>ERZ724522.1335-NODE-1335-length-13469-cov-3.673401_pt1 | contig 13469 bp, 18 predicted proteins | sample MGYA00376055_ERZ724522 | MGnify/ENA primary metagenome ERZ724522 (study PRJEB28724, sample SAMN07190884) | wastewater metagenome | isolation source: effluent of sewage treatment plant in Hong Hong | place: Hong Kong | collected 2016-03-17 ... | reverse complement strand
ATATCCAAATCTTCCTTCTGCTCCAGGGGGAAATCCTCGGAGTGAATCGCTCGGTTGTATTTGCGCTTGACGGGGTTTTGAACTGCATCCATGGTGAAACTCCTGTGGTTGATAAAAACCCGGCGCTGTGGCCGGGTCTTCTGGTTACTGATCTACTCGATCAGGCCACTTGCGGACGGGCTGGCATCGTTGCGATGTCCTGCCATGCGTAACCCACCTTGGAAACACCAGACAGGTTGGACGATCCGTAAGTGAACGCGGTGCCGCCAGTGCCGACCTTGATGACAAGGTAAGCAAACGGAGCCAGGGTGTCGGGCACAACGGGGAAGTTGGGCGCATTGACAAACTGGTTGACAGCGGAAGAGCCGTCATCGTTGGCATTGTTCAGTGCAGAGATGCCACCTTGCACAACCTTGATGGCCGTGGCAGCAGTGGTGCTGGAGCCGTCATAGCACAGCACAAACACGGAGCCGTGGCCAACAGGCACGGTCGTGAATGCAGCGCCAGTGGCGGCATCAGTCGTGGGACTGGCAGCGTTGGTGGCAGCGTTGGTGCTGTACATCTTGCCTTTGATGGCGTAGGTCACAGCAGCGGAAGTGGTAAAGGTGGTGGTCGTACCAGCCGAAGTACCAGCTTTGCTCAAGGTCAGAGCAGCGGGGGCGAATTGCAGGTTATCCATTTGGGTTTACCTCACAGAACAATAGAAGGATCGAACGGACCAACCGTGTTGACGTACACAGTGGTTGCGGTATCCAAGGCGGTAGTACCACCAGTGAATGCCGACGCATAGGTGATGAGCAGATAGCCGATGCAGGCCGATCCTTCAGGGGGAGTCGGGAAGAGCACCTTGGCAGCGGTAGCACCCTCAACACCAAATCGCACAGACGTGGTGCCTGCGGAGTTGACGTAGAAGACTGCCACGTTGTATTTGCCAGCAGAGATGCTCAGGCCAGTGAGTGCAGGCATATCTGCCGCAGCCAGGGAGCCGTAAATACCGTTGGCAACGTAGGTCACAGTGTTGACTGTCTTTGCCAGCGCAGATCCACCAGCCTTGATAGCCAAGCCACCAGTGGCAGTGATCTGAGACGACAAGCGATCAGCAATCGCACGGATGACCGGAGTCAGTGCGTAACGAGTGCTTTCACCTTGAAGACCAGCCAGAGTTTGAGAGACTGTGTTTTGCATGTCTGTTCCTTTTTCAATGAAGGGGCCGAAGCCCCCTCAATTCATTAGGCAGCGCGTGCTACGTTGACCACAGCCATCCACTGATGGTTTTCGATCATGGTTGCCTTCCACCAGGAAGTACCTGCGTAACCGCGTTGGCCCAGCGGATCGGACTTGCTCTTCTCGCCAGGGGGCAGGAAGGTGGGGTCCAGGGAGTTCAAGCCACGGACAGCGATTTGCGAGAACGAGTCTGCGCCCATCACGATCACGGGGTAAACGTCCAGGCTCGTGCCGGTCGTGGAGTAGCCAGCACCAGCACCAGTCCACGAGGCGACAGCTGCACCAGCGTCCTGGAACGAAGGCAGATCGGGCGACAGGATGTAGCGGAAGCGCTCGCACTTGCCGATTTCGCCCATCTCAGGAGTGCCGGAAGCGTACTTCTCAGCAGGCACGAAGTTGGGCAGATCGCGGATCGTGCGCTCCAGATCGGTGTGGGAGTAGGCAAAGTAGCCAGGAGCAACAGCGCTGGTATCAAACTTCGGAGAAGCAGCCAGCACGGAAGTCACGGGCATTGCGTGGTTAGCCATCAGGCCACGGACCACTGCGGATTGCAGGGCCAGGGTCATGGGGCCAGCCACGGTTGCGCGGGAAGTGCCGGAGCCGCCGTAGTATTGAGTCGTGCAAGACTTCAGCTTGCCAAACACAATCATTTCGTTGACCAGACCAACACGCTCACCGATTTGAGTCTTCATCTGAGCGGGGATGTCATCCTCGTACAGATTGAAGGTCTTGTCGGTGAAGCCGTACAAGCAGGAATACTGTTGGACGACTTCGGTGTAGTCCACCGGAGTGATCGAGTCGGGAGTGGGTGTCACGCCTTCAGCGGTCAGGTGAGCTTGCACCATGGTGTTGCCACGATCGCCAGTGCCGTTCGAGAAGAACTGGTTGGGCACGGAGGTGGTTGCGCCGTAGGGCAGGAAGCGACGGGCCACGTAGGTGTCGCTCTGGTTCTGAGGCATCTGGACCTGACGGCCAGCTTTTGCCAATACCTCGTAAGGCTTGGCGTGCTTCAGGATTTCGCCTTTGAATTTGTTAATCCGCCCAGGCGTGAGGGCAAAACTATGCATTGCCATGGTTTAAATTCCTATTAGGTTTAGCTGGTATATCCAGCCATGAAGTCGTCAATGTCCGAAGATGACGGTGTTCCACCGGTTCCCTTCGGGGTGATGGCGGCTTTCATGCGCTCTTGGCGTGAGGCGGCGAGATCCTGCTTAGGTTCCTCGACTGGCTTGGGCTTGCGGTTTGAAAACAGTCGCATCATCTTGGCCGCGTCAGTCGGCTTCGGTGATGCAGACAATGCTTTAATGGCATCGTCCTGTTGCTCGTACCACTCAGCAAACTCAGGTGTATTCACATCAGCGGTCCAGTCAGGGAAGGCAACATTGAGTGCTTCCAACCCAGCTTCGTGCCGGACCTTCTCTGTGATGCGAGTTGTCGTTTCCTCTAACTTCGCTTCCAGAATCTTCTGAAAATCATCCGTCTTGCTGCTACCCAAACGGCTATCAAGTAGCTTCTCAGTTGCCTGTGCCCACTCTGGAAAGTCGCCCTTGAGGGCTTCCCATTCCTTCGGGTTCTCCATGGCTTCTTTCACCTGAGCTTGTGTCGGAGCTTCGGAAACTTCCTTGGCGGCAGCTTTGGATGCGGCCAATGTTTCGTTCAACGACTTCAGCCCGGATGTCAATCCGCCAATGTGACCTTCGACGTTACGGGTGCGGTTCTCGATCTTTTCAAATCGAGCCATCAGTTCCTTGATCGGGTCAGGCTTCTCTTCCTCTTTGACTACTTCAGCAGGAGCCTCTTCCTTCGATTCGACTTCCGACTGTTCGGCAACAACCTCGGGTTTTTCAACCTGGGCCACAGCCACATCATCGGAATAACCAGCCTCGAACTCAGCGCTTCCTTCTTCCATGTCAACCTCTTTACCAATGAGCATGTCTGCTCGCCTTACATCGACAGTCGCCTAATAGGGGGCTGTCACTTAAAACCCCTCGCTGCCGTTAAGCAGGGAGTGGTCTTTTTGTGCGGTTTCCTTGCCAAGCGAAATCAGAGATTTCAGTTCGGCAATTCGCCCGCGTAATCTTGCGGTCTCGATTTCAGACCGGTCTGCATCGTTTTCCTTTCGGAGAACTTCCAGCCTGTCCTCGCAATAATCTTCCAGCTTTCGCCAAAAAGCAGACCGCTTTTCCTCAATTGTCAACACGAATGGCAACTTTCTGTCAATCATTCGCTGAACGCCTTACCGTTTTGTGCGCGACCAGGAAACTCGATCGGCTCTGGTGGTTTGGGACCACTGAACTTGACGGTCGCATCGTGTGCGCGATCCTTCTCGTTCTCCTGTTGGTTCAGCATGATTTGCGCCTGGGCCAGTTCGCGCTTGGTCTGCTCCATCATGGTCGTCTTGGCAAGTTGAGCCTTAACGTCCTCCAGGCTGATCTGGCGGTCATTGGCGTACTTCAGCAAGGCAAGCTCGCGTTCAACCTGTAGGCGTGCCATGTTGTGCTGGTGCGTGGCTGCATCGCGTTGAGCCTGGGCGTTGACGTAAACGGTGTCACGATCAACATCGACCTTGGTCTTGTACTGCTCAGTCTGGTTATCCATCTGAGCTTCCTTGTCCTTTTGGGCAAGCGTCATCTGCGTCTGCTGCAAACGTGACTGCGCATTGATCTGCGCAACGGCAATCTGCGGAGGTGGCATCTGGCCTTGCTGGCGCTTCTGCTTGTCTTCCTCGGACAAGGTGACTTCACGCGGATCGAATCGCTTGGAGCGCAGAACCATCTGCATGAGCTTTGCCGCATCCAAATCGAACGCGGGATTGTTTGATGCACTCAGCAGCATGACAAGCGTCTGCTCTTGGATCGCCCGCTCAACCATTGCGACAGATCCCTTGGCATCAATGCGGAACTGCCCCTTCTCGTCATTTGGTACATCGGGGTCAAGCAGCAGCCACTCGTACAGATCCTTCACCAGAGGCTCGGTGATCTGGTCGTCGTATGAATAGCCAATGGATCGAATCCAGGTGTGCGAGTTGTTGTCCTGCAACTGGGCTTGGCCGAATGTTTCTGGACTTGTTGGACCTTGATAGCCCTGAGTCACAAGAGGAATACCAGTGGCCTCTTCCATCAACTGCATGCCGTAGTTGATGATGGCCTGCATCTGAGGTTGAACGCTCGGGATCTGGAACACCTGGAATGCGTCACGCACAGATCCAGCATTCGATTCGCCTGTCTTGTACCAAACCTTATTCGGCGTGATGTCCCAATTGTTGTCAGCCGGAACAATGCCCATTTGATCCAGGACGAACTGCACACCAGCGGATGTACCGCCGTTATTCATCAGCGCACGAGAAGCACCATTCACAACCTTCTGCGGAGTAGATCCTTGCTCAGCAACACCGATACCAGCCCAGCTTCCAATTCGACGCGACCAGGGCTTTACGCGGTACGGGAAAGCACCGGAGTCCATCGGGTTGATGACGGCCCCAATAACGGTGTCATTGACCAGCATGCAGATGGCAGGGATCTCGTCCTTGTCTTCTGCAATACCACTCAGACCAGCGGCACCAGTGAGTGATAGGTCTTCGCGCTTGATGGTGCAGTACGCATACCAAATCTCGTATGCCTTCTTGCTGCTCTTGGTCGAGGTGTTTCCACCCTCCATGTAGATCTTGCCCGGACCCTCCTGGATCACCTTGTCGATCTGGTCCTTGAGGTAGATTGGATTGCGCTTGAGTTGACGCAGCTTTCGCTCAGACAGGAAGTCGCGCTCCAGGCAATAGTCACCATCGTGAATGTTTTCACCGCATCCATCGGCAGGGAAAAAGTTCCATGGATCGACCCACTTAATACCAGGGCGAATGGTCTCCTTGATGATGATCTGCGCAACATCACCATTCATCTGCAACGCACGGTCACGGCGCATCTCGGGGAATGGCGCCTTCAGTACGCCAGTTCCAATCCGAGCGGAATCGTGGATGAGCTTGCGAGCCTCTGCCGGGTAGTTGGCTTCAACCATCCAGTCGTAAATGCGAGTCTCTGCTTTCTTCGCGGAATCTGAAGCTGCTTCAAACTTTGACTTCTCCATGTCTCCGACAGTCACAGGACCATTCGGACCCATTACAGGCTGACCAGTGGATTGAGAGATCGCAGGATCTGTGCTATCCGTTAGACCATCTGGAATCGGCTCAGGCTTGATCGAGAATGCCTTGTCATCGATAGGTAGGATGATCTCCGCCAGCTTCGCTGATGCGACATCAACATACCTGCGAGTCAGCGGAATGAAGATGGTCGATCGCTTGGAGTCTCCGCGAATCGAGTTCGTCGTAACCGGCCCTTGCATGCTCGTAGGCTTGGCCCATTTCGCATTGGAGAACTCTCCACGGTTCAAATCGTCGATGCCGAGATAAGCCTCTTCGCAGGCCATCCAAATGTCTTCGACGCCAGAGGACTTGCGAGCACTCACTGCTTCGGAGCGCATCTGCACTATGGTGTTGCTCAAAGCCTCCAGGCGCTCTTCGCGCTCGGCTTCTGACATTTGCTGTTGGTCTTGTTCTGTGTTCATTTTTTCTGCATCCAATCAAACAAAGTAGTCATCACCTCATCCATCAAAAACGTCAACACTCCAAAGCACACCCCGCCACAAAGCTCTGACACTCGGCCAACGTGGGCGCGGTCAGGTCCGGCCAGCGTGCGGCGTAGTCCGCAGCAACTACGGAGTACAACAGCGCAGCATCCAGCACCAGACCTGCGGTGCCGTCCACTGCGCTGTAGCCGGTGGAGCCGTCACTGAGGGTGTAGTTGCCAGAACTCAGCCCGCTAATCGCTACCCCGTTTGCGCCGGGGAGGTAGACGTGGGCGTTGGTGCCGTAGCGGCGTAGGATTCCAAGCGCAGCGTTTTGGATGGAATTCGGCTGCTCTGCACCAGCCAAGCCTAGTGCTACTCCGTACATATCAGGCAGCAATCACAGCGATCTTGAAGGACCGACCAACTGGAACCGCTAGATACTCCACAGTCCCAGCGGGCATGTACGTGCTCTGCGCAGTTGCAGTCGGGTTCGTGCCGACAAGGTAGGCGCAAGGAATGTCGCAGGAGATGCGGATGCAGCCCGTTTGAGACTGGAACGCGGATGCCTGGGTGCTGGATGCGCCAATGGCTATGTCCTGCACAGTGATGGCGGGCATCTGCATCACGGGAAGCAGGTTGTTGTTGGTGTCTCGGCCTTGATTGGCGAGTTCGGTGATATTCAAGTGGGCCATGATTGCTCCTTAGCCAAGTACGCCCATGCTCCGGTCTCCGGGGCGATAGGCTGGGATGAAAGTGGGTTTTGCCGTCTTCGGCAGCGATGGAATTGCGAATGTCAGCGCCAGGGAATCACCACGGTCTGGTGACTTGACGCCGCGCTTCTTTGCGTCATCCTTACTCTCAAGCAGTAGCTCGCCACCCCTGAAGAGATAGCGAAGTGCAGTGAGATCGGTGCGAAGATCCTGGTCGTTCGGGATGGAAGCGGACTTCAGCCACTCACGCATCTCGCGCCACATGAATGCACGCAGGTTGTAGTCGAGGCCGTTGTCCATGCGAAGCGATGCATTCACATCCACCACGACAGGATCTCTGCGCTTGGTAATGCGGTCCACCTTATCGGGATACCACCCACGGAGAATGTCCGCTACACCAGCGCCAATGCCGATCGTGTCGACCGCGATCTGCTCAGGCTCTTCGGCGTAGGCACTGATCTCAGCGCGAACCCGAGATGCAACCTGGACGACATCGAGCTTTGCCAGGGAAAGCTGCTTCAAGCAGACTCGACCGCGACGAATCGTGATGACACTTTTGTCATCCCCGAAGCGAGCAACGTCAACCCCTACTCTCAAGCCACCCTTGGCAATGACATCAGCAGGACCGCGACCCATTGCACCGGAAACGATGTCAGCAGGAACGAAGGCGTTGACGACAGATCCCTCGTAGTTGCGGTCAATTTCCTGGGCAACGACGATTGGATCAAGAGTTGCGCATTGTTTGGCGTACCACGCATCATCTTTGCGAGGATCATCACGCCAGTCGAACGTGAACACATCCATCTTGCCGCCGTGGCGCTTCTGGTAGAACGCATTGCCAGCACCGTTTGGCGTGGACACATGGATCTTGCAGTTGGAGGTTTGAGACAGCGCAGCATCTACCGCGTCTGCACGCTCCAGGAACGCAGCCTCGTCCACCACGTAGATCGAAGTACGACCACCCCGACCGATGTTGTCACCGGCCTCACCGACGATCACAGACCCATTCTCAGGGTTGATGATCTTCATGTAGGGGGCGTGGGTCTTGAGATCGAACTTGTTGGGCTTGAACTCTGGCGGCAGATACTCGATGAGCATCCGAATCTTCCAGAACAAGGCGTTCGGGTTGTTCAGGTCGTCGACGTAGGATTACTTGCGAGATCCAAAGCCAAACACTGTCCCCGAGTGGAAAGTCCACATCCACACAGAAAAGGCCACACAGAGCCAGGAAACGCCCATATCACGGGACTTCTCAGCCAGACCGTCATTGCGCCCCTTCCAATGCCCCTGGAGCCATTCAATGAACTCGACTTGCTTAGGGAACAGGAGGAACGGAACAGTCGCAGGAAGGCCGCGCTCAGGGTTGCGGGGGTCGAACGTCATGCAAAACGATTCGATAAATTCAACCGGATGTGACTTAAAAAACTCTTTCAATGACGGAATCATTGATGGGTCTTTTCTCATCCTTATAACCATCTCAGATCTGCGCCTGTAGACATCCGAGTAATCCGGGTTCTTCCAGTCAAACGCGGTCATACTGAAGCCCTCTTTGCGGCCCAGCGCAACTTCATTTGCTCGGACTTCTTTGCATTAGCCTCGGCAGAGTGGCGCTTGTAGCAAATGCCTTTTTCAGCATTTTTCTTTCGCGTCTCAATCGACTTTGCGATCCTGCTTGCAATCATTTCCCGGTCTTGCTTTTTGCCGGTGAGCATCTTCTTTAGCTCACTAATTGCAAACTCACTTGGCTTCCGACCTTTATTGGCGTCACTAATCTTTCTTTTATGGTCTTCACTCATTGGGCCGTACTTCTTGCCCGTATTCGCAACCCTCAACTTCTCCTTGACATGCTCGGGCATTGGTAGGCCACGCCTTGCCGAAGCAGATGCCTCGATTGCCTCTGCCGACCTCTTTTTGCCCTTGACCTTTGCCACCCTCGCTGCAATGCGTTCACTGGTCTGCTTGGCCCCAGTGCGTTGCAAAGACATTAACTTTCGAGTCTCGTCGGTGTGCTTCCAACCAATAGAGCTACCAGCAACCCGCAGCATGTTGTACTTAGGGCAGTAGGAATCGATGGCCCGCTGCTCGTAGAACAACACCATTTCAGGGCTACAAATCAGAAGTTTGGAAAACTTCATTCCTGACTCGCCGTACTTATTCCATGCAGATTGCAATGCAGACGAGTGATGAGTGCCTGCGCGTAAATGGCTCTTGTGAGTAGCCCAACGCCTACCAAAACCACGCGAAGCGCTGCCCACATAGCAGTTACCGCTTGGCGATGTAATGAGGTAGACGCCAGCTTCCATTACTTACCAATCAGCCGCAAGTACGCCTCATCAGGCGAAAGGGTCACATCGAGCTTGGCGGTCAACTCAGTCTTCTGGTCAACCTCTACCTTCTCGCGCCAATTCCCACCCTGGCGATTGCGCAACCACAGCGAAGCAGCAGCCGTATCAGGCGGGTAATGCTTGACCACCTCAGTCTGGATGATCTCGCCCTGGTACATCTTGATGTCCACCTCTTTGTGGCTGTACCCCTTGGCCCGGTGATAGAGAGACTTAGCTACTTCAGCATCTGCACATTCACGACCTTCGGATAATCTCTCCGCAAATTCGGGAATTGTTTTAATCCAGGTGTAAATGGTGTCCAAATGGACATCAAACGCCTCTGCCAACTGAGAGTTGTTCATGCCTAACAAGCAGAATTTGTACGCCTTTTCAGCGAACTCTGGCTTGTACTTTGGTGGCCTGCCTGCTGTCCCCTTTACCACGGGTGCTTCGCTTGATGCGACCTTGGCAACTCTCTTCTTCGCAGTAGCCATCACTCAATATCCATCACAGCCTGGAGCACAGACTCGTGGTAGCTGTGCACCTTACCAAAGCGGGGATCACTCACATCACCGATTGGCAAGCCCTGCGAGCGAGAAAGCTCGGCGCACTTGCGACCAATCTTTGAAGCAGTCTTCACATCAATGTGCTTGCCAATGAGGTTGGAGTAGCCCAATACGGTGAAATGCTTGTTCTCTGGCTGGGTGCGGGCCTCAAGGACTGCCACTGTCTCTTGGAGACGGGCCATCTCTGTGGCTTGGCGCTGCTGCTCTTGCTCCACCAGGAGGAACTACTGAGCCATTGCCATCAGCATTTGGGCTGGGGATTGGTGGGATGCGGAGATTGCCTTGCGCTCACACTCAATGAAGTAGGCGCGCACCTCCTTGCCCTTGGCAGTGCCGGACAGCATAGCAATGTTCTTGCCCGCGTCGATGGTCAGGTGGTAGTCGATGCTGTCGAACTTTCCACCTACGCCCTTTTGGGCGACGGTCACATAGTCCACGCCCTCAACCAGATCAGCGCGCTTGATCTGCGCCTTCACCCAGTTGGAGAAATCCTTGCCAACGCCCAGGTAGCTATGCAACTCCCGTGCATTGACGGTCTGAATGGGTTGGCCGTTGATTTGGCCTTGTTGGATTTTCACGAGTTCCATGCTCACCCCTGTGCCAACACCAGAGTCTTGGGGATCTCGCGGTTGACTCGACGGGCAGGAGTGCCGTTTACGTCATCGCAAGGGACGAGAGTCAGGCTCAGGAGCTTTCCGTTGGGTGCGCGGTTCTCGTCCACGGCAATTGCGCAGAAGGATTCATCCCCTACGCATTCGCCAAAGAACCGACCTACGCGGGCCAGGATGAGATCGGCCATGCCGTCCAGGGATGCATCGTGAGCGGTTAGCTCAGCCTTGGCTTCATCAAGATCCATAGCCTTCTCCCATAGATTGAGCGGCCTGATCCTTGGTTTGGGTCTGGCCTTGTTGGGCGTAAATCTGCTGGATGAGCTTCAGAGCGGCCTGGATGTCAGGGACGGTCTGGTAGCTCTGCTCGGACTCCTCCTCGGCGGCTTCCTCAAGAGACTCTACGCCGACCTTGATGGAGCCATCGGGGTTGAAGTGGATCTCGACGCAGAAGCCGCTGCCTTCGGTTTCAGCTTGTTCGTCATCAACCGGTGCCATGGGTTCTGCCATCGCCAATCCTTGGAATAAAAAGCGACCCGAACACTCGGGTCAAAGGTCCGGCCACTGCTGACCGGCTCAGGGAGGTGATTGCAGTTTACCTTCTGGTGGCAACTTTGCAACGAAAACGCTTGACGCAGTGTCAATAAATAGGTAACATTCGTTCTGTCTGGTGTGGCAACCGGGTGATTGAGAAGTTGATGAACCCCGCAGTTTCCTGTGTGGTCTTGTCGTGTAGTAAGCGAGTCTTTGACTTCTCAATCGCTTTGCTGCTGCTCCGCCAAGAGCCAAGACCACAGAGTGAATTGCGGGGTTTTTGCTTTTTGGCCCAGACCGATGCAGTGGTCTATCGGGTTATTGATGGGGCATGAGGGAAGCGTAGAGGAAGCTGGCGATAGCCGGTGTAGTCCGCAGTCCACCCTGTCACGACGTTCTGAACTGTGTTGTAGCCCACAGAAGCTCAGGGGCAGGTGAAGGAGATGGAAGGCGTGTCCACGGTTCAGTCTCGTGGGTGGCACAAGTTCCAAGAGGGACATCGAAGACCGCAACTACGGCGGGAAAGCCCTCTAGCAGACAGGTGTAGTTGCCTGTCGCCCGAATGTGAAGCGGCTAAACGGCTCCATACGGAATCGACCACTGAATCTGATTTGCTTCAGAGGCAGGTGGTTGACCGAAAGATTCGCAGCACCACTCACCACCGGAATTTCCAGGTGTCATCGAAACAGTGAAGCAACTGAAGGAGTGGACATGCTGATTGGCGAGTACATAGACAGCAAGCGCAACAACGGAGTCCGGGCCATCACGCGAGTCGAGGCCGGGTACTTCAAGGTCAAGTGGCCCCTGCGATCCGGGTGGTTCGAGAAGATCAAAGACACCGAGCTTGATGACGAGATGCTGAGTGAGTTGTATCTGCGGCTCAAGAAAGTGAAAAAGAACAAGAAAAAAGCTGCCGAGAAGGGGATGAGCGTGATTCTCGCTCGCCATACAAGTCAAGCAAACGATAAACAACAAGGGGAAGAGAACGCATGACAGATGAAGACCGCATCAATGAACTTGCGCATGCCATCGAGGAATTGGCGCAAGAAAACGACAGTTTGAAGTTCAGGATTGCAAACTCCTGCCCCGAGAGCGAGGAAAACAAGCAATTCATTGCCGAGCTTAACGGTCAGATCAAGGCGCTCTCAGCCTCTCTTGAGGCAACCAAGTCCATGCGCGACACGCTCCAGCGGGAAAACGCAGAACTCAAGCGCCAGTGCTCCCGCTATCAGCATCAACTCAAGAAGGTCGCGTAATGCTCAATCTCTTTGACTACCAAGAAGATGTCCTGCAAAAGCTGCGCGAGGCCATACAACAGGGGCACAAAGCCATCGTCCTGGTTGCTCCGACCGGGGCCGGGAAGACTGAAATGGCAATGTCCCTCCTGGATGCCACTTCCAAAAAAGGAAACAAAGCTGCCATGCTTTTGGATCGCATCGTACTTTGCGACCAGACCAGCCAGCGGCTCTCGAAGTACAACATTGCACATGGCGTCATGCAGTCTGGGCACTGGAGATACCGCCCATACGAGCGCATCCAGGTGTGTTCTGCTCAGACCATTGAGCGCCGAGGATCATTCCCTGGCCTGCGGCTCCTGGTGGTAGACGAGTGCCACCAGACTCGCAAGCAAACGGTGGAATTTATCAAGTCGAACCCTGATGTCATGGTCATTGGCCTGACCGCCACCCCATTCACCAAGGGATTGGGGAAGATTTACTCCACTGTCGTGTCCAGTATCACCACTGAAGACCTTGTTTCCCGTGGCCGCTTGGCTCCGTTGAAGGTGTTTATCTCCAAGGAGATCGACATGACCGGCGCAAAGAAGGTTGCCGGAGAGTGGTCTGTTGAGGCCGTTGAAGAGCGCGGCATGAAGATCACTGGTGACATTGTGTCAGAGTGGGTACAAAAAACCCACGAGGTATTTGGTGGCCCGAAAAAGACCGTGGTGTTCTGTGCTGGCGTTGCCCACGGCGCTGACTTGGCTCAGAAGTTTGCAGAAGCTGGGTACAACTTCGTTGCTCTGTCCTACAAGGATGACGATCAATTCAAGAAGGATGCCATCGAAGAGTTTGCAAAGCCAGATTCCAGCATCCACGGCCTGATTGCCACCGACATCCTGACAAAGGGCTTTGATGTCCCTGACGTAATGATTGGCGTGTCGGCTCGCCCATTCTCCAAGTCACTCTCGTCTCACATCCAGCAGATGGGACGGGTCATGCGCTCACACCCGTCAAAGGAGTTCGCGCTCTGGCTATGCCTTGCCAAGGGGAGCCTTGTGCTGACCGACTCCGGCCTTGTTCCAATTGACAAAGTTTCACTAGACCATAAAATATGGGACGGAACTAACTTTGTCAGTCATGGAGGAGCAGTCTGCAATGGAACTCAAAAAGTCATCACGTATCAAGGACTCACAGCAACCAAGGGTCACCTCGTCCACACCACTAAAGGTTGGCGCACCTTTGGGGATTGCGCCAGCGAACAAATCAAAATCACACAGACCGGATTTGGTGGGGTTGCGGTACGGATCGGTGGAGATTTGCGATCCGCATGTTTTCTGGTTGGGCGCGAAGCAAAAAATGCGCATGCACGTTTTGTGCGAGTGTGTGGGTTGTGGGTATCGCAGCTTGGTTTCCCTCTCAAATCTGCAGGGTGGTCGAACAATGGGTTGCCGAGCATGCAACCAGCCGGATGCTTCGTACCCAATGTGGCTCTACAACAGGGTGCAGGCAATGAGGGCAAGGTGTCTATCCAAGTCATGCAACCAATATCCAGCCTACGGCGGTCGTGGGGTGGAGTTCAGGTTCTCTGGAGTAAAGCAGGGAACTATCTGGATCATGGAAAATCTTGGTGTTCCAAAGTTTTCATCGGTAGCCGAGCGATCAAGGATTCAGCTGGATCGAATAGATCCAAATGGTCACTACGAAGCTGGAAATCTTCGCTGGC
>ERZ724522.1334-NODE-1334-length-13469-cov-4.490234_pt1 | contig 13469 bp, 15 predicted proteins | sample MGYA00376055_ERZ724522 | MGnify/ENA primary metagenome ERZ724522 (study PRJEB28724, sample SAMN07190884) | wastewater metagenome | isolation source: effluent of sewage treatment plant in Hong Hong | place: Hong Kong | collected 2016-03-17 ... | reverse complement strand
ATAATATTGATGAGCATACGAAATTTTAATAATATTTTAATTCTTTAATAATTTCCCATTTAAAGAAATAATAAAAAACACTTAAAGACTTTCACAATAAATATTATCAAATGAGTTTGAAAGCAATTAATAAAAAAGAGAAAGATTATGACAATTATTTGTGGAAAGAAGTAACATTTGCACCCCCAAAAGGAAAGTTAATGACGCGCAAACAAATAAAAAAGTTTTGTGAAGAATTTCAAAGTAAATTACCGAAAGGAACTTCAATGGTTGTCAGAGCAGAAAACATTTTGAGATTTACACAGTTATACTCATCAACATCGAATAAATGGCTAACAGATGAAGAGTATGACGAATATTTACGAAAATTTAAGATAGAAGATCCAGCTAAATTTAATGCATTTTTGAATTTCACAATCTCAATAAGAAAATGTAAAATAGACGATGAAAATGAAAATGATTTAGAATTTGTGTGATTTAAGAAAACCATTGAAAGGGTTTAAAGAAATAGCTTTATATATAATCATAAGTTACAATGAATTATATATTATTTTATAAAAACAGTGATGGAACAGCAAGAACATATAACCCATCAACAGAAGAATTCAAAGAAATGCAAATGACAGATGTTTATAAATGCAAGAAACGTTTTTTATTGTTGAGAAATTACGAATGCTCTGATGAAGGATTAGAAAAGTTTAATGATGATTTTATTCGGTGGGTAAATGAAATAAAAAATAATGACATTTTTAAGTTTGATTATTTGAAATATCCATCACATGAAGGAGTTTGTATTGCTTTTTTCAAGAAACTTTGTTATGGAAAATATGAAGATATGGAAGATATTGATAATATTGAATATGAATGGATTAGAAAATGTAATAATGCAGGTTTAACATATTGTGAAAAAGGTCGACATAAAGATTGTCATGGATACGATTATAAATCTCAATATCCATCAATTTTAGCAGATGAGAATTTTCATATTCCAACAAAAAGAGGAGTTGAAAAAACAATCACAGAGTTAACATATCCAAAGATTGAAACAGGATTTTACAAAGTTAAAATATCATGCAATAATAAGAACTTCAATAAAGCATTTGCATATTCCAAGGATCATGTTTATACAAATACTTCATTAATGTTTGCATTTAAACATCAAAAAGAATTCAATGTGAATATTCAATTGAGTACAAGACCAAATAATTGTTACACATATGGATTTTTAACAACAAAAGCAAACCCAACAGGAGTAATAAAATGTTCACATGTGTTTCATAAATGGTACAATTATTTATTTGAATTAAAACAAGCATTCCCAAAGAATGGATTAGTTAAATTGATGACATCAGCATTGTGGGGAAGATTAGCACAATACAACAGATTGTTTGTAACTGATGATGAAATATTTGAGAAAAAATTAGATATATGTTTCGAATACAATCCAAAACACCAATATTATGTCAGAGATTTCACATACAATCATAAAAAAGGAGTTGAAGTGATGGAGTTAGTAAATACCAAACAACCATTTAAATTTAACATTGCAAGAATCAAACCATTTTTATTGTCAAAAAGTAGATCATTAACTGGAACAATTGCAATGAAATATATTGATGATGTTGTTAGAATTCACACAGATAATGTTACATTCAATAAACAACATGATGATGTGATTTATGAAACAAAAGCAATGAAACTTGTAAAAGAAAATAAAACAACAGGTGATATTGAGTGGAGAGGATGTGGATCGTTTGTTAATTGGACAACTGGATATAAAACATTAGATAATGATAAAAAAGATGTTGATGAACTAGATGATGACAATGATATTTAAAAATAATAACAATATATAGTATAGCAAAGAATGTATTATATTAAGTTGGAGTACAAAAGCCACAAAAAAGGAATCTACATAAAAGTAGAAAAAACCGCAATAAATGAAGAACAAGCAAAAAAGAAGGAATTAAAATTGTATAAAAGATGGATAAAAATATTATACCCTGAATTGGAAGCTAATGAAATAAATGATGTACTCATTTTAGATTGTTTGATACAATATAAGCTAGATGTATTAAACGAATACGAACCCGGAGAACAAAAAAGAAGTTTTACTTTAACGTACAGTTACTTATAAGTGAAATTATGATATTTAAAAAAACCATTGAAAACACTTAAAGAAATAATAATAATAGATAGTATAAAAGAAAATGGAAAACGAAATAGCCCAAGACTATTTAAAGGATTTAGCGGGAATCCAACATCTTAAAAATGACCCAAAGTATAGCGCAATTATTAATTACCTGAATAATGGTAAAGCAGCAGAATTAGCAAAAACAGGAAAAATAACATGTGAATGTGGTTCTAAAGTAAGTGAAGCTAATAGAATAAAACATCTAAAAACAAAAAAACATCAAGCATATTTTAACAAAATAAAATAACATTTAAGCGTTTTGATGATCATCTTCATATGCATCAATGAATTCTTTTGCACCATCCTCAATTAAATTCTTTTTTGGTTCCCATGTACTTTCACTCTTTTTATACTTCTTCCACCACACCAAGAAAAAGATATTTCCTTTTACTATTTTTTTATCAATAATTTTTAATATTTGATAAGTTTCTTGTTTTTCAGTTGCTTCGTCATAAGACACATTATATCGATCATTTAATAAATAGCGCCACGATTTACCATAAGCCAATATTGAAACAATCTTTCTGGCAGTTGTTGTGTCAAAACGATTATCTCCTTGTCTGAATGTTGAATTATGGTATTTATTTCCAAATCTATCAACTGGTTTCTCTAATCGACAATAAACTAGATCGCCCACTTTGAATTTTGGATCTTGAAAGTTACATGGAGGTGGATAATGATGATATGGATCTTTATCTTTTGGATGATTGCGTATTTCATTCAATTCTTTTCGAACATCATCAACAATATCATCCCAATTATTGTAATCATGACCAAGTTGATGAGATTTATAAGTTAAATAAGTCATAAATAGTTTTCCAAGTGATTTATTTAAAGACTCCACATTTGCCATTTGTTTGTGTCTATCAGGAAGTGAGAATGGATGAAACACATTTTTATCATGAAGATAACGATCAACGACACCTTTAAACTCACCTACATTATCAGTTCTCATTGATGCTTTTGGAATAGTTAGAATGTCACGTTTAAATATCTTTTTCATTGCTTCTAAACATGTAGATGCTTCTTTATTCTTCATTGGTTCGATATCAAAGTAATTACTCCATAAATCCACCATTACCAAACACCATTTAAAACCTGTTTTAGTTGTTGGTAATTCTAATAAATCACTTTGATAATTGTAACCAGCTTTTGGAAATATATTTTGTTTCACAGTTGGAAACTTGTAGTAGATTGGTTTTGTTAAAGTGTCATCAATATTCAATTTCTTTAACAAAGTATCCAATTTGGAAGGTTTTTTAATTTTAGTTGTAGATTTAGATTTAGTTTGTTTCATATACTTAAAGAGGTGATAAAAACACTTAAAGATATGAGTATAATGAGTATTATCAAATGAATCTACCATCAAGATATTGCATAAGATGTGAAAAAATAGTGACAAATAAACAAAGACCTAAAATGGATTGTGAGAATTGTATTGCATGTTTTAAAAAACGTATTGAATTTATGGAATTGAATGATTTCATTGATAGAATGAATGAAACACATGGAACAGCTGTTCCAAATTTTGAATTAACAAAAAATAGAATCACAAGACCGAAAGGAGGAGTAGATAATATCCATGAAAATAAAAATGTTCAAGAACTAAATCAGTTTATAATTAGAATGAATCAAAAATATAATACAAATGTACCAACTTTTTAATCAGTTTTTAATTTTAGTTGTAGATTTAGATTTAGTTTGTTTCATATACTTAAAGAGGTGATAAAAAACACTTAAAGATATGATTATAATAAACAGTAGAAAATAGTAAATTACCAATTGGGGAAAATCTACAAAATTGTGTGTAATGTAACTGGAAATATTTATATTGGATCAACTTGTGAACCAACACTTGCAAGAAGGCTGGCTGGACATCAATACAGTTATAAGTCATATTTAAATGGAAAGCATGATTATGTAACATCATTTAAAATCATTCAAAATAATGATTATGATATGGTATTGATTGAAAGTTATCCATGCGAAACAAAAGATCAGTTGCATGCAAGGGAAAGATATTATATTGAATCAATTGAATGTGTCAATAAAAATATTCCTCATAGTACTCCGAAAGAATCTGTAAAAAAATATTATGAAAATAATAAAAAACAGATTCAAGAGTACAATAAAGAATATCAAAAACAATATTATCAGCAAAATAAAGAAATTATTCATGATAAGAAAAAAGAGAAGTATAATTGTGAATGTGGTGGAATTTATTCACTGGATAATAAAGCAAGACATTTCAAATCAATCAAACACATCAAATATTTGAATACTTTATAATTTTAACATATTAATTCATTCCAAATTGATATGATATCTTTTTAATACTTTTTAATCAATCACTTTAATATCACCATTGGTTATGACATATTTTACGTCATAAATACAGTAACTTACCAAATAACAGTTTGGTGGTCCTAACGGTTGTGGTGTAACAGTTTTCATTCCTGATACACTGTAAGCAACTGATGCTAAATCAATATTTAATGATAAGGCTGAATCTGAAATATCAATACCACGAAAATGTTTGTCATCACTATGATATCTTTGTAAATTTACACCACCAATAAAACGTTTAATTTTTGTATAATCAGGTCCCAAATAATCAGTTATTCCAGTATCATATAAATAATCATCTTCACTACTTGACAATTGATTATTACTGTATTGTAAATATGTAATTGATGATTTCGTTGACTCAAAACACTTCAAAGTTTGATTAAACATATCAGCAACATTGTCAATTCGTTTATTTGGATAAGTTTTATTATTGTACATTAAATTGTATGAGCAAATATATCCTTTTTGTCGTTGTGTGATAAATGCTTTTGTTTGATCATTTCTACTTGCCAAATTTGTAAAAAAGAATATTACTGCACGAGCATAATGATATTTAAAATTATCGTATTGAACATTAATTGTTGTTACGTTTTGTGGAATGTGTCTAAAGTCATTTCTTTTATCAATACCAATTAATGTTGCTTCATTGTTTGGAAATAACAATTGTGAAACTGACCATGGAATTTTACTAATAACTGCATTGTATTGTAATTCACAAATGGAGATACTATTGATTTGATTTGACGTATTATCACATATTTGAATATTTTGACACGTTTCTAATTCGATTTCTAAAATGAGATCATTGTTTGTCAATAAATGTAGAGGAATTGGATGATCAATAGCATTTCCAAGAAAGTTTTTCAAATTGATTGAAAATGGAATATATGCAACTCCACCAGCAAAAGTTGGTGAATAACCCATTTGACTACTATTCAATGCTTGATTTTGAAATACTTGTGTGTTTGTATATGTTCCTGTTGTTGGACCTGGTGTGTACACTCCAGGTAATGTAATTGTGTAAGTTGGAAAGTTTTCAGCATATTGAACATCAGAAGTTGCATGAGTTATTGAACGAGAATGTTTATCAGCTGGTGATAATGTCATGTCATCTTCACAGTGTGCATATTGAGCAAACATACTCAAATCATTTAATACAGTTGAGCCATGTAAAACTCTAGCTCTTTTGAACAATGTATAAGCATCACCATCAATAAAACAAAAATTTGGTCCAGTTGCACCTCCTCCAGTTTGTTCACAGACAATTATACCAGATATAGAACTTTCTGCACCAAATAGTAATGCAGGATCATTTTTAAATTGTCTTGTTGGTATTTTAATAATTGCTAAATTAGTACTTGACGATGTGATAACACTGGAATAAACTCTTTTATCTGCAAGGCATGACAATGTGATTTTTGCAAAATCTTTTGATTCAGGATATTGATTAAACATATAATGATTATAATATATGTCTAGAAAAATAAATACTTAAATAATTTGAAAATTGTATTTCTGGCAAACATAATTCACCAAATCTTCGTCTCTCAACCAAATGTCATAATCTGGTTTCTCAAGTATGAAATCGTAAGTGTGAATCAATTTATCATTCTCATCATAACACAACACTTTTATAAAGCATCTGGTGTTCAACATAATTAATGGCACATCAATTTTGATTTTGGAGATTTCTTTTGTGATTTCAACAGGTTGAATTTGAATGAATTCAGTCATTATATATATTTACTGAGATTATAATTTAGACAATTTTAACAGCCTTCAATTGACTGATATCACTTCTAAACTCAACTCTTGAAGCTGTTCCAAAAACACATGTACATCTTAAATAAATTGATGTTGTTGATGCAAATGTAACAGTGGTTGAACCTGACAATGTGAAATAAGTATCAAGAGGACAAGTTTGACCAATGAATGAACCTCTTGCAACAATGTCAGTATAAGTTGATGATGATGTTGTGTAACCTGCCGAATAATTGCTGATTGTTGTTGAACCTGTCATCACATGAAAACCACAAATCCAAGTGATAATATAAGTACCAGCTGATAAACTCAAAGCTGTTGCAACATTTGTATCAGTGCCTGTTGTCAATGTTGTTGTATTCAAAGTGGCAGTCGAAATTGTTCCATAATTGCCATTAATAGTCTTTCCACCTGTAAAACCAATTGATGAAACGCCACTTAATGCAATTCCTGTTGTATTACTCACAGTGATAGAATTTGAACCACTTTGAATTAACACATTTGCAGTCGTTGAGTTTGTTGCTGTGCATTTCACACCATTTGTCACAGTTCCCCAATTTGTTAAACTAATATTGTTATTGTCAATAGTTCCAGCTGCAATGATTGATCTTCCATTTACTGTAACAATTCCATTGTAAGCTCCACCTGATGTGTTTGGCAAGAAAAAGATTGAATTGGAATTGTAAGTGTCAAGAAGTGTCAAACAAGGGCTTGAAGTTCCTGATGAAGTGTTTGAATTGTATCTGATTTGAGTGTATTTCAATAAATTGTTATTTCCAGTTACGTCACCTGCAACTGCTGTACTTTGTGTAAATTTATTTGTTGTTGATGTTGTACCAGTCATTGTGATGTTACCAAAGAAATCGCTTGGTTTGAAATTGTTGTTTGAACCTGAAGATAACAATGAAAATTGAATGATTGCACCTGATAGTTGTTGAGTCATTGTTGCATCTGGTAAACTAATTCCATTGTTGAAGGTTGCACTGCTATTGAATGTTGTTGTTCCATTAAATGTGACATTTCCTGAAATTGTTCCACCTGATGAATTAAATTTACTATTCAATTGTGTTTGAATGTTCGAAGTGACATTGTCTAAATAACTCAATTCAGTTGGTGATATTATCGCTGATGCAACCAATAAATTACCAGAAAAAGTTACATTGTCATCAAATAATGTTGAGGTAAAGAATTCACAAACATCAGTAAAATTGACTGGACCTGTAATTGCTCCACCAGTTAAATTGAATTTACTGTTCAATTGTGTTTGAATGTTTGAAGTGACACCATGTAAATATGATAATTCTGCTTGTGTGATTGTGTAAGTTGGTAATTCAATTCCTGCAGTTGAGTTGAGTTTGATGTTGAAATAACATTGTAATTTGTCATAAAATAATGGTTGAGCATTGAAAGTTGTTGTTGCATTGCAAATAAAACTACTGTTAAACAAAACCAAACCTGTGAATGTTGTTCCACTTTTATTTGCTTTTGAATCAAATTGATCTTGAAGAGTTTGTGAAGTATCAATTCCATCCAATGTTGCTATTTCAGTTGAATCAATTGTTGCACTTCCACAAAAGAATCCAGCATGTAAAGTAAGTAAACCAACAACTCTGGCATTTCCCCAAATCCATAAATCAGAACCATAAGGAATTGAACCAACATACAATCTTTCTCCTCCATAATTCAGAGCATTTGAATAAGTATCGTTACCATTGATTGTGAGACTTCCTGTAACTGATGTTGTTGTAGTGTATGGTGTTGATGGATTGTATGAAATTGCAGTTAGTTTATCAGTATTTTCTCCAATTTGAATTGTGTTTTCATTTATTTGATTTTGTAGATCTTGTAATGTGTTGTTTCCTTTTGCATTTGAATTATTAAAACTTCTGCCACCTGAGATTGACATTTATATATTAATGAGTTACAATATTATTAATATGATACTTACCACAAAAGTGATTTTATGATAAACAAGTTTTGATGAAATTAAAATGATTAAACTTTTTGATCCTTTCAATGTGAATTTGATGATTTCATCTCTGACATACCCAAAAAAAAATTACATCCAAGATCAAATAGTTTAATTCCATACCTTCTTACAATATTTGACTTTATGATTTTACAGAAATTCAATTCGACAAACTTTTCAATTAACTTTACATTACCCAAAAAGTATGGTTTTAATATTTCGCAAACACATTTCAATTTGATTTCTCCTAATTTTGGTTCATTGAATATTCTTTCAACTATTTGCATTACATCAATTACAATCTCATGATCAAATTGATACTCTTCTATTGGATAATTTGTTTCATTGTAAACCTCTTCTTTCAACTGTTTGACAACTTCACTAAATAAGTGTTGATGTTTTGCATCCTTTCTTAATTTTCTATAGTTTTTATTTCCTTTCAATGATCGATTTTTTATATTCTTTGGCGGAATAATAATATTTGAATCGTTTGACTGTTCAACTATTTCTGGTTGAGAATTTGGTTTTACTTCTTCGTACATATATTATTACTTTACAAATTATTCTGCGATTGGTGTCATTTTCAATGATAATGTCCAATATGTTGTGTTTGTTTGATTAATTCTATTTGTTGGTAGTAATGTGTTGTTTGGCAATCCAATTTGAAAATTAACTGTGTGTTTATTGAAATTTCCAACTGTAAATACATGACCAAAAAGACTTGTCATCGCTCCTGTTGAAACACTGATGTTACATAGTTTGTTAAATTTTTGTGGATGTTGAACACCATCTAATATTTGCATTTCATTACTTGCTGTTAAAAATAAATACTTCTCAACCATGTTCGTTGTGTCAATTGTATTGTAATTTAATGCAAAATCAATTACTTCACATCTAAACTTTCTATTTGTTGGTAAACCTGCCAATTCAATAAAACAATTATTTGCTGTTGCTGCTGTTTTTGAATTACTTGAACTAATAATGTATGTGAATGAATCCATTATATATATATTAGAAGAATATTAAAAATAATAAGAAATTGATTTATGTATTGGCAATCATTAAACCATCTTGCACAGTGTAAATAACATCATACATAACTGCACCATAAATTTGCATTGCTTCATTAACTCCTGTTTTGTTAAGTATTAAATTCACTGATTGTCCAATTGTTGATGTTCCACTTAACATTGTTTCTTGTGAATTATTGAATCTATTTAAATCAACTCCATAAACTGATCTAACATGTGCTATAGCAGTTGTGTTAAGATCTGAAGCAGTTAAACTATCACCAGCATCTGAATATGTATTTGAATCTAATATTCCACAACCCGATTTAGTTGTACCTAAAGTATCAAATGCTCTCTGTAATTCAACAATCATTCTTGATCTTGTTGCAATTAAATCACTTGGATATGTTTCTCCATTAATATTCAATTGATAATTTGTCAGTTTACATCCTGGACGTGCAGTCATACTTCGTTTAGTTTGTGCATCTTGTGAAAGTGAATTGTGAAACCAAAATAAGAATGCATTCACTGATGACAATTGAAATGAAAATTTGTCATTGAATGATGTTGATGCTGCGTTCAATGTTTTCAATTCAACTTTCCAAGATGTTGATGGAATAACAATACGATTCATAACAGATGCCATTAAAAGATTGTTGATATCATCTGGTAAAACTGCAACTTTAGCATTAAATACAACGTCTGATATAGTTACTGCTGATAATGCTGCTGCTGTTCCTGTTGTATCTGCAAATATATTATTTTGTGTTTCTAATTCTAATTCAATGTAAAATGAGGATGCAGAACAAGCACCTAATGGAATTGCCTTACCTGCCATTGATCCAAATATTCCTGATGGTAACATGAATGAAAAATCATAAGTATTGGCTCCAACAGGAACAGCAACACCATTTAAACATGATAAATATGAACCATATGAAGCATTTGTTCCTAATGCAGAAGTTGAACCTGCAAGCATTGCTACAGAATCTTGTGAACGATCTGACCAACCTCTTTGACAATCATTCAATACATGCCATAATTTACCAGCGTAATATTGTGTTTCCAATAAATTTGATCCATGATAAATCGATAATCTACGAAATACACTATATACATTGCCATCTACAGCAGTTGCAGCTGTTGTAGCTGTCACATTCAATTTTCCTTCAACAAAACAATCAGATGGGAAAAGATGTGTGGTTCTTGCAGCTGTTGGAATTTCAATTCGAACTACTTGTGTTGGTGTATATGATTGTAAATCTGCTCTGAAACGTTGTATAACTGGTCTAGATGGAACAGATGCAGGTTTTAACTTTGCATAATCTAATTCTTTGGGAAATGACATTTACTTATATATTGTATGTGTAGATTATTTATTTACACAACTTATATTATATGTTCTCTCTTGAAAAGCCAAACTATAAACTAGATAAAATCAATTTCAATGTTGACGTTCCATTTAATAATAAAATTAAAGAACCATTTGAAAATAAAAGTTTCTTTTATATTATTGTTGGTAAACCTGGAAGTGGAAAAACATCTGTTCTGATCAACATGTTAACAGACACTAAAATTTACAAAAAAGTATTCACCAAAATAACATTATGCATGCCAAAAAACTCACGATTAAGTTTGAAAGATAACATATTTGAAGATCTACCTCAAGATCAAATCTTTGATTCTCTTGATGAGTCTGTATTGAAAAAAATAATTACAAATAAAGAAGAGTTCGAACAAGACAAACAAGAACGATTGGAAGAAGGTAAGAAACCAATATTCAGACATCAATTACTACTTATGGATGATGTGACAGCATATTTGAAACAAAAAGAAAGTGTACATATATTGACAGAATTAGCAACAAACAGAAGACATTACAACTTGTCAATTATTTTATTAGTTCAATTTCTACGATCTATTCCAAGACCACTCAGATTCTTTACAACTTCATGCGTCTTCTTTCGAGCATCAAACAATTTGGACACTAAAGTATTGAGAGAAGAATACATTAACTTACCAAAACAAACATTTGAAGACTTGATGAACTTTGTATTTGATGGTGATTCTCATGATTATATGATTATCAACAAAGATACAAATACTTACTACAAGAAGTTACAAAAAATTATATTCAATAATGATATAGAACACAATGACTAAAAAATCAACTGTTAGCAAGAAAAAAGTGAGTCAAAAACAAAAACAAAAACAATCAATTCATATTAACATCAATTCCAACAATAAACGAGTTAATAAACCAATAAACAAACAACCTCAAACATATCCTCAATATGGCACTCCTCAACATCATACAACTGTTATTGGAAGCACTGGTAGAGGTTCTGAAGTAATTCAACAACCAGCAATTTCAAATGATATTTCTAATTTATTAAAAACATTAGTTCAAAGTAACAAAGACTTCTCAGGTGTTGGTAAGTTATTTTCAAAAGTAAATCAATTGGAAAATAGACAAAGTTCATTAGAATCACGATTAACTGATCAATTCAATTTATTTAATGATATTTCTGACAATGAACATACCCACTACAACAATGAAGATCGTTCACAAGCATCATCAATTCAAACACCTCCAATTCATAACTTTTATTCATATCCAAATTACTTTCAATCTGATAATCTGAGATCAGCTTCTGAACAAAACAATGATCAGAATATTCTTCAAATAGGTTATTATCCACCTGAAGAACAACCAAATGAAAGTTATGATGCAAATATGTTTGAAAGTGAAACTCCAAATGTTATTAATTTTGGAGGACAACCATCAATTGATGAAATTATAAATCAACCTGAAGATAATACAAATGATGAATCAAATCCAATTACTTATGATAATACATTTCCTAATAAAAAACAAAATAAATATCCAATTGAACCATTAAAATATATCACAAATCCTATGCGTCAAGAATACAATCCACTGCAAAACTTTACATTTCCAAAACAAGAAGAACATGAATATCTCACTGATTTTATTCCACAAGAAAATATGTTTGGTCAACATCGAAATAAAATGTCACAATTAAATGAACTTGGAAAAACAATGGAACAACAAAAAGAATTAGAAAAACAAAGAAATGAAGAGATTGCAAAAAAGCAACAAGATGAAATACAACAATTGAGAAATGAAAAACATGCTAAATTCACTGAGAATCAAAACATCATCAACAAATTGGAACAGAAAGGAATCACTCCAAATGAAATACAATCAAATTATGACAATATTTTAAAAGAAATGTATCGTGTTGGAAGTAAAGATCAATTATCTCTCGCTAAAAGAAATGCAAATGTGTTTCTGCAAAGTATTGGTCACAAACATCTTGCAAATCAAAACAAAGAAAACTCAATTAACATTTTGAAAAGTCAATCAGTTATTGATAAAATTGATGAATTGAAGAAACAATTGGGATTAGTTAAAAATGAATTTCCAGAAACGAAAGAAGTTATTCCATTAGAAAACAGAACAAAAACATTGCAAAACATTCAAACACCAGATGAAAAACAACCAACAAAGAAAAAGAAAGAACCAAAACAAGAATCAACAACAAATAATGATAATAATAAAAAACCTATACGAAATGAGGCCGTCTAATTTGTTGCACTTGTTGATGATTGTTCTGAACATTATTGTGATTGGAAGGAGTAGATTTGGTTGATTCTTTTGGTTGACTCTTTTGTCTCTCTTTTTCCAATCTCCTTTGAACCTCTTCATTAATTTTATTCTCATAATCTTCTTTCATTAATTTTTTTTTCAATTGTTGAGTTGCTTCTAATTTATTTTGTTTTAATTGTTCTCTTAATTCAGCTCTTTCTGCTGCTATTTTTGCACGTGAGACCATTAAACGTTCTCTCATTTTTTGTGTTTGTTCTTTTTGTTTGTCTGAACGAGTATGTAATGTTTTCTTATTTGCTGCTTCCAATTCTTTTTGTTCTTCTGTTTTTGCTGGTCTTCCTCTTCGTTTTGTTGGTTTCTTCTCAATCTCTTCTTGCTGTATTGGTTGTTGTTGAATTGGTTTTTGTTCAATTGGTGCAGGTTGTTCAACTTTTGTTTGTTTTTTCTTCTTCCGTTCTTCATATTCAGCTAATAACTTTGCGACAAATAATTTATCAAGTTCTTCAGAATCAGAATCATTCATCTCTTCATTATAACCTAGTTGTAAATTAG
>ERZ724522.1333-NODE-1333-length-13473-cov-7.019750_pt1 | contig 13473 bp, 12 predicted proteins | sample MGYA00376055_ERZ724522 | MGnify/ENA primary metagenome ERZ724522 (study PRJEB28724, sample SAMN07190884) | wastewater metagenome | isolation source: effluent of sewage treatment plant in Hong Hong | place: Hong Kong | collected 2016-03-17 ... | reverse complement strand
CTCAAGTGCGACTTCCATTTTGGTTTCGATATTGTCCGTAGGCATGTTCGTAAAGTTCCAAAACTACTTGCTGTAGTTCCTTAATTTTCTGATGATCGCTTCTAATCTGGTCTTTAAGTTGTAGTAGTGTTTTTTCAAGTTCATCTAAGCTTTGCATTACCATGTATAAGTGAATTGAAATAAAGCTGTTTTGTTTCCTGATCCTGTAAATGTGCCGCCCCCCGCATCTTTTATCATGCTGATTCTATTTCTAAAGTCACCAATAAATTTGCTGCTTTTGAGCCTGAGGTCGTAAAGCCGCCGTATGCGTTGCTAGATATAGTTGAGGCTGCGGCTGCAAACTTGGCAGTCGCTGAGTCTTCTAAAAATCCAACAACCCCGTTTCCCCAAGTTCCATTGTTCTGCGTTGGTGTCGCCATGGCGATGTATACGGAGTTTGCTACTTTAGGTGCAAATGGCAGCGTAATATTACAATCGGCTGCATTAGATGTTCCATAAAACACAGTAGATACATACATTGACCTGCCGAATATTTTGTATCTTGCGACATTGACTGTTGGTGTTCCTGTAAACCCTGTTGGGGATGGTGTAAAAGTTAGTTGTCTTGTTTCATAAATCGGTCTTTGAATTAGATTTTTAGCCGTAAATGTAGGTACTGTCCATGTATACCCAGCTCCAGCAGATAGCGTGGCTGCAAATCTTCCAACTACCGAGTAATAGTCTGTGGCTGCGGCTGTTGTTATTGTTGATATAGCCGCATATTTCTCACTTGTCGTAGTAGCTGAGAAATCATCGTAAGAGCTGGCATATGGTATTCTTGAAAATCCTACTACAGTGCCGTCTGTTGCGTTATATCCGAGATAAACAAAGTAATCTATTTCTTTAGTTGCTAGTTCTGTTGAACCTGCATTAAACCAGTTAGTACCAGCGTTTTTTGTAACACTTAACGCCGATGTAATACTTCTTATAGCTCCATTTAACTTTACATATACAGGGTTACTAGACGATGGATCGTTTCCATCCATACCTTTTATTGCAACTGTAAGATTATTTGATGCGACACTGGGCACTATTTTACCATTGAGTAAGAAGCCCTCGGGTGCATTGAAGCCAGCACTGTAAAAGGTTAAAGGTGGTACTATCGTACCTGTAACTGCTCCATTTATAACAGGGGTTGTCAGGGTTTTATTAGCCATTGTAACTGCATGATCTTTGAAAACAAATTCGTCTGCGCCTGTAAGTAGTGGTAGGGTAACTGTTCTGTCTGCTGCTAGTTCGTTTACTGCAAAAACGTATTGATGATCTGATGACGTATCGTTAATCTGGGGAAGTGTTAAGACTGAGCCTGATTTGTGTGTTCCGTCTTGGTTGTGTCCTACAAGAATTGCGTCCACAGCATCATTCCATGTTTCTGTTTCCCATGCAAGCTCCACAGCAGCGTTGTTTGCGTGTGCCTGAGCTGTAGTTGCCCCCTCACCTCGAACAAGGTTTGTGAGGTTATTACCTGAAACAACACCTGTAATATCCTCTCTAAGGCTTGGGGTGGATGCGCTGTTAGCGTCTACTCTATCAATAGTTATAGTAATTGCTGTATCGGTAGGTACTCCGCTTAAAGAAGCACAAGATAACGAGGTATCGCTATCCGTGATACTACCGCTTAAAGTGGTGGAAAATAGGTTCTTCTTTTTTCTAAATTTGTCTGTGTTTGCTGCTGCCATTTTGTCCTAGCTTAGTAGCCACTCCTCATCATTGTCTGTTTCTATGATTCTGCCTGTAGCCATGACGCCTGTTAAAACAGCTCGGTCTTGCAAAGCATCGCCTGAAACAGTCCATTGAATGTCCCGTAGAAGTGAATCTACTGGTAAATATCTAATAAGGGATTCTTGGGCAAATAAAGTGGGATGCCCCGATGAATCTCCCATCAACACGCTGCCCATTAAATCCCAGCCCATACCTGTATCAGAAACACCATTTGTAATGCTAGACGTTGCAACCGTAGGGGATTGACCGCCTATCGATGTTCCGGTGATAGAAAATGTGATAGTTCCCACCGCATCTCTAGCTCTTACATATGCTCTTTCTATATAACCATAGCCTGTCCAATCCTTACTGATCGGATACCTCGGAGAGACGTATTTCCAAGTAAATGCCACGCCTTGATCACCTTGATAGTTCTCCGAAAACTCAATGAGCTTTGTTCCGTTGATTCCTAAAAAGTGGGTAACTCCGCTTGAGTCGGTGTATTCCCCGAACTGTGAAACACCTACCGTCCAATCCTTAATCCATGCGTTTAGTTCCTTGTCGTATAAAAATGTTCTGTTAGGTTCACCACTTGACGTAGGTATTGAAAAGAAAATCTTGGAATCATAAAAATAGGCGCATGACTTATCAATGTCTGGCTCATAAGCATCTCTGATATACGGCCTTAAGTTTGCTGATTTCTCTTTGACCTGTAGCGAATTTAAAATACCCTCTACAAAGCCCAAGGTGAAAACACCGAATGTATTTAGTAGATATACGTCATTTTCTGCCTGTACGACTGCCCTAGAAGCCGGAGAACCCATCTGTGCGTTGATCTTAGTCGGCACAGGAATAATGACGTCAGTATCCCCTATGGTTAAAGAGCCTAGGTCTACTTCCCAAACCGAGCCCCTACCGTCATCAGTTTTGCAAACAACATGCACCTCTTTATTAAAGTCTATAACCTTGACGCATTGAGTCCTCGAACCTGTCTCTAAATCTACCCAACCGCCATCAAATCCTGCTGCAAAGTTCCCAAGGTTTGTACCTGTACCACTCCAATAAACTCTTTGTAGGTTGTTGGGATCACCTGTTCCCCATATCCTATTACCTATTACTGCAATAGAGCTAAACTTAGGCCCTGTTGCTGTACTGGCTGTAGGTGGTTCGATGTATGGATTAAGTACTGCTGTACCATCATCAATAAAAGTCGTGTCTGTGGTTTCCGCAAGTTTAGTTTCATAGCCCGAAACATCGGACATATAGATTATGTACTTCAAAGCCCCCGATGATGCCACCCAATCAACTGTTATGGTTTCATCTGCTTCGTTCCATTCCTCACGTTTGATGTCCATTGTTATAGATTGCTCGGCTGCGGCTAGAGTTTCTCCTACCTCGTTAACTGCTGAAACTCTGTAGTAAAGTGTGTAGTTACCGGCTGAAAGCCCCCCACCTCTTGCAAGTGGCGTTCCTGCCCATGCTGGGGTATCTATTGAACTGTAGGTAGCAAGTACAGTACCGTTGTACCTTGCCATGTTATCTACTCCGTTAACTATGTATAGGAAATTATTAATCTGTGTGAAATCACATCTTGTGCCTGTTGTAAAAGTTGCCCCTGATATTTCTGTCTTGCTTGAATCCGCTGGGTTAACAACCCATGCCTTGCCATCTGCCACCACAATAAGCTCTCTAGTTCCGTCTGACTTTTTGTATTCACTAAACCCGTCAATCGTATTTGTAAATGTAACTCCTGCATACTGTTCCGTCCCCCATCTTTTTTTCCAAACTCCGTCCTCTGCTAACATCAGGTTTGTTGATTCTTTAGCTTCGTTAGCCTTTAGCCTTGTTTCTGAAAACAAAACATTCGTACCACCGCTAAAGTCATCAATCTTGATATCAACCTTGGGCCTGTTATCAATCGGTGAGTTGCTTCTAAAAATGTCTTTAGTATCCCCGAAGATACTCATAGTATTGCTCCGTACCTTGTAACTCCCCACCCACTAGATACACCAAACCCACCGCCTGTTCCTGCTGGGCCATTTGGCTGTGAATTAGGAAGCATCATATTTTGGGTTTTCATGACCTTGAGTTTTTGGTCTGCCATAGCAAAGGCAGCTCTTGCCCTGTCCCCTGCTCCGTCTTGTTCGTGTAGCTTACCCAAGGCAAAATACACACCGAAATATGGGTCGGACATTTCGATAACCTCTGCTGTGCTTGTAGGTGTGAAAGGTTCTTTATAGTATGGGTAATTAATCGTATCCCCTGCTGTTGGTTGTGTTAAAAATGTTAAGTCAAAGCCAGTTTTTTTATTGCCTGTAACAATAACCTTGTTTTGTGATGTACCTTTGTATAACTCCGCATCTTGTGGCTGCACCACTTGGTAAAAGCTGAGCTGTCCTGCGCTAGTCGTAGTGCGTACAAATGAACCTAGGAATCTAAAATCTGTGGGCATGTCGTACTCAAGGTCTGACGAGTTAACCGTCTTATCGCCTGTTGCAGCGTCTTCTAGCGTTACCCAAAGTTCATTCCACAATACGTTCTGAGAATCCCACATGTTTATTGCAGCATGGAGTAAATACATTCTGTGAGTCCATTTAGTATCCCCGCTTGTAGGCGTATTCCCATCACCCCTGTAAAGTGCGTGTAATAGTGTCTGGTATTCTCCTAGTGTCATTCCATACCTCCTAGGTCAAAAGAACCCGTTGTATCTGTTGCAGATAGCGTGTTCATATCTTGTATAAAAGTTTGCAATTTCTGTTTTAGAATCTCGGTAGGCTGATTGATGTCGAACATGGCATCAAGGTAGCTGTTTAGTTCCTGTTCGCTCATGTTTGCGCCAAGTAATGCGTTTCTTGCTACTGTTCGAGCTGTTGCGATTTTTGACCTAAGTGCTGTCTGGTCTGGGTCTTGCACCCCGAACTTAGAAGCAAGGTTGTCGAGCCTACCTGCTACTGGTCCTGTAGCTACGTTCCCTGTGTCGAGTAAATCAACCATCTCTTGGCCAATCTTCGCAGCCCCCATGTAGCTTCGTTGTTTTTCAGTTAATGCTTTTTGTTTGGGTTGCCACACGTCTTTGTTGTAGGGCATCGCCTTTTGCGTATATGGATTCCAAATCTTTGTACCATCCGGGCTGACTACCCAGTGTTTTTTCAAATCAACCCCTTGCGCTATGAGTGATGGTGCGTCCATTGGCATTACTACCCTTGGTTGTATAGGTTGTTGTGGCACGGCTGGTTGCATAGGCTGTTCCCTGAATGGATTGACAGGTTGTGTACTTGGGTTTATATTCTGGCTATGTACCAATGGGGATTTGGGAGCATTGTAGCTCTTATCATAATCGTTAGTGTTATAGTTATTTTCGAAAACCTTTGAGCCTCCTGTCAGTGCATTTGTAGTTCTTGAGCCTATATTAGAACCTATATATGAGGGGACTCGTGATTGAGCAAGTTTCCCTAACATTGGATTTACGACATTTCCTGCTGTATTTAAAGTATTTGCAATAGCTGTTGCCCCTGCTGTAGATTCAAGGGCTTTTTTGGCTGCAACGGGTAATAACGCTGCTGGACCTGCCACGAGTGCTGGGGCTGCCATTATAGTGTCGGTTAGGCCAAACATCTTATTGCGTCCCTCTCTAGACATTCTGTCTACAAGACTATCGGCTATTCTGCCATTATAGGAAAGCTGTTTATTGATTTCGTCTGCTCCGTCTACTTTCGATGCTATGGCTTCCTTGAAACCTCTAGCAATCGCCTTTATACCCTCGATAGTTTCCGATGCTGTTTTGCCATAGCCGTTTCGTGCTTCATCGTACAGGGTTCTTTTAACCTCATTAGCAACCGATACGGGCATAGATTTGCCGTGATAGGCTTCTAATCCATCAATCCTATCTAGTATCGCTTGGGCATCGGCTACGTTTCCTGCTGCTTGGTATTTCTTAACTAAAGGTGCGACAGTTTTTCTGATGTCAGCTATAGGTACTATTCTTTTAGAGCTAGAGAGCTTGTTTGTAAGTTCGTCTTCAAATTGGTTAATTCTGGTAACTGCGTTTTGGTATATCTTTTCGTCGGACAAACCTTTTTCACCCTTTTCAAGTGCCATCTCGCCAAGCGTTTTAGTGCCTGACTTAACTGCTGCTCTTGTATCTTTAAGTGGTTCTTTAAACACACTGTTCATTACCTTTTTAGGTAACGTATCAGTAGCTACTCGCCCTGCTGATTGTAGTCCCCTTGTTAAGAGCTTTGCGCCACCACCGCCAATGCCCCCTCCCACTACGCCTGAAACAACACTACCTATCCCTGCGTTGTCTTGAGATGCTCCCTGTAGTGCGCCTGATAACATTCCTAGCTTCACCGCACTACCAACTGTTTTTCCTCCGGGTACTAAATAAGAAGCGACTCCTGCACCTCTTTGTGCGCCTAAGCCTATTTGTTTAGTCGGTGCAAGACTTTGATCTGTCATAGCTGCTCTGCCTCTTGGAGTGGCAAAGTTTAGACCTCTTTGAATTTCTCTATCAAAGGTTTTGCTTTTATTCTGTGGGTCGACTGTTAATCTCTGCCCTATTTCAAGTGCTGCTGCTCCTGCGCCATAAAGGCCACCTATAGCATCTTTGCCGTAGTCAGTTATAGGTTTAACAACTGCTTTACCAAAACCAACAAGTGCGTTATCTCTAGGCTTTACATTGGATTGATACTTCTTTCTTAAAGCCTCAACCTGTAAATCGTTTGCACCACGCTCCCTTGCGAGATTAAGTCTTCGCTCAAATTCGTCTTGTTCTAACATTAATAACCTCCTGTAAACAAACTGTCGTACATTGATGTATCAACAAAAGGATTTTGCACCGGTGCAACAGGGGACTCTGGTAACCGTTGAGTCATGCCATACCAAGAAGACACATCGTCCTCGGCTGTATTGGCTCTTATACCATCGGGTATCATTATTCCTTGTGCAGCTAGTATGCTTCGTGCCTCGTCCTCCGAACCTGTCCTCACGGCTAACTCGTCAAACATGGCAAGAGCTGAATCGGTTATCTTACTGCCCTGCGCTGCTGATTGTCCTGTTCTTCTTGCGTAGTCTTCTAGCTCTGCTTGTCTCTGTTTTTCCCATGTATCCACCTGCTGTGCGTAGGTTCTTATCTCTGAATCTAATCCGCTAAGTGCGGATACAAACTGGTTTTGAGCATCTCGGATAAGTTCCTCTACTGCTACTTTACGTTCCTTTTGAGCATTAGCCTTTTGAAAGGACAGCTCGTCCATTTTGTTTTGAAAAAAGGAAACAATCTCTCCTAGCTTGTCTTGTTTCCATTGGCCTATCCTGCTTCTTTCCTGTGAGGCAAGGTTGTTGATACTTGTAAGCTGTTCGTTAACACCCTCAAGTAGACTGCCTCTAGCCTTTTGGCCTACTCTTGCAAGAGCTTCTGATGCCTGTCCTACTGCTGAACTTGAACCTGCTCCTGCAACTCCGATCTTTGTTCCTGCCACCTCCATCTGATTACGGATATCATCTTCAAGGTTTCTAAGACCTCGTGCTTTCTCTGTTTCCAAAGACTCGGTACTTCTTGCCCTTGACGCTTCCACATCGCTAAGTTGAGCATCTGTAGATTCAGCGATTCTGCCTTGGTACTCTGCCTGTCTTACAGGAATAGAGCCTAGCTGTTGATCTAGTGATTCAAATACAGGATTCCAAGCCGTCCCTATTTCTCTGGCCTGTTTCTCTGCTTTCTTTCTCTGTTCCTCCATTTCCGACCTCTGTTTCTCATAAAGGCTAGATAGGGAACTCTTAGAGCTAGATGTACTTGGGGTTGATTTAATTGTTTGTGTATTTGAAACAGATTTAGTATTTGAACCCAAGACATCGCCAACTATGCTTTTGGGTTTAGATGTTGTTACCTTAGATGCTGTCGTTCTATTTGCTGGAGTATAAGTAATGCCCGGACCATACGCTGGTGTTGAGTATTTAGGGTTTGAAGAATATCCTGCCGCTTTATATGTCGTTGATTGTAGTGCCATTCTAGTAATCCCCCTTATTGATGCGTTCTTCCTCCTTATCGAGGTCTTTCATGGTGTCTTTTGGTTGTTCCTCTTTTAATACAGACACAAGCCCTGCTATTTCTTTCAAGGCAGCCTTAATGTCTGGGTAGACATATTCCTGCTTAGTTGGCTCGTCGTCCATGTAGGCACAAACCATAACCCCATTTCGCACAATCTTTATTCTTATCTCTAGTGGTTCTCTCGAACCTCCCTTTGTTACTTCCGGCATTTATCCTCCTTAAATATAAAAAAACCACACCTACATAGGTGCGGCTCGTCATCATTAACTTAGCCTTTATTTACTTTTACAAATTGGTTTCTATGGAGGACAGGCGTTCAACCTCTCCCCATACCTTGATTTCATTTTCCCCAAGACTGATATCTAAATAGCTTAGGGGCAGCTTTACGGCTATTGGTGCGTCTATTAATAAGACCTTTGGGTTTCCTTGTCCTGAAATCGGGAACAAGAACTCATCGCCATCTGCATCATACAAATGTAAGAAGTTACCCGGATTACTACTAGAGTAAAATACTGCCTGTACTCTTAACCCGTAGCCTGTACCGTAGTTACCCTCTAGCTTCTTGATCTCTCCTTGCTCGGATTTCTCAATTTTAGCCTTGTATAATAACATACCCTTATTATAACTTTACCTCGCAAACGGGATAAACCCACCTATCATATCTTTTACTACTGTTCCACCGCTTTCAGTATATGTTATATAAGCATTAAGTGGCCCGTTGGCAGTACCACCAGAAGTAAAAGGGGTAGTTGGTGTTCCACCTCCAGGATACGCGTCGGCTGCGAAGTGATTAACACTTGCGTTATTGTCTCTTTTGTACTCATAGGAAGGAACACCTGGATCATCGGCCCAAAATCCAATCCAATATGGCGTACCGCTAGATATACTTATTTGATTAGCCCCCGAAAACGGAAAGTTTGTGTCAGTAGAAGTTGTCCAGTTCACAATGACTTCATCTGACATAGCAAGAAATGCACCGCCGTTTGGAGTCCCACCGTTGTCTGCAAAAATAACCATTCTAACTTCCGACGTTGAGGCTGAAGTAACCCTGACTCTCCCGTTACCAGATGTTACTGTTCCACTTGAAGATGGTGTAGCTGTAGAAAGATATATTCTGTCTCCAGAAAATGATTGTACGTTTGTTCCATCCGTTGTTTTTCCAAAAGTTGCCATATTTTAATAATGTAAATACCTAAGAAGTAGTAAAACTGGTAAAACAAAAACAATAGAAAATAATAGTAGACCAATCAATCTCATATTTCATATCCTACAGCTTGGACATATACATTTCCAGCAGTAGTCGTGATAATTAAGTCGGCGGCATCTTCTCCTGAACAAAATGGATGTTCTTTATCGTAAGTAAGAATTACACCTGAGTTGGCTGCCAATTCTCCTTTCCACCTAACCACATCTCCACCTGCTAAGTCATCCTCTAAGGTTACTGTTGCGGCTGCTGAAACATTTATATATAAAGTTAAAACATGCCACCTTTTACCTGCTGCTGGACTCCAAACTATCCCGTCTGTAACCGCTCCTGCATTTGTATAGTATTTATCTGCGTGGTTAGCGTTTGAGCCGTTTATATCAATATCAGAAGGAATCCCTTTAGTAGTGACTGTACCTGAAACTGAAGTTACATCTACATCTCCTATATCTACTCCTGAATTAGCTGATAACTTTCCTATAGCATTAGTTCCTGCTGGTAGAGCGTTTGTAATAGCCGTGACCGCTCCGACAGTGGCGATTACTCCCGTACCGTTGGTTGGTAGCTCTACCCTTAAAGCTCCTGTTGCTGTACCTGATCCTGTTGTAGCATAGTCTACTGTAATTGAGTTGCCTGAGTCGTTTATTCCTACTTCGTCCCAAGTTCCAGATTGGGTGACCGCAACCGTACCCGAAACCCCAACTGTTCCGTCGACGGTAATAGTATTTCCACCATCTTGGATATTAACGGCAGAAGCTCCAGAAGCATTGTTAATAGTTACATCTCCTATATCGGTTCCTGAAACCATCTTTGCGTTCATTGCTGCTAAAGTAGCTTGTGTTGCGAAGTCTTTAGCTGCGATTGTGTCAAGTACTGCATTATCAACTGATGATAGTTCTGCTGTTACAACATCAGTATTTACTAAAGGTCTTATATCTAAATCTGTAGCTGTCACTGTAGTTGTAGGCATTGTTAGGACATCTACCTGTAATTCTCCCGATGAGTCTGTCTTAATTGTTTGTGCATTAGTGCCATCTTGCCCTGCCATTAAAATACCCTTAGTAGGAGTTGCTGACCCGTCTGTGGCTACCGTATCATCAAGTAGTTGGACGGAAGTAACAATGTTACCTGTATCCCCATCTATTGTTGTAAGTAAGCCCTCAATACCATCAACCCTACCATCTATAGTTGTCAAAGTGGTATTGGTTGTACCTATAAGAGTTTCTAAACCATCAACGTGGCCTACTATGGTGTCTATCTTGGTTGAAATGTTTGATGTATCAGCGTCTATTGTGCCTAGTAGAGTTTCTATGCCGTCTACATGACCGATGATTGTGTCTTGTTTGGCACTTGTTGCAAGCCCCGTGGGGTCTATAGAAGCCGAAACTGGTAATGGCTTTGATGACGAAACAGGTGTTAGTGCATTTCCTGCGTCTTCCCACATGATGGCTGTACCTACTATCGTTGCGTCTGTATCGCCCTCTGTGTATTGCGTACCACCACCAAATGATGCTATTTGATCGCCTGATGTATCTACAATAGCCACTGTAAGTGGGTTTGCGTTGGTTAAGTCTTTGACTGTTGCCTTGATACTAGAACTTGCTCCGTCTAGGATTGCGCCATCTCCTGCACCACCTGACGCTATGTTAACGTCAAGAGTACCTCCCGTTAGTTCGTCCCTTATTGCTTGAATGTCGTCTTTAACTGTATCTGGAACCATAATGCCTTTCTAAACAAAAAGAGCCACCGCACGGTGGACTCGTCATGTTGAACTTAGTCGTATTCTATTAACTTGCTTCTATTTTACCCCAGAGCAACAAGTCTATATAACTCGTGTTGGTCTTTCCAATGATTCTCAAGGTCAAAATCGGCTAACACCCTTTCGTGTGCCTTTTTCCCTATTCGCTTTCGTTTCTCGACATCTCGTACTAGCAAAGATAGTTTTTCCACCCATTCTTTGGTGTTATGTGCTATGAGGGCATCTTCACCATCTCGGACAACAGGGCCGTATAAGGTGGGGGAGCAAACGGCTGGAACTTCTGTTATACCAAACTCAATCCATTTGATAGGCGTCTTATTCCAATTAAACTCGTCCTCAATTAGTGGGCATATACCGATATCTAGGTCTAATGTTCTGTGTTTCATTGGCCAATAATCCTCCCTAACACCCAAATAAAACTCTCGTCTATCTCTTGGCAATTCTTTAAACACGTCCTCACCCCACCCAATCTCGGTTATCTTCTTATCCGAACTCATGCCCCCAAACCCACAATATACAAGTTTTACAGTGGGGTAGGTTTCTAGCACCTCTTTAAGTGCGGGTACAACCATCTTCAAATCCTCTAGGTGTCCCTGCGAGCCAAACCACCCAATGCGTATCTCATCTGTAACCCTCTTGTATGTGAGCTTATCCTTGCCGTACCAATCGAAATCAACGTAATTAGGTATTATGTAGATAGGTTTGTCCGTAAACCTTGCATAGTTGTCCTTGAGCTTTTGGTTTGTAACTGTTAAAGCGTCTACTTCTTTAAGTACATCAATCGTTGTCTGCCTGTGGGCGGTATTAAGTTTCTGCAAGTTCTTTCTTTCATCTCCGTAGGAATCAATCATCGCATCGTCTGCCTCCCATATAACCTTTGCCCCCTGCTCGTGGCAAGTCTTAACAATATCGGGGGAAGCTAACATCTCAAGAATAACAAGATTTGCCCCCGCTAAGTTCTTGTTCCACTTTTGCCATGTGGTTACATAAATGGAATCTGGGGTGTATTTGTTCACCCTATCAGCAGTACCGTCTATTCGCCAACAATGTGAAGCTGTACCGTTCCCAAAGAATATAGCGTTAAGCTCATTGGTAGTAGTCATATACCCCCTTTTTGGTTTCAAATATGTCTGATAGGAATAGAAACTCTGTATCTACAGGTAGTTTTAACACCCTATGTTGAGTTTCTGCCATACCGTTTTCGCAAACATCTTGAACATGTCCGTGCATGATAAAAGGCTCGGTGGCGTCACCATTTGGCCTATCACTGGCTAGATTCCAGTTATAATAGTTATCGTGCAGCACCACAAAACCCATGTCTGTTGCAGCCTTTTCTGCCTCTGCTGATATTTCCCATTGTGGGGCTTTGAATATCTTAGCAAAGTTCTTAATCCCTACGTTTTCAAACATCTTCATGCCTATCACCAAGCGTTTAATAGCAGCGTCATAGGATAGTTCAGCAAACTCAAGTGGTGCGTGAGATAAACCATGCAAGGCAATTTCAATCCAATCACACGAGTTAACCGCCTCAACAAATGGCTTGAACTTCTCAAGTGTTATAGGTGCAGACTCTTGAAAGCTTCTACCAAACCTCACGTCCCAAGGTACAGTGAATAGTGTTACCTTAAAGTTTGGGTAATGTTCTTTAAAGTTTTCCAGTATTCCAAAGTTGGAATTGACTGGTCCAAAGTCGTCATATTCTATTGCGACTCTCATATACAGCCTCCAAATCTTCTAAAATCTTTACATTTCCATCAACGGTTTCTCTTAGGTCATGCTTGATGTGATAGCCGTAGGCAGCAGTTAAAGCCATTACATCACACCCTGCCAACATCATCCTCAAACAAACCTCATAGTCATCAATACCGTAGTGAGTAAAAGCTTCGTTCCAGCCCCCCACCTCTCTTAGCTTATCTAAAGGAAACAAAGCATTGCACCCCGAACAGCACCTCCAAGGTCTTTCAAGTTGCCCCAGTCGTCTTAATCTGTCCATACGCCAATCCATAGCAACAATGCTTTTGTCCAATGCCTGATAGTCTAGTCCTGTAGGTACACCCTCGATATCGTGCCTAACACCTAGAATCACAGTATTAGGACTTAAATTGTTAGCATAAGCACCTACAAGCCTATAGTTAGGTATTACATCAGCCTCAAGCGAGAGGAAGTATTTACCCTTAGCAACAGCAATCCCCATGTTCTTACTCTTAGCTAGTCTAAATCCTTTATCCTCTTGCCAATGGTAATTAAAACCCTGCTCTGTTGCCCACTCTTTTGTGCCATCGGAACTCCCATCATCGGTAATAATAATCTCGAAGTCCTTAAACTCCTGATCGCCTAGCGCATCAATTATCTTCTTAAGAATCGGCAGTTGGTTATAGGTTGCGATATTAACTGATATTAACGGGTTATCCACCTTTCCCACCTTTCTGCTTGTCTTGCATATTCATTAAAATAGGGGTCTGACATGCCCCCTTGCCAAAAGGTCTCGTTTAGTTCGATTCCTCTTGCTTCTTTTTTCAAATTGGTAAACACGTTACTAGCTCTATCGTGTAGTACACTTGCGTATCCTGTAACTACTGCCCAATTATTAGCATCACACACCTTTTTGGCTCTGATTCCTGCCCAAATATCAGCAAACCTATCCATGCCTACACGATGCCCCATAGGTGCAAAGTACATATAGGGTAATAAATCCCTTTTAAAAGCAAGGTTCATACCACACAT
>ERZ724522.1332-NODE-1332-length-13475-cov-5.644188_pt1 | contig 13475 bp, 27 predicted proteins | sample MGYA00376055_ERZ724522 | MGnify/ENA primary metagenome ERZ724522 (study PRJEB28724, sample SAMN07190884) | wastewater metagenome | isolation source: effluent of sewage treatment plant in Hong Hong | place: Hong Kong | collected 2016-03-17 ... | reverse complement strand
CCCCGTGCGCGGTTAATGAATCCTTCGGCGTTATACAGCCGCTCCTCGATCCCATCAACCCGCTTATCGAGCTTCCTCTCGATGCGTTCCACTATTTCGTACACGTCAGCAACGGATACAGGTTTCATACGCTAAGTATACTAGGCGCACTTGTTTCTGAGCAAGAGGTAGTGTATGATAATAGTATGTCAGATGATACTACACCATCCACCGATCCAATACTTCCTGAGTCTTACTTCAACACACCAATAACCAGTCCGGACGGCTACGATGCACCGGAAGAAGATCCAAAAGAGGAGGAACCCGATGCCTGACATACGAATCCCTAAATATTTTTCACAGCTTGATGGCGACAGCAAACCGTTTGTCGGCACGTGTGCTGAAACAGTCCTAAAAATGATGGATCACCACCTCACGGGCCGGGAGATATCTATTTCAGATATTGTTAAAAATGGTGATAAAGACGGCAGTAACACGACACTTGCTGGTATGCGCCAAGCTGCACAATGGCTTGGGTTTGATCTCACGTATAAGGATAACGTCCGGGAAGATGATATCAAGAAGTGGCTAGCGGAAGGGAAGCTAATCCTTGCCGTTATCAAATACTCTTTGTGGGAAAACAAATATAAACAAGATCTTTCTTATCCGGGCGGCCATGCAATCCTTATTACCGGCATGACTGATGACGGCAAAGCGATCCGGTTTGCTGATCCTTATTTCAAAGACGGCAAGATTAAGGGTATCTACGACGGCAAGCGCTGGGATGGCTGGATGGAGAATAATAAATGGGCCAGCTATGGAGATTTCTACAAGGCTTCCTACCACAATGATAAAGGTATTTGTTTGAATGGTACGGTCATGGTTTGTACGAAAGTGAAAGAGACACCAAAGCCACCTACTCCTCCAGCGCCGCCAACTGATCCCTGTGCACAACTAAAGGCAGAAAACACTGCACTTCGCGCAACAATAAGTGAATTACAAAAGACAATAAAATCGATAAAGAAACTTGCACAAGATATTCAGAATATGTAGGAGGTGTTATCCATGGAACTAATAGGTTTTTTATTGCCACCACTCATTGATTTAATCAACCGCAGGATCGTAAATTCTGACGCCCGCTTCTGGGTGTCAGTGTTCGTATGTGCCTTGGTGGGCGCCGGACTTAATTATTTGGACACACAGTTTGCATTCGAGACATTGCGCATGGGATTCGAGTCATTAAGTCAGAGCATCTTAGTTGTATTTGGTATCGCACAACTCGTGTACGGTGCGGTCTACGACGAGTCGCGTCTACAGACAAGTATTCGTGGATAACAGATAGTCCGTGGCGGGTGTGTTGAGTGCGTGAAGCAATCGTTTCGCAAAACACTGGCTACTCCACCCGCTTGGACTGTAACTTATTATATCAAGCTGTAACATTTTGGGGAAATTAGCACATGAACAAAAGGGTGAGGTTGAGAAAGTCTAGACCTCAGCTTCCCCTTTTTGTTTTTCCTCTATAAGGAAACCTCACTCCACGAGACATCCCGTCTCATCTGGTCAAGGCTAACGCCCCAAGCATTACCTTGCACATCTTTTGAACTGTACGATTTATTCGTACGGTTGCCTCGCCCCTATTGGGAGCCAATCTTATTTATGGAGGTGTACTATGTGGTTTTGGGAAGTTACCGTAAAACGGTGGCTGTCGAATGATTGGTATGCGGTAACGATTCGCTCAGCAGATTGCTGGGATGAAGAATGGAAAGCGCGCGCGAATATAGACGCACGGTTTCGCTCAACGGTAGATGTCCCCGGACTTGAGAAGTATGACGAAGTCCTAGACGTCTCTGTTGTATGGGTGGCGAAATGAGCAATAAAAAGCTCAAGTGCTACTGCAACATCTGCAAGCGTCGGCGTGAGCTAGGGCTTGAACCTACTCACAAGATTATCGTTGAAGAAGAAGTCGAGATAATCGCCACTCGTTGGCGGTTTCCGCAATTCTTCAGGCGAAAAAAGAGGAAGTCATGAACAAATTGGTTGGTAAGTGCGGTCTATGTGGACGTGCTAATGTTGAGTTTCGTGGCTATTGCCTGAACTGTGCCGAGCTTATCGACCTAATCATTCAGGCGAAGAAACGCATGAAACGCTGGCGTAACGTCAGGAAGCCTTGTGGCTGCATTACTTGTATCAATCAAGAAAAGCGTGACAAGGAAAACCTAGACGAGCTTATCGCAATAGGCGTGGAGGCAAAAACTCATGGATGGCAATAAGTGTGAATGGTGTAATCGCCCAAGCAAACGAAAGTATTGCTACAGGCACATTCAGCTAGGTCGTGTCCTTGATGACATCAATGAGCAAATCATCATCATCGACAAGATGCGACCAAGTAAGAACCTGCGTACAGTGCGAGCCAACCTTGTTTCGACTCGCCTGCTTATCACTGACGAACTAGAGAGGGTGTAACAATGTTTGATTTCTTGAAAGACTTTCGTGGAAAGGTAAATCAAGTCAAGTCGGTCAGGCACACAAGCCAAGCCGATAAGCTTTTGCTCGTGCCGTTTGGCGACATTCATCTTGGAAGCCCACAGTGCGACATCGACAAGTTAATTGGTACGGTTGAGTTTATTCAGCGTACTGACTGTGTTGTGGTACTCATGGGCGACATGATTGAGTTTGCGACTGCTGGGTCTGTTGGTGCTGGCTGGGCGGAACAAATGACTAATCCGCAAAAACAACTCGACGCTATCGTGCAGCTCTTGAAGCCGATAAGGCATAAGGTTCTTGTATGCCTCGAAGGAAACCACGAGGCGAGAGCAAGAAAGTCGGCAGGGCTTGATGTTGCGAAAATAATGGCTGACCAGCTCGGTGTGCCGTATGGCGGGTATTCTTGCTTTGTCTATCTTCAGGTAGGCAAGGAAAGCTATACCGTTCACGCACAGCACGGTAATTCTGGCGCACGGTACTTGCGTACCAAGCTCGCCTCTGCCATGAAAACCGCAGAACATACCTACGCTGACGTGTACCTGTACGGACATACGCATGAGCTGGCGGTGGCAACACAGCCCTACCGTGTGTATGACAAACGAATGAAAGGGGTTCGTGAACGCAAACAGTACTTTGTACTCACGGGCGGATTTCTAAATTACTACGGCGGGTATGCTGAACAAGCGAACCTGTCACCGACACGTACTGGTGTCGCAAACATTGTTCTGTCGGGAAACCGATGGGACGTTCACGTAAAGGCGTGAAACTAAGCCTCGTCCGTAATGGACGGGGCTTTCTCTGCTCAAGTTCCATGTACCAATCCTCATGCCCCCACCGCCTCCTCACTTTCTGTAGGGTTGGCACACTGATACCCATCGCTACCACCAAGTAGTCTTTGGCAATTCACACAGACATTACCCGCTACGTGATACTGGTGTATGTACCCATTTCCTACATCGGTTACTGTAATTATTTCTGGTTCTTCTTCTTTCATATATTATTCCTTGTCTGATGGCACATAATCGTACAGCATACCCAATAGGCTGGCGTGAAAGCCTCTGCCCATATTGCCAACTTGTTCGTAAGCCATGTCGTATATGTAATCTTGGTCGTCAATGTTTTCTGCATACCAAGCAAGTTCTCTAGATAGTTCTTTTTTTAGTTGTTTTACTATTTCTTCTGCTGTTTTTTCCATGAATTGATAATGTGGTAGTATAGTCTATTCGTCAAGTAGATCTTTTAAGCCAGCGATAACGGTAGATGCTTCTTTTATGGTAAGATTGTGCAGGCTTTTGGATTCATCATCGAGGAGCATTTGAACGTAATTAAGCTGCTCGATCCAACTCCATGAGCCGGTGAGTTGGAATACCATAGAGGCGATGGCCTTTGATTGTTTCATGGTCATAAGCTCCTTCTTGGGTCGTGGTGATTTTTGTAACATCATATTGTTTCTTCGAGAAATAGATTCTCCCGGCCATATCGCCAGTCAAAGATCTTTTTCTTCATTTTATACATATCGGTACGGTATCCTTTGCAGTCGAGCACCCGGGTTCGGTTCTTCTCCGTATCAAAGAATACAAAATCAGCAATGTAGGTAACCGGCTTTTGTTTTTTACCATTGGCGTTGACAAATTCTGGTATCAGCTCAAAGGGAACCTGAAACTGTAGGTCACGTATCGCTCCTGCCTGCTCTAAAGGTTTTAACTGCTTGTACATATTTGATTCAGCAATAGAATCAAACCGGATATTATCAACCTCGGTCTTTTTTGCGTTGTATTTATTCTTTTTTGGTGGCCGGTACGTTGATTTCCTGATACAGGGCGGGCAAACATTCGCCAGCTCGTGCTGTGGTACAAAATATTCTTTACAGCCAAGACAGATCCGGACCTCATTTTTTACCATACTTTTTTGTAGACCGTTACTGGCACCACGCCGTAGGTAAGCGGTACTAATTCAGCGAACGCTTCTTTTTGCAGGTCAAGACACCGGCTGGGATAGATCGTGCCACAGCCGGCACAAAAATCATTCACGATAATATCAATACAGCGGTTTGTGCCATGCACGCAGATAGTAAGTGGTGTGCCAAGTGGGAATTGTCCACTCGCTGCACCATAGGTGGTTCCTGCAATCTCTTTCCGTGCGGCAATCAAATTGTGTTGGGAGTACCATGAGGCATCACAGATGGTCACTTCTTCGAGGACGATCTCCGGGAATGGGGTTGGCGCGGGAGTCGGTGGTATTACGGGAGCAACTTCAAGCCGGCCGGTTGGTACAGGGCAGGCAATCTCATCACACGTGAGGATAGATTCTTCTGGTATCGACGGCAGCATCGTCCACAGGATAAGCACCATGACTATACAGGCGTTGGCAGCAATGGAAGCCAGCAATGCAAGGAGGATCCGTTGTTCAGATTTAAGGAGTGTGTGAGTAAAATCAGTGTTATTCATGGAGCGATCTGACATAATTTTGAAACTCCTTCTCTAACCGGAGTTGTTTACGTTTGGTTTGTAGCAAAAATTCTTGCACTAATTGTTTTTTATACTCAGGCATATTACGACACCGGATGCATTTGGTGTAATGCTTCGCTGCTACATCACCACACCACTCGCATGATCTTCGTTTCATAATTCAAGGAGACCACGCACGGCATCCCGGAATGAGCAGTCTTGTAATCGTTTGTAGAAATCAATCGCGTCACCAGCAGCAGCGCAGCCAAAACAATAAAACAAATTCTTCTGTATACTGATATTGAATGATGGTGTTTTCTCTTGGTGGAACGGACACTTACCGACAAAACTCGTCAGTCCAACCTTTTTCAGCAAATCATTTGGGATAAATGAGGTGTAGACTTTATCAATCGGTACTCGTTTTGCCTGCTCGATATCTTCTTCACTGATCCGGCCGTCCGGCTTCTCAGGCAATAACGGTTGCAAGCGTTTCAGTAAGCGACGATAGAACATATATTTGGCATCAAGTTCCTGTAAGTCCATGTTTTTTTGGAATATCAGCCATTCCTCCCGGACTATTTTCCGTATTGGACTTGCTTCGTAGTGTAGTTTGGTTGTCTGATCAAGGTGTTTCTTTTCAACGAGAGCTATTTGTTTTTGGGTATCATCAAGGAGTCGGCGGATGGTGGTGATTCCTTCGCCATCTTCGGTAAGCATGGCCACTAAATCCTCAAACTCTAGCTGCTTTTTTGTCGCCAGCCAGCGGGAATAGGCAGACATGACTTGATCCTCACAGTTTACGCAACAATAACAGATGTATTGTAGGTGCTTTTCAATGGGCGCACGACAAATTAAACATACTTCATGTCGTTTTCGTTCTTTCCAGTTTGGATGTTTTTCCCAGATCGTATCAATATCAATCATAAAATATGAGCGTAAAAAGGGGGAGCTTTCCGTCTCCCAGCGGTTGTGCGGGCCTTCGAAACCCGCGATGAGAAACATTTAATCACAATGCGAATTGCATTACTAGATATCGGCTTTTGTTGTGCAAATTGACTGCCATGCGACCTTTATACACTCGTAACTTGCTTGGCACTGATTGTACCGAGCAAATGCCAGAGGCCAGTACCACGAGGAAAAATAAGTAACTAAAAACCCCGTGGGGAGCAACCAGCCAAAGGCATCTGCCTAGTATAAAACAGAGTGCCTCGCAAGTAATCAGGAAAACTTACGAGGAAGGAATCCTGCCCCGAAGATCGGCATAGGATATGGGTGGAATCAGGACTCCTCCCTCGTAACTTATTATTCCGGACAAAAGTGGTGCCTCCGGTCGTTAAAGAGACACCAGTTTTATACGCAATTAGAAGGCTTTTTCTTCTTTACCTTCCTCCCACGGCAGCGTCTTATCCTGCGGCTCCTCCGCCGGCTCATCAGGATTTATTTCTCCCAGTGATGCGGCGGTTTGTTTTGCATGATCCTTAGTGGTAGCTGCTGCAAAATGACTCCGTGCGGTCTCAAACTTTGATTCCGCCTCATCGTTTTTTACATTATACCGCTTTGGATCGAACGTGTCAGACAGATTGATCCCGGACTCCTCAATAAGCGTTATCTCCTCTTGGGTAAGCTCACGCTTTGGTTGCGGGGTCACGCGATACTTCGTGCCTTTCATCCCGGATCCGGTTTTCTCAATAACAATATCGTATTGGTTTGGATGCCCCCATTCCTCATCGGTCCACAATGCATGGATTGGTTCTTTGATGGATTTTTGATGGATATCCAAGATACCAGCCACCCCAGTCATTCTATCGAGTACCAACATTCCCCAGTTGTGGGTAATTTTGGAGCAGCCAAGCTCAATAAGGTCTTGCTGATCTGCTTCTTGGTTGCCCGTATCATCAGCGATATATGACAACTTGGTATCTTCTGTTTCCAGCCAGCCTTTGTAATAGGCAAAGACCTCAATGATACGGAACCGATTAGATCCAGCAGCAAGTTTGATAAAATTACCACCAGTGGTAGGGATAACGGCTTTCGCCGGATCGTTAATTTTTCCCATGTTGCATTTCACCTCCTCGAAATGTTGTATGTCGAAACACCCACAAGATGAATGTGGCAAGTTTATCGATAATAACTTTATGCGTTGGCTTGTACATGACCACGATCATGCGGTCTGACATAGTGTAGCCATAGCGGAACCCGGCTTTTTGATACCGCTCTTTGCTTAATTCCCATTGGAGAAGAGATACTTTTTTAATCATTGAATAATTCACTCATTGGCTTGCGTACAACTTTTTCATCTTTATTTTCTTCTGGTTTTTCTTCCTGCTCTCCCATAATGTTGTCCATTACTGCTGATTCCTCAGTAGGCTTTTTTGCCTCCAGCTCTTCCAGAATGAGATCGTAATATAAATCAACAAGGATCTTTAACGTTTCAGAGCGGGTTGGAAAGCGGCCATAGCGGTCTTTAAGGAAATGGCAAATGGTGTCGATCTTATCGACATACTCACCATCGAAATAGGTTTCCTCCTGCATTGCCTTGATACGCTTAATATCTTCTTTAAGGATTCCCCGTTCAATCTTCTGCTGCTTTCTTCGCTGCTCACGATTCATGCCGGGAGGATTCTCCGTTTCATTTAACCCGAACGTGCGAAACTCGCCGCGCTTTGCCCGGTTGGTATACTTCTGCACAAATTGTTGGTCTTTGAGATCCTGCACTGCATCAGACGCACCGGGAGGAACTACAATACCGTTGACGTCTCGCTCTCCTGATTGTCCAACCTTCTGTATGTCCATAGCATTATGGTAGTAGATATTGAACTGTTTTGCAAGGGGTAGTTTGCCATCAAAAATGAGCGGGCAAGAAATAGGGGGTCCGGGTCTGTTTTGTAAACGTAAGGAGCGCATGAATATGGGTAATATTTTGTCGAGACGGGATTATTTTAGTCCGGGTGGTACTTTGATACACCTACAATAAAATTGACCCTTGACGGAGCTATTTTTATTCGAGAATATACACACATGGATCGACAGATTGAAACGCGACCAATCAATAATCAATTTACTCCCAATCGCATCGCCCAAAAATGTCCGGTCTGTAACGGTTTTGGTACATTGGCCCACGGCAGCAAAACCTGTCAGGGCTGCGACGGCAAAGGATGGATCGTGGTGGATCAGCAGGACAGACGGACAGAATCCTATGAAGATCAAAAAACATACACACCATGACGGCTGGGTTAAACTCCACCGAAAAATAGTACACTGGGAATGGTGGGATGATCATAACACCACTCGATTGTTTATTTATCTTATCCTAATGGCAAATCGTGAAGATGCACAATGGCATGGTATCACGATAAAAAAAGGTCAACATCTTACCAGTATCAGTAAATTAGCTAAATCCGTCGGGTTGAGTGTCCGGCAAGTGAGGGTTGCACTCAATAAACTTATCGCGACAGATGTCGTGACAAAGTCGACAACCAGTATTTACACGTTAGTAGCAGTGAAAAACTACGAGGCGTATCAAGTGAATGACAAGGTCGTGACAAACGAGCAAAAAAAGCATGAAAATGGCGTTATAGAAGGAAAAAATGATGAAAAAAGGGCCAAAAAAGGCGTAAAGTATGTGACAAGCGAAGCGACAAACAAGATGACAAGCGAAGTGACAAAGTCTGATATAGGATATAATGGCTTACCTAAAGTAAATACTAGCAATAGTGGTGAGTTAGATGACAAAGTAGATGACAAAGTAGATGGCAAAGTAGATGACAAAGAACGTGACAAGGTCGTGACAACTAACAAGAAGAATAAAGAAGAAAAGAAATATAATGTATTGGAAGTTAGTCAGCAAGTATTGAATCGATGGAATGAGATCCATAAAACTAATTACACTTCGCCGGCTGCAATCCTTGCCAACCTCACCTTCTGGCTAACACAGTATTCACTGGAAGATATCTTTGCCGCTATTGCCGCTATTGCCCGCCATCCGTATTGGCGCGACAAAGATGTGTCGCCCGCGTGGCTATTCCGCCGCAAGAATCCACGCGGTGAGCCGGTGGACTACATTGCTGATCTTATCGCTGCTTCTTCTAGCCCGGCGAAGGTTGACCCGGATCTCATGTATATCCCGGAGCCGGAACTCCCCGAAGTAGGAAAGGAGAACGTATGAGCGATATTGAACAACAAATCCAAGAGGTTGAGCGTGAAGAAGATATGCTTCGTGCTGCCGCTGAATACGCTGGTGATGATCAGATCGTTACGTCAGTGGAACATCAGAAAGTATTGGATGCACAGCCACGCTATCCCTCCATCTACACCAAAATCCCCTCACTCGACAAAGCGTGTGAGGGATTTCGACCCGGTGAACTCATCATCGTGTCCGGACCAACCGGACAGGGTAAAACTACCTTTCTCCAAACACTCACGTATTCATTCGCTGAGCAGGAAGTAACACCACTTTGGTTTTCGTTCGAGGTATCCGCTGCTGATTTGTTTGAGCGGTTTGGATCCCGGCTGCCCTATTTCACGCTTCCCCAGCAAAACAAGGAAGGCACGGCGTGGTTAGCCGCCAAGATATGGGAAGCCAAAGCCAAGTACAACGCCCAAGTGGTATTCGTGGATCATCTGCATTTCCTGCTTTCGTTTGCTGATCTGGCCAAAGCTAATACCTCGGTGGTTGTTGGTGCTATCATCCGCGATGTCAAGCGCATTGCTATTGAAACTCGGACAACTATTTTCCTCGTAAGCCACATTAAAAAGATTGCTGATATTGAAAAACCCTCCATCAATGACTTGCGTGACTCTAGCTTCATCGCCCAAGAATCAGATTTCGTCCTGATGACATACCGGGTCAAGGAATCAGATAAATACACCAATCAAAATATGCTGATCATTGAAAAGAACCGACGGACTGGCTCGCTTGAAAGCATACGGCTGGTATATGATAAACCTATCGGACGATTCCGGGAGTTTGGTACGGTCTCACCGGGCCCAATAACGCCACTTATCGACCTGACACCGGACAAAGATCATTATGATGCATGAAAACGTAAAAAAATACCTCAACTCAAAACGGGATCTTCTCGAATGGCAACGTGACCAAAAAGAGATTATTGATTCCTACGCCGGTGTAGTACCACCGGAGATTATGGAGAACCTCTCAGCAATAGAACAGCAAAAACGTTCAATACTCGGTGAGTCGCTACAAACCTACAAAGATTTATTGAAAGAACGGATCACCCGCAAAGAAATGGAAATGGAGAAAGGATGGAATCGGTTGGACACGGCTACACAACTGCGGCTGCTGACGGACTATGAGCGACTGTGCGATGAATATTTTGTGCGTTTTTCATGCCGGCATTTCTGGTCTGACGTTTCTTCTGACGTATCTTATCCCGGCGTTGCTCAATCAACTGGAGATACTCCAACGCCTCAGGAGCTTCCCAATGCGGATTCGCTTCCACAAACAGCTTTGTTTTAAGCGATTCATTATTCTCAATCTTTTTGAATATCTCATACAGCCGGGCTTCTTTGATCGTCTCGTCCGGGTGCTTCTGGTTATACTCAGCCAAGATATCTTTCACGGGATACATACGCACGCCCTCCGGTGTGAGCATCATCCACTGACGATATAATTCGTGATTACGTTCTGTTTTAGGCGGAAAGTAGGATCCCATATGCTGTATATTCTACTCGTATTGTATATGGTACTTGATTTGATGTCAAGGTTGTGTATAATACTGATATGCCAATATCAACGTCTCTTTTTTATGTTCTTGCTTATACGATATTAACAGGGTTTTGGCTGCTATCATGGTCTTTTTCATTGTATTATTTATTTAAGAATCGGTTCGACGACTGGGGAAGGAGCTTTGTTATTTTCTTAATTCTCTCAGTCTTGATGATTTGGAGTAAATAGCAGTATGAAGAACCAATCAATCAATATTCCACTACTTAACGATGAATACGGCGTTATTGTCTGCTGGGGTGATCCTGCCTTTCTTCGCCGTATTGGTAAGCGATACCAACACCGAGAAGATATCCATCTCGCGGATCATCTCCGTGGTGCGTGCTGGAACTGCGACGGGTGCAAGCCAATCATCGTACTCCGGGGAAAACCCAAAACCGCACAGGAGATTGCTACACTCTCCCATGAAGCCGTCCATGCAGTATCAGTAGTGTTTAGACAGATCTACCAATTTGAGGCGGCAGAAGAAGTATTTGCTCATTCAGTCGGCGCTATCGTCCGCAAAGTCCTGTCCGCGTAATGGTATACTTTTCCTATGGCCCAAGATACTATTCCCCCAAAATTAACACAAAAACAAGAGGATTTTGCTGACGCACTCGCAAAGCAAACAGTCTTCTTGGGTAAAACAGATCAGCAGGCAGCTGCTATTGCAGCCGGATACAGCGAAAACTCAGCACAGAGCATGGGTAAAACCATGCGAAATGAACAAGTCCGTGAACGATATCTCCAAAAGCTCGAAGAGTACGGAGTAAATCAAGAAACTACTGCTAAAGCAATGGAAGAAGGACTCAACGCTGAACGTGTCATTGTAGTCAACGCTAAAGAAGGCTGGACTGAACGCGTGCCGGACTACGCTACTCGTCTTCGCGTGGTGCAGGAGTATCACAAAATTAAAGGGGTATATGCGCAACAAACTCATCAGATCGACAAGCGTGTCGCACACTTCCACCTCTTTGCCGATAAAAGCGTTGAAGAACTTGAAGCACTTAACGGCCAAGTCATCGAGGAAGTTGTCTAGGTTTTAATTTTGCTGCCATGTCATCAAGGGAAATTTGCTTCTGTGTCATCTGTCTTTTCTTTTCTTTCCCTCCCGCCGTCTCTCTCCGGAGCCGCTATTGCCGCTATATACTATCGGCTAGTGTCTATTTTGTATCCACCGCGGGGCCAGTGTTGCCTTTTTGCTTCTATATAGCCATGTTGCGATATTGGCAATTCCTGCTTATGGGTTACAAATACTCCGCCGGCGTGTATAATCCCTCCGATATTTGGATATATTCTTCTTTTGTTATTTCTTCGCATTGGTCAAGGTATGTAGGATCAATTGCGCCGTGCTGCCCTATTGGTGCATAACAGGTTTTATGCTTCCCCTCATGATCCCAGTCCTCGTTAATATATACAAATACACGCCGCGGATCTTTTCCGGTGCTTTTGTCTTTGTAGTATTTAATATTTGTTGCTTTTTTCATGCTCTCGCCTCCTTTCTCTGGTGTTGGTATAAGTCGCTTGGCTCTGCCGGCACTGATCCGGCAAAGTAAATGGCCTATACCGCGTCTGTTTTCCTTAGCCAAGCAGCAGCAGCCTCGGCATTGTATAGTGCATCTTTTGCTGTTAGTGATGGCTGATCAGGATCTACTGGCTTCCTCCATAAAACGCGCCCGTTTTCTATAGCGGTTATAAATCCGACATAGTACTCCCGGCCGGGGCAAGGTCTAAAAGTAAATCTATTATGTAATTGATCAAACCAAATATAGCGAACACTTGTTACTATTTTTGTGTGCATATTTTCACCTCCTTATATCATGACAAGGCGGGTAAGTCCGCCCTGTTATCATGCAAGGCTGATTCTCGCGTCTCAACAACTTAGTAGCTGCAAATACTAGCAACCCGGCACGCCTCCATCTCACTTGCTCCCGCTGCCCCTAGTACCGCTAATAAAACAATAAGAAGTCCGGCAATCATTGCATGATCCTTTATTTTTTGCTTGTTTTGCCTTATTGCTCGTATTGTCTCCCGGGCTTCTCGTTTGATATGTCTTTTTTTCATGTTTGATCACCCCTTCCTTTAGTCTATGCGCTTACTCAAGGCTACTAGCTAAGAGTAGCCAAGAGTAAAGGCACTAATCCTTGATATATTCTTCTCGTATCTCGGCCCATACATCATTCAATACTTGCTCATTCTCTAAGTACTGCGCGCCCATTAGTACCTTGAATATGTCAAAGTCTTTCATATCAGCCATACCATCGTTTACATACTCATTAACCGCAAATCCTCTGTGAAAATCCTCAGCTAACCATTGAATCAAGTTATAGTTATATAGATCTACTTGTTGTTCGGCTAATTCTGGGATTACATCTTCAACTTTGCTATCAGTAATCTCTTGACCGTCGTCCTGCATGTATTTGATTTCCTCCTCTAATATTTGTAATGCGTCTTCTCTGTTCATCTAAAATCACCCCCTTATATTGGCTTATTTGTCGGCATTTGTTTGTCTCTGCTCCCTTTTCCGGCTCGGCTCCGCCGTTATCGCTAAAACCTCTATATTCTGTGTTGTTCTCGAAAAATTGCTATCAGATAAATTCCTATGCCGTGGGTCGTATCTGTTTTTACTGCTCTAACTATATAGTACCATAGTGCAAAACGTCAAGGGGCAATTTAGGCTGGGGCGTAGGCGTTAATTCAACCGTGGGGTGTGTGTGGTCGCCTCGTTATACAACGTCGCGGATTGTACCATTCACGACGTAGCTCAAATATTTATCACACATTACACAATCTCAAAGGCGAAAGGTCCGGGTAGGGGGGGGCGGGCTGGGATGGGTTTTGCT
>ERZ724522.1331-NODE-1331-length-13477-cov-29.764491_pt1 | contig 13477 bp, 21 predicted proteins | sample MGYA00376055_ERZ724522 | MGnify/ENA primary metagenome ERZ724522 (study PRJEB28724, sample SAMN07190884) | wastewater metagenome | isolation source: effluent of sewage treatment plant in Hong Hong | place: Hong Kong | collected 2016-03-17 ... | reverse complement strand
GCCGCAAAGATATATTTAAGGTTTGGAAATTGCAAGGGGTTTGAATAAAAAAGCCGCCCCGTTATTGAGCGGCTAAAAACTGGTCTATTTCTTCCCGGATTTTCAAAACCGCCGTTTTCAGGCGTTCCCGGTTGTCGCCGTCGTCAAGATGCCGGGTCATCCAGGAAACCCGCTGACGGGAAACTCCGATAATGGGCGCAAGTTGGGCGGGGCCTAGGATGGTAAAAATGTTTTGCATATTTTGGAGAATTCCAACCCGCAGAAGCGGGTACGGTTAATGTTGCTTAAAGCCTTTTTCTTTTAGGCATTCAACCTGTTTTTGTACGTCTTCGGTTGTAAGGTTTGTTGCACCTCCGGCGTTTTGGGTGCTGCGTACACGCCATTCTTAGCCGCAATAAAAAATACAAAAAATAAATACGAGAACATCCGAAACCGAAAGCATCCGAGCCTTTCGGATAATGTGCGTTTCGGTTTCAATCTCATATTTTTCAAGGTTTCGGCTGGCTTTCTCAATCTTCGATTTTGAAACACCAACATCACCCATTTTTTTGAACAAGGCGGTCAGCGAACCAAAATACTTGTGTTCGCCGACCGCCTTTTCTTCGATGTGCCAGATTACCCTCAATTGTTCAGCCATTTTTCCCAACGCTCCAAGTCGGCGGCTTCCAAAGCCGCCCAATGACTTTTGAAGTCGGGCGATTTGTAAATTTTCACGCCGTCGTAGCGTTCGCCGTTGTCGCCGTATTCTTTACCGTCGTATTGGACGACGATAAATTGAAATTGCGATTCGACGAAGCCCTTGCGCTCAAAATATTCGTGCAATTTTTCCCCGTCGCGGTGGTAAGCCTCGCCGTTTTGGGAGTACGAATACTCCCTCACGATGTCCTCGAATTTGACCAACCCCTGTTCAAAGGAGTAGCCACTCACAAGGTCGGAATGTTCCGTTGCCCCGCCCCACCACGAATGTCCGCAGTCGTTTTGTGGGATAAAATCGGGCGAGATTGGCTCGTCCACCAGTTCGATTGTGCGGCTGTTCATGTTGAGCAAACGAGAAAGGATTTCACGGACGACTTTGACTTGCGTAGCCATTTTTTTGCTGTCTCTTATTTCCCTTTCGGGCGGGGCTTGTGAGACAAAGCCCTTCTTGTTGTTAAATGATGATACAAAGATAAGGCAACTATTTACATTTGTCAATAGTTTGAGGCAATTTTAACAAATTTATTTTTTAATAATAAACCAACTACCTGATAATGAACAAAATAAAAAAGCCCCTCCGGACTTCTCCGAAAGGGCAAACGATAATCCATGAACTTCTTTAGGCCGGGTCTGTCGCAAGCAGGTCGTTGAAAAACTGGTTTGCGGCTTTCGCGGCAATGCCGAATCCGAGCGCAGCGGTAAACAGGTCTTTCGCTGCTGTCTTTTGTTCGGGGCTGCCGGATTTCAGCAATTTGTCCACCACGCCGTTAAGTTTATCGGTTTGTGCGGGTGACAAATCGGCATCGTCAAAAAGGTCGGCTAAATCGACCAACCCGACGGCTATTTCCGCCTGGTCTACGTCGTCACCGGCAAGCGCCGTGAATGCGTCCCCGGCGTCGTCGAGGGTGAGCGCAGAGGAAACAAGGCTGTCGATAACCGATTCTGCCGCGTCGTCTGCGAAGTTGATTTTTTCGAGGGTGAGGGTGCGGATTGCGTCCGCCAAAGTATTTGCCATTTTTTTCGTGTGTGTTAGTACGTGTGTATTAATGTCCGGCAAAGCAAATATAGCATTGCCAGAATGAGAAAGCAGCAAACGACCATAATTACAACACGCTCCGCGCCTTTCGTTTCCGGGTAAACCTTTCGGAATATTCCGACGGTTCCGACCACGATAACGGCGCAAAGGGTAGCGGTTATGATCGTTTGCAGGGACATTTATCCGCCGTTCTTTTCTTTCAGGAAACGAATGAGCGTGTTGACGACGGTGAGGCCCAAAATGGATATAAGTCCGCCCCAATCCTTCATACTGATCGCTCCGATAATTTGCTCCGTAGTCCCTGCGGGCAGTACAAAACCCGTTAAGGCTATCCCTGCCGCTACCGCGTTGCCGATGGCTATCCATGTAAGGTTTCGAGAGAAAACGCCCTTAAACGTGAATGTGCCCGCCTTTACCGCGTTGTAAATCGGGAACGCGACCGAAGCGATGATAATGCCAATGAGGGCATAAATTCCGCCGGTGGAAAAGGAAGAAACCAGTTCCGTGCCCAGGTCGGCGGGTGCTTTCGGGAAGGTTACGCCGGATGCGGCAAAGATAGTCAGCGCCGCCGTGATGACAGCGTAAAGGAAACCGGGAGAACCGGCATCAAAGAATTTTTGTTGGTTTGCCATTGTATATTTTAGATTTTGATTTTACCTTTTTCGTGCAAGCAAGTCTACCCGCACTTTCAGCGCCGCAAACTGCACCTCCAATTCGCGCCGCTTTTCTTCGCACATCCGCCAATCGGCACGGGCATCGTTAAGCGCTGCTGACCATTGCGTATTAAGCAGCGACATTTTTTCTTCGTGTAAGTTGTCACGGCGCCCCATCTCTCCCCAAAGGACAAACAGCCCGAAAGAGCAAAGGACAACCGGAAAAGCCTGCTTGAACAGGAACGGGATAGCGGTTTTCCAAAATTCCACCATTGGATCGTATTTTTCCATTGTGCGCGGTTTTAACCCCTATAAGGCTAATTCCGTGCCTTTTTTATCGAAAAAGAGTTATTACCCAACAAATTACCATACAAAAGGCGGCAAAGCAGAGTAGTTCTAAGGGGTCGTTAACCAGCCGGGCAGCCCATCCTTCGCGGGATTTTCCAGGCTTTTGTATCGGGCGCAAGCGCGGGTTAGGCTTTTTGTCGGGGATGTTGTTTTTATATGCCCCGCCGCCTGGCTTATGCTTCACATTGTAGTTTGCCTTACGTTTCATCGTCGTATTTGATTTCGTACTGTTGTCCCGATGGCCGCGCCGGCCATTCCGCAGGCGAAGTCTATCAGGAAAAATTTAAGCGGGCGTTTGCCCCATGCGCCTATGGAAACCGTAGCACCCAGGAAAATGGTCTGCTGCGTGAACCGGCCCGCTGGAGTGTCGGTGTCTATTGCCCCGCCCACAAAACCCAGCATTCCGGGAAGTATTGCCCGGCCTAATTCGTAATCCGTTACCCCTAAGCGGGAATAAGGCACTATGTCGCCGCGAACGGCGTCCTGCCGCATATACGTCCGGCTGCAACCGCTACACAAAAATAGGGCAAAAAACGAGACAAAAACAATGTTTTTCATGTTTCAATAGCCGATCTCTGAAAGGTGAATAGTGGCCACCCACCGGCAAACGGTCGTCGTTCCTGCCGTTGTTGGCGGGGTGATCCGAACGCGCAAGGCTTCGGTGCTGTCGTCTGCATCTATTGTAACTACCGAACTGTTCATGCCGGTATCCGCCTGCGCTGTGGCAATATTCTGCACAGTTCCTACAATAGAGGTCGTCGTGCTAATGCGCTTTATAACCCCGCAATGCCACGAAGCCCAAACTTCGCCCGCCGTAATGCCCACTCCGTTGCCCGCCGTATCGCAAACGCCTACCACGTCTACCCGGAAATTCCAAACGCGGTTTGTAGCGGGCAAAATCGCCTGTGTGGCAGTAGCGTCTAAGAATAATTCTGTTTGCGACGTTCCGGTTATGCGCCGCCGCATGACAAGTTCGGAGTGTTGCGCATCGCCTACCACCGTAAAACTGCCGCTCGCGTGTGCGGTTTGAGCGTACAACGAAGCAACCGCATTAACCCCGCCCACCGTCGCCGAATTATCCGCGCTTGCTGTGTTATTTGTTCCGCCTACCGTCGCCGCCGCCGTGCCGCTTGCTGTGTTACCGCTGCCGCACACATTCGCGGAATATAGGGCACTTGCTGTATTTAGTTGCCCGCCAACCGAACACGCCCCCCCCGCGCTTGCTGTGTTTTGGCTGCCGCCCAAAACGGTCGAATAGGTGCCGGAAGCAAGATTTCTACGCCCGGCGAATATTCCGGAGGATGTTCCGGACGCCACCTGTGAAGCGCTTATGCGGTCGGTTTGCAGGTCTACCGACCTTGCGCCCCGCGCATTGCCGCCCGTGCTGCTGCCGTCCGGTATTGCAAGAATTAGCGCGCCTGTGCCCTTAGGCACAATAGCCGCGTTTACATTTGTTGCCGGACTGGTTGCCGAAAGGCTTGCAGTTGTGGCCGTGCTGGTTGTGTAGGCTTCCGCCCAACGGCCCAACGCCTGCGTTGCCGCAATTCGCCACCGGGAGGAGGTTGCATCGTATTGTATCGCCGCGCCGTGACTTGCCCGGAGCGCAAAATCTTCGCCTATGTCGAAACGGTTGCCGGCGCTACTTCCCGTGTCCGCGTGTTTCAGGGTAATTGTATTGCTTCCTATATTGTATAAGAACAAAATACGGCCCGCCGATCCGCCCGCTATGCCGGTAATGTTGTACGCTGCCGATGCGGTCAGCCTGCCGACGTTTGCCCCGGCCAGGGCTGCGTAGTCGTTTTGATTGGCGTTGATTGTACTTGCGCTTATAACATCTGCGAACGCCGTTTCCCCCTCGAATGTAATTACGTCGCCGCTTGATACGATTCGAACACCCGTCCCGGCTTCTACCTTGACTTGGTTTTGATCGGTGCCGTCGTCTACTAAAAAGCCTATTTCGTCGCCCGCGCTTGCGCCTGATCGCGTCATATTGAACGACGACGATACGGTAGCGGTAGTTGCCGCCGGAACGGTGCCGGAACCGGAATAAATGCCGTTCCCGTCGCCGCCCGCCTGCCCGGTTCCGGTGTTTTGGTTTACCGTGCCTGATCCGGTGGCTGGCGATCCGGAATTATCCGTATCGCTGTTTACGGCGGTAGCCATATCAATGTCCTCGTAACGCAACTCTATCCACGTCCCGCTTAATTCGTCCCGGTCTGCCCGGAAATTGCCGCCCATGAATAAATAGCGTATGCCCTCGTATTCGATAGCAAGGTCAAACTGGCTTACATCCGGCCCGTAAATTGTAGCATTTATGACCCTTCGCGCTGTGCTTTGCGCCTGTAAAATACGGCGTCCCAAAAGGTTAGAAATAAAGAACCCGTCTACGCTGTCCCGCACCGACCAATCCAGCGTTTTGAGATAATCGCCGCCACTGAGGTAGCGAAGTGCGCCCCGGTCGTTCAGCCCAATCGCATCGCCCAAAATGGTCTTTTTCTTTATCGTTGCGCTATTTACATAATCGTTATTTATTACCTGGAATGTTTGCGCTCCCTGCGCTATGTCTTCGTCGTAATAAATAGCGAAATACGGGTCTTTCAAATCCCATCCGTTAAACCCGTAGTTAGTGCCGGATATGGTTGCCCCGGTGCCCCGATTAATAACCCGGTCAAATTCAAAAAATACGGATAGGTTGCCCTGTGTGCCGGTCGGCGTGGAAATAGTAAAATCAAATTCCTTCGAAAAGTCTTTGTTATCCCCGATGGCAGGCGCTACGGCAATATCGATGGGAATTTCCACGTAAGCGGTTGTCCCCGACCATACCATTGTCGTAACGGTAGGGTTGAAAATGTTTCCAGAATAAGAAACGGTTTGGCTTAGAAAGTTGCTTTGAAGGTTCACCTTTAGCCTGAATACCAATGTCAGGTTAACGGCGAAAAAGATAGAAGGCAGGCTTATGTTTTCAAAATTTCCCGTAATGGTGCCCTTTGCCCTGAACGTCGAGGCAGTACCGTCCCAAAAGACATTGCCTGCGTTGTAATCGCTTGCGCTCGCTTCGTCGAAGCGCATCGCCTCCGTAAGGTTGTAGCGCGTCTTTGTGTCGAGGTTAATAATTGCCTCTTTTGCGCCTTTTGCAAATCCGAAAGTCCCGCCCGCCAAACGCCGGTTGCTGTTACCGGGGTCTATTTCGATAGCCACAGGATTAATGCCGGATACCGTCGGTGGGTCTATGTCGTAATTGTATATCCGCGCCCGGTTATCGGCGGGGTTTGTGCCTATATCCAGCGTGCGGCTTTCATACTGCTCTATACGCCACATACCGCCCACCTGTACAATCCGGGCATTAAATGTGGTCATAATTGCCTCTAATACCTCCGCGCAGGAAAGCGGTTTTGCATTGCCAGAAGTTTGAACCCCGGAAAATACAGACTGCAAAACATAGACGTTATAAAGCGGGTCGTTTGTGTTATCGGGATCGTCGAACGGTTGGCCGCTGTGATACCAGTTTATAACGGTCTGCAAAAACTGCGTAGATGCGGCGTAGTGCGTTTGTACGTGCGGCAGTTTTTTAAGGCAAAGAGCAACAACCCCGATAAGACGCTCAAACCCGGAAAAGGTGTTCGTCCATTTGTCCGCCGTCGGTGTTTCGTCGATGTACTCGTAATCGGCAAGCAACCCCAGGCCACAAACTGCCTTTAGCGCCATTCCGTATTTTGGCCCCTTATCCTCAATCTCGCCCACATCCGGGACAAGCGCCCCCGACCAATAAAAATCACCGTCTTTTTTCAGAACTACCGAAAACCGCGTTTCGCTGCTCGTTACAATGTCGTCCTTGAATGTTTCGGCAGGGTCTTGAATTACGACATTAACGGTTAGTTCCGAAGGCATTAAGGCTTCCGTAAATTCCCGCCCGTCTGCCTTCGGATTAAGCGAAAATCCGCCCGAAACGGTTAATTCTGTTTCCGTACCTACAAAGTCCGTATCGTGTATTTCAATACGCCAATCCGTGCCCAAATAAGAGGGAAATTCGCTGTAAAATCTTAATGCCATTACCGTCCCCTGGTTCTACGGCTGTCGTACTGAGCCTGTTCCAAAATAAAAAGGATGTCCCTGCCGGATATGCGTGTGGTCAACGCCCCGCCGCCCATGCCGCCAAAATTCCGCATAACGCCCTTGAATACGTCCCGCATTTTGTTTTCGGGTGTGGCAATTTCGGGGTTTGTCCTTGCGCCGGGGTATTCGCCCATTAATGCGGTTGTCGGCCTGGTGATAACGCCACCCTCTGCAAGCGCCGGGATACCTACGGAAGAAATTAGTTTGTTAAACAGGCCCGAAGCAAGCGCCCCGGCTGCCGCTGCCGCCGCGATGTTGAACGGGAAAGGAATTGATTTAAGCGCACTTGCCGCCGCCGCTGTTACGGCTTCCTGAATTTGTGCCCGGATGATTTTCGCAGCCGCGCCAACCGCCGCAAGTGCCATTTTCCCGAACGACGCTTCGCCGCTTGCGCCCGCCGCCTCGAATGCGGATGCCATTGCAAAACTTACCTGCTCTATCAAGGTTCCGCCGGTGGCCACAATGCTTGAAAGCCTGGAAAACCCCTCTCCGGCTGCTGTGGTCAGTTCGGTCATTGCCGTCAAGCCCTCTACCATTGCGCCGATACTTGCCTGCCCTGCTTCCGGAAGAACCGCGCCGGGTGCCTGAGGTAGTTTTTCCAGCGGCCCCACACCCATTGCTGTACGGACGTCTAACGATTTCTTTTTTGCCGCCTCTGCCTTGTTTGCTGATTCAAGGTACTGGTCGAAAGCGTCTTTTTGTTCCTTCTTTGCAGATGCGTCCTTTTTTGAAAGGTCTATTGCCTTTTCGGTTGTGGTATTTGCGCCCGAAACCGTTTCGACATAGTTCGAGTTTTCTTTTATCACCCCGACCAGCGCCGAACGTTGCGCCTCCAATGCCGAACGTTGTTCTTTTGCGTTTTCTGAGAATGAAATTGCCAGGCTTGCAGCCGTAATGTAACTGTTGCCAAGCCCGTCTATTTGCGCCCCTAATTGCTGCCAGAGGGTAGGCTTTGCGCTTTCGTTCAGGTTGCTTAACTGCTTCTCTATCTCCTTTATCTGCTCAAATGCGGCCTGCGCTTTTGCGGCGCGAAGGATAGAAGCAGTGTACTTTTCGAGGGCTGTATTGATGTCGCCGACCTTCGATTTTTCAAGGTCGAGATTGCCGAAATACTGCGGGCTGATCGCCTGCAATTCCTTTAGGGCTTTTTGCTGGTCTTCCCGCTTTGCCGTGTTGTCTTTCAACACGTCGGTTAACAGCATCACCTTTGTCCGTTCGTCTATCGTCGCTTCGTTCGCCCGGCGCGTTACATCCAAAACGGATGCCTGTGCGCGTTCGGCATCGGTCAGGGAATTTGCAAAGTGATCGTAGGCAAGGTAAAGGGCTGTGACGCCCACAACGACGGCCCCGATAACGGAAGCCTTCATAACCAGGTTGAGTTTGCCGAACGCAGAGGCGGCGTTGAGAATGACGCCGGTAGCGGACTTGAACCCATCCAAAATGCCCCGCCCGACGCTGATAACTTGCGCCCCGGTTGAGGACAAAACCCCGTAAACCTTAATCAGCGGCCCGGCGGCTACGGCGGCAAGGCCGAAAGTGATAATTGTCTTTTTTGTGCTGTCGTCGAGGTTGGCAAACCCCTGCGCGGCGGCGGCAAGCGTTTTAGATAGTTGTTCGCTTTTTTCGTTTAGGTTAAACGTTTTGTTTATCTCCGTTCCGATGCTTGCCAAAAACTGCTTTACGGCGTCGCCCGCGTTTTCGATGCTGTTCTTCATTCCCGCCGTTGCCGGCGGCAGTGTTTCAAGTTGGGCGACAATACCGGCAATGAATTTTTCAGAACTGATACCGGCTTTTTGCAGCACTTCGGTATCTGCCGTTCCAAATGCGGCTTTCATGGCCGTCCTGATCTGCGGCAGCCGTTCGGCAATTTGGTTTATTTCCTCTGCCGAAACTTTGCCCTTCGCCGTGATCTGTGTTAATGCCGTTGCCACGCCATCCAATTCTGCCTTGCCTTTTCCGGCAAGCGCAAGGGCATTGCCAAAAGCGGAAAGGGTTTTACGGGCAAATTCTGCGCTAAATCCTACGGCTTGTAATTGTACAGAGCCTTGTATGGCCTGTTCAAACCCTAACCCAGGCTTTAAAGCCTCCTGCCGTAGCAATTCCATTTCCTTTTGCGCCGCCTTCGCGCTACCCATCTGCGCCTCCAATGCAAGTTGCAAAGATTCGAGGTTGGCCGCTTCTTTTACAGAGGCAGCGCCGAGGGCTGCTAAAGGCGCTGAAATGGCAATAGTTAAGTCAGAACCCAACTTAGAAAGCCGGTCGCCGGATCGCCGCAACTTGCGTTCCACCTGATTCAGCCCCTTGTCCAGTCCATCGTACAAAAGGCCAAGTCTTACGTTAAGGTCTGCTACTGTTGCCATTTTTGGGCAGTTTTGCTAATTGCTCGTTTGCGTGATTTTCAAAGTTTGCCAAAACGGACGGATCTATGTTTTGCCACATTTCCGCCGCCGTCGGCTCCGGTTCTTCCCATTCAAAGCGGTACATGGCAGAGGGTTTGTTTATGTCCATGCCTACGCCAAGCGCCTTTAAAACGGCATAAGTCCGATACCTTGCCCGTAACTTTTCCTCGTTTGCCGCCCGGCAGCGTTCAAACAGGTAGCGCGGCGTAGTTTGCCAAAACTCGTCTTCGCTCATTCCGGCGTCTGCTGCAGCGCGTCTCCACTCGTTCCAGTCGATACCTCCGCTACCTGCTTTTTTTTTGCAGGTTCCGGTGCTTCGCCCGGTTCGGCTTTCGGCAGGGAATCGATAATAAGATTCGCCACCGGCCAAGCCGGGGTGAAATTGTTATCCAGAAGCCATCCGGCTACATCACGCTGCGTGAAGTCTACCGGCATACGCTGTACGGCATGGGCATACACCAAAGCGGAAAAAGTTATGTCCACAAACCGGACAACCGACATTTGCGCGACGGCCCGACCTATGTCTACCGCGTCGCTACCTTCCGCCGCGCCCACACGGGCAATGTCCCGGATAAGTTCGTCAATTTCGGCCAAGTAACTTTTCCCGGTCAGCCGTTCAAAGTCATAGGCAACTTTTGTGGAGAATTCAATCGGGCGCATTTTACCGCCCAGTTCGATCATCGTTATCATGGAAAATCGTTTTTTGGATTAAGAGAAGGTGCCTTTGGTCAGTTGGCCGACGCCGGTCAATTCAAAGGTGAAAGAGCCGTTACCCGTCACCCCGGCGGATACGCCGAACGTTGTGAGGTAGCCCGATCCGGTGAAGGACGTGTCGCCCGTGACGCCGGTTCCAAAGGCCACATCGACCAGCCCTTGCGAAAGGACAAGCGTTGAAATTTCGTCGTGACCGTTGGATGCGCCGTAATTTACCCAGGCTTCGCCGCTCATTGTCCACGTCTGCTGATCCGGCAGGGCGTCGGTGTAAATGCCGGAATCCTTACAAGTGGTGTCCCGCATTTCATTGGAAATGTTCATTTCCGCGCTGGTTAAGCACGTCACGGCAGCGAGTGTGCCGCCATCGGCGATTGCCTGAATTTTGAGCAGGCGTGCGCCTACTATACCCGTTGTTGCCATTTTTTACAGATTATTTGCGTGTTCGATGATGTCCTCCGGGGTGTCTTTGTCCACCACATCGGGTTTGTTATTTTTAGCGGCTTTTTTGGCCTGTTTTGATGCAATCGGTCGGCAGGCGTCGAAGTCTTCCGCGTTTTCTTTTACGCACGCTACCCGATCTCCGACAATAACGCCTATGCCTTGCGCCTCCAGCCTTTCGGCGTCGCCGTCGCTGAATTGAAGCACGGCACCGGCTTTGAATGTTTGGTAGTCCTGGTTGAATTTTAATCGCTTCATTTTCAGTTTTTTATGTGTACCGTGTATTCCGATCCTGCCCGGAACAATCGCGGCGTGTTTTCAAATCCTTCTATCGGCCCGGCCCATGCGATCCAGTCCACATTTACGGTGTCCGTTCCGCTTGTCACGTTGCCGCTGTGGTAGTCTATCGCGTTCCTCACCTCCTGGTTTGCCGCCGCCGCTTCGCCGTATGTCCTACCGTAGCAGTCTATCTGCACTCGAATAATGTCCGTTTCAGATACCCCCGTTTTTGTCTCGCTTCCGAAGCCCGATACAACCGTAATTGCAGCATAGGGCAGCGTTTCGTTTTCCGGCACAACCGTCGGGTGAATCCGGCTACCAAGCGCCGTAGCGGCGTCTATAATCAGTTGCTTTATTGGCCCCGTTACGTTCATTTTAGCGGGCTTTTCAGGATTTCACGTTTCAAAAGTTCGGCAGAAAACCGAAGTACCAAGCCGCCGGACGCATCCACTGCCGGACGCACAAACGGCTGTGCGGGTATGCCCGCGCCCGGTGCGCCGTATTCCATCCAGTGTGCATAATATCCATCTGTCCGCTCCCCTGAAAACAGTCCGGTATTGTTGTTTTTTGCCAGTTTCGCCCCGACGAATACCGCCGCCGACTTCCGGAAAGTGAGCGTTTTAAACGACCGGGCAAGGTTGCCGGGGTTGTACGTCGCCACTATTCGCCCCTGCCCGTTCGGTGCCCGGATTCGTCCGGATGCTTTCGGGGTGCTATGCCGACTATGCGCCTTTTCCGACATAGGTGCCCGCGCCCTGATCGCAGAAACAAGCGGCCCGGCTGCCTCTTTGAAAACCGTCTGGCTTTTCTTTTTGGCATTGTCGGACACTGCGCGTAGTTTCCGCATCAGTTCGCTAACCTCGCTTTGTACATTGGTCGGTATGGCCATGTTAATTAAATGTTGCTTGCCATGTTTTACGGCTCGGTAGGTTCCATGTTAGACGTGGAAGATATTACAACCCATGTTGCGGAATCGGTTTGAACCATTTTCACGCTGCCATAATCTGTTGTTACGTCAAAGGCAAACCCATCCCCACCAACAATAGAAGCGGGTATATTTGTGTTAACATTAAAAAAGTTAATCGTTATGCCCGTGTCCGGCTGCAAATAAAAGTTTGACCCGGTAGGATACCCGATAAACGTGTATTCTGTTGCCGCTGAGACATTGCCAATGGTTGCTATATTTGTTCGGTTCTGAATACGGTTGTGAGTTCCTCAAAAACCCGCATTCCAAGCGGTTTAATAGCAATTATATCAAAATAATCCGTTTCGTGTATTACCCGCATCGACGTGTTTAGGTTTCCCCGATATTGGATCGTAAAAACAACATCGTGCGTGTTTATTTCTGCCGTGTGTGCCAGGGATTCAGCGCCGCTACGGTACTCCATCTTTGCCCACTCGTCGCCATCCAAAGGTGTCCATGTTATTACCTCGCCACCGTAGTTGTCCGTTGTTACAACCTTCTCTACAATCGTTATCCGGTGATCCATTTGCCCCGGATCAAGAATAACGCCGTTTACTTGCGCGTAGTCATTTTTCATACTACCAACTTTTTCCGCGTCCACGCCAATGCCTGTGCCGTTCTGCGTCCTGGGTTGCCGCCGAGGGGCATATCCGAGCGATTATAGTACAGCATCGAAACACCCGCCTTGATCGCTGTTTTTGCCGATTCCGGAACGGCTGCCGCGTTTGCATAGCCCGCTACATAAGTAACTTTTACCGCGTTCGGATATTCGCCGATGTCGGACGGCCAATCTGCATCCTCGTTTAGCACAATCCGCACTTTGCCCCGGTACAGGTCTACCGTGTAGTTAGACGATGCAAAAGTTCGCAGGGTGCCGTCTACATCATCCCGGTACTGCACAGACGAAACAGCGGAAACAGGCTGAAATAGCAGGCAAATTTTGCTTCCTTTTGGCCACATCGACCAAAATTGCTCTACCGTGCGCGTTATGGTTACTTCGCCGCTGCTGTGTTCGTATTGCTCCCGCGCTGTTTCAATCAGGGATGAAATAAGGGTATCGTCCGCCGTAAACGTGCTACGCAGTTTTAGCCATTCCTTTGCCTCTGCCGCCGTGACGGGTTCGGATGCTGGCCCGGACGATACCCTGTAATTCAACATCGTTATTTCGATTTTCGAAGTGTTGCCTTTACCCTGAATGCAATGTTTCGGGCTGTGGCGTTCGGTGTAATGGCATATACCCGCATTCGCGTTGCGTACAAAATACCTTCATACAGGACGTGCTGTTGTGCCGTTCCGTTCAGGGTAAGTGTTTGCAAGTTGTACCAGGTATAACCGTCGTTGCTGACCTGCAAATACGCCGTGCCGTCATTTGCGCCGCTGATCGAATCGGAAACAATTTGAACGGAGTAGGTCCAGTTGGAAGACTTCCCCCGGTTCAAAAGGCAGATGTTTGTAATGTTCGTATCGCGGTTTACCAGCCGCGTCGAATCGATCACAATAACCCCGCCCGTCCATGATTGCGCCGTTGCCGTGCCCGCGATGGCGAACAGAAGTGCGGCTATGAAAAGAAAATGCTTCATGCTTTTCGTACTTCTTTAGGTTTACGAATTTTTGTTTCCCTGTGTTCATGCGCGGGCGCTTGAGCCTCTGCCAATCCCAGGATTTTCACCACGCCATCGGCGGCAAGTTTTGCGGCTTCTTCGCCGGGAATAATCCCGATTTCACCGGCCAAATAAGCCCATCCATGCGGCGTTCCCGCTTTCAAAAATTCAACGGTTGCCATTAGGAAATGTCGATTTCGTTGCAAATGCAGAAAGAGGCCGCGTGACGTACTTCC
>ERZ724522.1330-NODE-1330-length-13483-cov-11.958966_pt1 | contig 13483 bp, 20 predicted proteins | sample MGYA00376055_ERZ724522 | MGnify/ENA primary metagenome ERZ724522 (study PRJEB28724, sample SAMN07190884) | wastewater metagenome | isolation source: effluent of sewage treatment plant in Hong Hong | place: Hong Kong | collected 2016-03-17 ... | reverse complement strand
TAAAGGGCACAGTGATTTTATCTGTTTGTGCCTTTACAAAGTCTTGTGGATGTCTCGTTTCAAAACAATCTTCACACACAATAAAGCCAGTCCATTCATGTTTTGCTTTGTGTGCTTTTATTTTTTTACTGCATCTATCACACGTAACATTAAATTCTCCAGATAAATAATAATTTTTACTCATAAAAGTCTCTTAAGTATTTAATGGTGTTCTCTAGGGTTTTTATATTATCTTTACTGTACCCAAGAATGCTATTACAAGCAGAACAAATAAAGCCACGAACTTTTCCAGTGGTGTGACAGTGATCAACAACCAATGGAGAAACAGAACCACAGATGCTACATTCTCCCACACGATTTTGAACGAGTTTCTCTGCTAGTTCCGGATTAAGATTGTATGTTCTGATATAATGTCTTTTTCTATCACTGAGTCTGCTTTTCTCAAGATTTTTTGATTTCCAATTTGAGAAGTCTTTGCTAGCACAAACTTTACATGCTGATTTATGACCAGACCAATGTTGTTTATCTTTTGAAAAAGCAGAAAGAGGTTTTACTTCTTTACATTTTGAACATTTCTTTTCGCGGATTTCCATAAAACCTCCTTTTGAGGAACGACGTGACGAAGCGAGTTTACGAGCATTCACCAGAGATAAAATGATTCTTTTTCATATTGACATAACCACCTTATCATTAATTGGTTTCACAAGTTGTCCTGTAGTAATATCATACTTAATTCCATTAACATCTAAGGTTCCTGTATATTCTGTTCCTGTTGGACCGTAGACAGTTCCCAAAAGAACTAAGTGAACTGGAGGCCAAACTGCTCCGCCAACTCCTGTCCATGTAAGTATTGCACTAGACCCAACAAGAGAATATACGCCACCAGAACCCTTTAAGTACTTAGACCGCAATAGTGTTGCAGTTCCACCTGTGTATGTGTAAGCACCAGCAGATGCCACTAACACTTTAGATTTAAGAATGTTTGCAGAAGCGCCAGTTACTGAATAACTACCACCAGAAGAAAGTAAGTACTTTGATCGTAGAAGATTTGCAGAACTTCCTGTGTAAGTATACGAACCTCCTGAAGAGGTCAACACTCGATTCCTTGAAACAAGTGCAGATGCTCCAGTAAGAGCATACGATCCACCAAGAGCAGTTAATGTATAATTAACAGTGCCTGCTGTGTAGGTAATCGTTACTGATTGACCTGTGTAGGTGTATGTACCACCTTGAGCAACAAATACTTTACTTTTCAACAGATTTGCATTAGCGCCTGTTAAGTTGTATGCTCCACCAGTAGAAACAATTCGCTTACTACGATAGATATTACTAGAGGCTCCTGTTAAAGAATAAGCACCTGCTTGTGCAGTGAGAACTCGTCCTTTAACTAGATTTGCATTTTGTCCTGTGAGAGTGTAATTACCTCCAGAACCTATGAGTAACTTATCTCGCTTTAATACAACACTTCCACCACCTAGTGAGTATAATCCTCCTTGGGCAGTAAGAGTGTAACCACTAACAGGAACACCATATTTGATGGCAATTGCTGCAACACCATCATAAGTACTACCAGTACCAGTTACTGTAGTAGTAGAGGAACCCGGAGCATTACATGTCTGTACTCTACTAGCTTCATCATACAATTCCCCAGTAACTACAGCAGAAGCTATAGAAGTAAACCCACTAATGGTACTTGGAATTGTCACGTCCTGAGTCTCAATTGCCAAAACAAGATCAGTGGTGCTGGTTGTGAGAGTTACAGTGGCATTACCAGTGGCAGCTCCTGTTGCATTACTATCTATATCTCTTAAGAAATCCGCTGGATTAATATTTTTAATGAATACTACCCAGAAGGTTGGCCCTTCTTGAATAGTGTCATCCCATACTGGTGTAATTGTTTGAGAGCCAGTGGCATTAATTACGGCATATCCAATTGCTACAGTATTTCTATTCCCTGCTGGATTAAGAGTAGTGAATGCATTAGTAAAACTAGAGGTAACTGCAAGAACTGATGAGTCTACTGTGTTATAAGTTGTTACGCCTGAAAGAACAACTGCCAATTGAGCATCGGCTGGAACTGTAATGGCCTGTGCACCGGGAGTAGAGGAGAATCCAAGAGTTAATGCTGTGGTACTAATTATAATTGGAGAGTTAGTTGTTTTTGTTAAAGTCGCCGAAGCTCCTATTACAGAATATGAACCCCCCTGTGCAGTTAATGTATATGCACCACTAACAGCAGTACCCCAAACCCACGCAGAAGCAATTGTAGGAAAAGCATCAGAAGGCTGTTGCTTTACAAATAGATTTCCACTTCTTCTTCCTGCTAGTAATGCGGAGGAAATTGGAGTATTACCGAGAGCCATAAATTACCCCTGAGTAAAAACAGCGGTGCCTGTTAATTGCGTAGTAGTTGTAGTCTGTGGAATATATACTAGAAATGGTACAGTATTATCGTAGCATCTAGGCATACCGGAAGTAAGGGCATCCACTGCACTTGGTATACCACCTGCGCCTAGTTCCAAACTAGCTAGTACCCGATAAGCAACTAAGTGAATAGTACCAGAAGTCCATGTAGCACTGAGAGTAAGTGTTTGTACAGACCTAACTCCGGTATCCCCTGCCTGTAGACCGATTGGATAAAAACTACCAACTGCACTAGAAGCTACTGTAGCCACAGAGTTAGTTCCTGTGCGACCAGATGTATTAGCATCATTAGTATAACTGACTGTAATAGTTGGAGTACCAGCACCAGTAGCACCAGAAACTTCTACCCCTAGAATAACACCCACTCCATTTGTACTACCATTCATATCGCGGGCTGGCCAAGCTACACTATTAATTGTCTGTGCACCAGTACTTGTAATAGTAAAACCAGAATTGTGCCAAAGCCTATCACACAATAGAAGAACACCTGCTTGGGCACTTGACACACCAGAGAATCTAGCGAGGTATGTGTTATTACTTGCAGCCGGTACAGGAATCTGACCTGCATATGTAGTAAGAGCAGCACCAGCTAGGCCGGGAGAAGGTGCAGTAGCAGCACCCGGTACACCAGCAGTATAGAAAGGAGTAAACGGTCGTGCTGCCACTAGTGTACCAGAAACAGCCTTGCTATAAAAACTCGCTGGTTTCATTCCAGCCAGTGCACCATCAAGAGTTGTAATAGCCATTAGACTTTCTCCAAATAAATACTATCAAAGTCACGTCCATCTAGAATTTGATATGCACTTGTATCAATATTAATACCCACAATCTCATAAGTATCTGGAAATGTGGAATCAAATGGAGGTAGTACTTTGACAATATCACCCACAGTAAGTGAGGATTCTGACATAGTAACTCTCCTTATGTAATTTTAAACACACCAACGGTTGCTGTTTGATCTAGATCAACTGTAACAGTTTCACCAGCAGCAACTGCTTGACTGGAACCATAATCCCAATACGCAACGTTAGTACCGCCAGCACCTTGGGTAACAGTCTTGTTAACCAGAATCGCATAACGGAAAGTAAAACCACCACCAGAACCTGTCCATACTGCGGGGTCGGCAAGAACAAGAACAAAGTCTGAACCATTCATACCACTAGAAGTAGTTGAAACGTTTGCACCACCTGCTGTATAACCACCAGAGGTTGCAAGGTCTGTAGTACCAGCAGTAAAGACCTTACTACCCGGTACAGTATTAGTTAGGGCAATTGCCCATTGGTCAGTACCACAGTTAATACTTTCTGCAAGGTCTTCATTAGCAGCAGTGATTTTTGTATAAGAAGCTGTAGGCATTCTATATCCTTATAAATATGTAAGTGATGCTCGGTTATCCCAAACATTGTCGAAGTTTTGATTTCCATCTGCCCATTTAATATCAACTCCAGTAGTATAATCAAGTTGCTTGATTTGCCACACTGGTGCAGAAGAAGGTGAGCCAATGGAAGCTAGTCCGACATACGCAAGAGTAGAACTAGCTTCCACATACTTTAGAGCTAGATTTCTATCAGTAGTCTGCTCTAATGATACGCCCATATCAAGCCATCACAGAACGTAGTTTGTTGAGTTTTTCGTTATACTCAGTAATCATTGCACCTAGTTGAACCTTTTCTTCAGTAAGAGCATCTTCCTTCTTACGAAGTTCTTTCTCACGTGAAGCAAAGGATTGAGAAATTGCTTCTGCCTGAATTAACTTAGACTCAGCTTCTTGAAGTTTGGCAGTTGCCTTATCAAATAGTTGATCAGCACTTGCTTTCTTAGCAACTAGAGCAGCTACTTCCGCAGCTACTTCTTCTTGTCGTTGTGCATCTGACTGTTCAACTTTTTGTTGGAAAAGTGCACGTTCTTTATCTAGTTGCTTGCGAAGTTGGTCAAGCTCAGACGCCTTACCAACAGTTTCAATAACTGCATTCAGACGATCTTGTTCAGCTTTAATCTCTTCTAGAAATTTAGCATACTTATCTGGATTTTTAACAAGGTCTAGAAACTCAGAGATAGATTGGATATTCATTAACGTACACCTTGTAGTAGGGTAACAGTTGTACTACCAGTACCGGCAGTATTGTTAATACGAATTGCGCGAATGGGAACAATATAGTTACCATCCTTATTTGTAGTTTGTGCAACTAAGGTTGCATGTTTAAAAGCAGTTGGAGTAATTGTGGCATCAAACACATCATCAAAAGTATGTTCAATGTCGTAGGTAACTGTCCCATTAACTACAACACCAAAACCAACATTAAAAGGACTTTGTTTGTAATCTAGAGGAATCCACGCCGTTTGTCCGGTGCCTGTAATACTAAAAATCTGTGGGCGCATATAAATCCTTATAAAAATAAAGGGAGTAAATTGCGATTAAACAACTTACTCCCTCTAGGGTGTTACAGAGTTAGACCCTGTGGAGGAATGTAATATTCCACTTTAACAATAACTGGATTAGTTAGAGTTGCACTAGCCTTTAGATAAACAGTCTTATCAGCAGTTAGTTGAACACCAACACCGGCACCAGTAGCAGCACCAGATACTGCATAACCAGTAGAGTTAGGAGCAAAGGCACTCAGTAGTTCAACACCACCGTTGGTATAACCAACGTTGATAGTCTGAGTAGCATTTGCACCAGCACTAATGGTATATACACCAATAGGAACAGCATACTTAGGGAGAACGAAAGCGGCGAAACCTGTTGAACCATCTGCTACTTCAAGGATACCCACCTTTACAAGTGGGTCCCTTGCCGCAGGAGTGGTAACAGTTACGCCGGCAGGACCGACGAAATTAGCTGCCATTATGCACCAGCACTACCATAGATGGAACGTGGATCGGACCAACCGAAGGAGTAACGAGCGGTAGCCTTGAACTTGGCGTTCTCAGTATCGAAGTCGTTGTCCATTTCGAAAGCATCACCACGACGTTCGAAGTACTTCAGACCATCCTTAACAGTGGTACGAATGAACCAAGCATCAGCATCGGTTAGATAGTGATTGATGGTAACATTGCTAAATAGACCCATGTCCTTGAGAACGTTCGGATCATTTAGATCAGTACCAACACGACCATCTGCGCCAAGAATACGCTTGACTTCAAAAGTTTGCTGATATGGGATGATGAGTTGCTGTGGACGAGCAGCGATCAGAAGACCACGATCATCACGGAAACCTGCAATATCAATAACAGCCTGCTCAAGAGCAGCTTCTGATAGGTCAGCAGCAGTAGCGATCTTGTTAGAGAAAGTACCACCGGCAACGTTTGGATGTGAAGCGGAGATTAGTTCAACACCATCGCCACCCTTGTAGGCGGAATCGAATGCACGATTGTAAATATTCGCACCAACAATTTCCTTAGTCTGACGCATTGAGCGGGCAAGAGCCTTAGCCTTTTGTGCACCAACCTTACCATACTGGTCATCTTCAAAGATTTCACGAGTAACGATAAAACCAAGAGCATACACAACATGGTTGTATCGTGAGGTAAAACCTTGACGCTCAGTGTCGTATTGGATTGGAGCGCCTTCATTCTTAACAGCAGCTAGGCCGAAAGAACTTAGACCGAGGTCTTCTTCATAAGCACGATCAGATGAATTCTTCTCGAAAAGCTTATCCCATTCAACTGGGTAGTCCGCGTACTCTTTACCATAAATGGAATTGAGGCCGGGCCAGAGTAGTTTTGCAAAACTGGAACTAGTAATAATACCTGACATTTTCTATACCTTTCTATTAAACGCCTACAGTACCAACAGACTTGTACTGATGGTTGTTGATTTGAACTAGAACTTTAGTATAGTTGCCAGTTACTTCGTTATCAATCTTCTTGCTAACACCAACGATCTTGAAAGGTAGAGTTGCAGCAGTACCCTTGTCAGACATGTTGAGTGAGTGGGCTGAGTTACCTGTGGTGGTAGAACCGGAGCCAGCGAAGATGTTTGCATTTTGACCAATATCTGCAACAGCGAAGGAATAAGCAGAACCGGCAGCGGTAGCTTCAACTTCGTAGATTAGATCAGGAGAATCTGCAACCAGAACGTACTGTTCAACTGAACCGGGGCGATACACAGGAGTATCAAGAGAGATACTACCAGCAGACATGCGACCGTCAACTGGATCGAGCTTGGTATTGATAATACCAACAACGACACCAAGAGCTGGTTGACCAGTACCAGCAGTACCAGCAGCATGTGCAGTTACGTATTGGATACCAGCAGCGTTACCGTCAGCAGCTAGTTTAACAACGTCGCCTACGAATAGAGCAGTGGAGTCACCAGAAGCGACACCATAAATGTTAGCTTGGCCGTTATATGGGGCACCAGTAACATGTTTAACGGGACGAAAACCGTTAATTTTGGAAGTATTTGCCATACTTATATTTTCCTTTGAGGTTAATAGAAGCTAACCTCAGAGTATAGTTACGATAGTTTCAACGAACCGTACATACCTTGAGAAGCTTCTTGTTTCATTGCCTGCTCAGTTTCATTAATTTGAGCAGCCTTTGCAGCTTGATCTTCTTCATAGTATTCTTTCTTAGTACGCATTAGGTAAGAAACAGTACCATCATTACTAGTAACCCGTTTACCGGAACCAATATCAGAAGGATCAAACACACGAGAATCTCCAACCACTAGGTCAGTGTCCTGAACGAACTCATATCCAGCAGCTTGGAAATTAGCAATACGACTACCAGTGTCATTAACGAAACGATAGACATAGTTGGGGTCTTTATCCCCAGCAATGGATTGTGGTCCACGCTGATTCAACGATTTACGCGCTACGCGTTCTTTAGTAACTCGACTCATTATTTGACACCTCTCATTTGCTTAACTTGTGCAATATAATCTTCTTTGGACATAACACCAGCACGAACAAACGTATTCATTACTTTGCGTTCATCGTCGGTAAGTTCAAAAGAACTCTTGTTAGCTGCCCCTGTACTGGCCCCTTCAACTGTAGAAGGTTTCTCTCTATTAGGATTTACAAACTTAGTTGAGAACCGGGTTCGCACTTCCTTGGTAACATATTGAAGAACTTCTTCAGGATCAATACCCGGATTGCTTGCAGCATATCCAGCTCCCAAAGTGTCAGCATATTTACGCATTTCAGCATCCTTTTCATACCACTTATTCGCAGACACCCAGTTAATGAATCGCTGATCGGGTTGATTAGGAACATTCTGTTGTACAACCTCACGTGCTTTTTGTTCAGCTTTGAGGTCTGTTAGGAGTTCAGTAGTTTCGAGATAACCATCTGAATTGCCTTCTTCTAGATGCTTCTTTTGAAGCGCCTTCAATTCAGTCAATGCACGGTTATACTCAGTCTCACGAACCTTGGTGTGATGATCTTGAAGCATCTTAAGTGCCTTGCGGGTTTCCTTAAGTTCCTTACCCATGTGATCAATCTTACCAAACAACTCACCGCGCTCTACAAACTCTTTGGCAGGACGCCATTTAGCTGGATCACCTTCATATTCTTCTTTCGGTTTCCAACCCTGTTCGCGAGCTTCGACTTCAATGGGGTCTACTTGTGGAGTAGCCTCGGAAGTTTGTACAACTGGTGTAGTATTTACAACTTCTGTTTGAACTGCTTGTAGTTCTTCACTCATTCTTAGTCCTCAATCTTTGCGAGAATATCTATATCATTTACTAGGACAAACTCAGTCCCATCATTGTCTTTAATGACCTTGCCGCTATAACGTGCGAAGGAGACTCGATCACCGCCTTTCAGAATTGTTGGGTCACTGCCGTAGTCAATAAAGGCGCGAGGCCCAACTGTAACAACTGTTCCATACTCAACTGCTTTACGTTCTTTCTCAGTTACCATATCAGGAATCACGATCCCACTAGCAGTCTTTGTTTCAACTTCATCCGGCTTAAGTAGAATTGTGTGTAGAAGAGGAGTAATCATTCCCGATCCTCCAGATCATCAATCCTAAATTGTTGTACTTCACGGTATGCTTGAATCAACCCACGAAGATAATTATCTTGGTTTGAATCAATACCTGCTTGTACAGACAGAACATCTTTTGCATCTTCGATCCGTTCATGTGCAGCTTGGAAGAATGCTTTGGTTACAAAGTCACCCTTCCAGTTTTCAAAATCACTTTGACTTGGAATTGCCATTCTGGTTTGCCCTCTTCTTTAGAGTTTGTTGTTGTGTTTTTGCAGCTTCAGCTTGATGCTGCATTTGTTGCTGATGAGACATGGCTTGTGTAGCCAGATTCATCTTGGCCTGTTGGCCTTGGATTTGCATTTTCTGTCCAGCTTCAGCTTGAGATAGATGTGCTTTTAGAATAGCCTCCATTTGTTTGGCCTTAAGTTCTTGTTGAACTTGTGCAGCCTTCATTTGAAGTTCTTGTTCTTTTGCAGCACCTTCTAGTTGCATCTTATGCTGAGCAGCTTGCATAGCCATTTGAGCTTTTTGCTGGTCTACCTGTGCCTTAGCTTTGATAGCTTCCATCTTAGGATCAGGCGGGGGTGGACTAGGTTGCTTCATATATTTCTGAGGTTCAGCAATCTCGTGAGCCTCTAGATATAGCTGTGTAACAGCCATTGGATCAATTGTACCTAGTTGTAGAAGTTGCATCAAGGCTTGAACCTTAGCTTGCTTCTCTTGTGAAGAAACTGCTGTAGGATCAGCACCGGGAATAATATCATTCTCAGAACCCTGATAATCTGATTGAGGAACTTCAATATCCAGAACATCAATATACTCTTCTGGATTTAAATAGGTACGATTAAGTTTATAAATCTTACGAAACTCTGAGGTAAGGGAACGATACACACGCTTATAAACAGCAGTGAATACTTTCATACCTTGTTCGATAGTCGCCATCGTGGTCGTGGCCGGAGTGTTCTGCCCCGGCATTTTACCCACGAAAATTTCTGCTACGGAGGCCAATTCTTTTCCAGACTTCAATAGAAGGTCTAGAAGGTTGAATAGGACTTGTGAAGGTTCCCGAACCGGAAGAGGGAAAATCTGTTTCTTGAGATCATCACCTACTGCGTTTACTGCTTTCCACTCTCCGGGCTGGAACCTTGACTCTCCCATTTTGATTCGTAATCCTTTACCAATGAATCCAGCCTGAAGATTAGATAGCGAACCCGCATCGACCAACTGATTAATAATAGTATTAGCAGAATTGTTAATAGGACCGAGTAGACGGCCAAAACCAATATCATAGAAACCACCATCAGGGTTAGGAATGAAACTATACTTAGTGTAATACTGAATAGCTTCGATAGACACAACCTTTTGCTTCTCGTTTACAACCACACTCTCCTCAGTAAAGCGAGGAACAATGCGTAGAACCTTCTTTGAAGAGAGGTCTACTGTAACGATGTAAGGTTCACTATAACCATCGTCATCCAAATCTAGATATGTGTGTTGTTCTAGAAGAGTGTAAGGTGTGGTTTCATCCTCAACAGCAGAATGCTGAAAAGCATTGTTAACTGCTGTAGTTGGATCAGACACATCAGCTTGAGGATCACCTAGATCAACATCTAGATACACACCCTGATTTTTACGTTCAGTGATTTTACGTTTAGTGGCGAAGAGAACTTCAGTAACACGTTCAGCTTCGTCAAGAGACTTACAATAATAATTTACAATAAGTGTTTTTGGTAGGACCAGTGTTGAGCAATTGCGTTGCTTACCTGCATCCCAATATGTTTTCTTAAAGCATGTGCCGGCAATTGGCAGAGCAATGAGAAGACGATCCATGTCTTCTTCCCAGTCGTCCATCTCATCGAGAAGTTGATAGGACATATGTTTGGACACGCGATTTGCGCGAGCAGCCTTCTGACCATCCATGTCATATCCAACGACACGACACTTAACAATCTTACCATCACTAGGAACTAGTGTAGGATATGCGCGGGCTGCGAATTGCATGGCAGCAGTAGCAAGAAGTGGATACTTAATATTAGCAGCATTAGGCCAAGGAAAGGTCTTTTGGGAAGTGACCTGTAAAGCTAATTCTGTCCATGTCTTTAAATCCTGTTCCCAAGGACGGCGAGATTCAAGGTCAGTCTCATAACCCGAAACTGTGGTATCACCAATCTTCTGTAGTTGTTCATCTGTTAGATGCTCAGCAACATTAACAGAATCCAAAATCTTTTCAATTTTCATTAGTAACCCGTCATCAAATCTCTGCCTTCGTCATGATTGCCAGAGCGTTCATATTCTTCTTCGTATTCTTCCTCTTTGATTTCATCAGAGGTTAAACCCTCAGTCATTAAATCAATTAGGATACCTTGATAAGATAGTGCATCTACAACGTCATCGTGCTTGGCACGAGGGAAGGACATACACTCATCCTCGAATGTTAACCACCAATCTGCCTGTTTATCGAACTTAACCATACCTGCTCGCATACGAGCTTGAATGGATCGTGCACGTTGAATCTTATCTTGTCTGTGGGGCTTAAGCATTAACACATTCATATATGTGCCTGTCTCAGCCATCGCACGATTGAGATATGGACCAATGGCCTTTGAGATTTGTGTGTCTTCAATCCCTACAGCTAAAGGATTATACACCTTCTGTAGAGACAACAATGTAGCCACAATCTCATCACCAGACAAACGTTCACGAATACAATTTACAATATGTAGTTGACCATTCGAGTCCATGCCGCCAACTAAAATAGCTGTATAGTCAGCACGATCTTTTTCAGAAATAGCTAAGTCAGCAGTGATGTAGAAGGTTTTATTCTTCTTTAAATCCTCTGCTGTCATAGTTAGGAAGTCACCCTTGCGGAAGTAACGAATGGAGTCATCTACTGGGTTACAGAGAATCTCACATGCATATACTTCAGGAATGCCTTGTTCGGCAAAATCTTCTTTTAGTTCTTGGAAGAACTGTTTAGTCTTGCGTTCAGGCCAAAGAAGCTTAGAAAAGTCAGCATTATGAGCACGATATTTAACAGCACGCCACATACCTTTCTTTTTTGGTGACCAAATTTTTAAATCTTCTACCACAGTGTCTTTGGCATTTTCGCGTGGCATCAGAGCTTCTAATGGATCGTCCAGATTCATTGGCGTACCAACAAAACGGATAATCCCTTTCTCTGATCTACATGGAATTAGAGAACCATAGACCCACCTACGTAGTTTATCTCGACGTTCCTTGTTAGCAACAAGTTCCTCGTTCATCAAATCGTCAATTAGGATAAGGTCAGGACGCTGTCCGTCCCATAACATACCCCGTAGTTTTTGTTCAGCACCCTTTGCTACGATACGAAAACGACTACCATCTGCGAATTTCACGATGATGTCAGTCTCAGTATCTTTTTCAAAAACAACACCCTTTTCTCCTACCTGAAGACCAAAAAGCTCCTGAATTTCCTTAGAATCATACAAGATTTGTTTGATTTGACCAAGGAATAAAGAAGCTTGTGTCTCAGTATCAGCCACAATAATTGCATATTTCCTGTTACGGAACAGCACGGCTGCGAGTGTATAAACGATTGTGATGGTTGTAGACTTACTGTGTCCACGCGGAGCGCAGACAGCTACAAACTTGTCATCAGAACAACATAGTTCCCACCATTCACGGTGGAAATTTGCGAATTGGCTAGCATCATCGAAGAATTTAACTAGACAACTAGAAGCAAAACCTTCTACAATGGCTGCTGTTAGCTTAGGCCACTCAGGTTTTTTTACGTTCCCGCTTACTGGTTTCACTCTTCATGCTCCCATTCTTGTTCCGACTAAAGGAACGATTTTCTCCGGGATTCTGAACGAATAAATTAGCTAAACCGTTCTGACCACCCTTACTAACTGCTTTCTTATGACCAACATCACCCTTAAGTTTTGTTGGAGAAGTGCCTTTAGCTTTTGCCACGGCAGACCTCGCTGAGTTACGTTGTGCCCGGTCCTTCACACGATTCTTCTTTTTCGTGTGTTCCCAGTTCAGTTCCTTCTTGTAGTCCCTCTTTCCATTGGTCATGAATGGCATATGATCCGTCCTCTTGTTGAATGACAGTTTCGCCTTCAATGTACTCAACTTCTGGAAGCTCGTCTACTTTTTTCTGTACGAACTTTGCGAAGGAATCGGCGAGTTGTTGTAGTTGTGTTGCAGTTGAAGTCTGCTCAATAATCTTAGTAGGTTGCTTACGAATAAGCTGACGCTTGTCTAGGATAGTGTTGAATGCATTGTTCAGATCGCGCATTTTAGCTGGCATACGTTTGATCTTGCCTGTGCGTTGATCATAAATATGTTCGCCATTTTCGATTGAATCAACTAACTTCTCCAAGGTCTTGTCTATAATCTTGGTGAGTTTCGCGTCCAATTGCAGTTCTTCTTCGGAGCGGATTGTCTTCTCCATCTCCTTCCACCAATCTTTATACTTCCAAGTGTCCAGCGTTTTAACGGGTACTCCGGTTAAACGACTAGTCTCAAGGCGGTTGCCAGTTGATAGATAAGTTGTAACAGCTTCGATGCGCTTACGTTCGTTCCAATGACCACTGTCATGGGTTGTGCGTTTATTTGATTTTACATAGACCATACGACCCATAAATATCTCCTCAGACAAATTAAATTACCATCTAATAATAATATTATATCAGACAATTCTAATAAAGTCAAGACATATTTACAAAGTAAGACAAAATTACTACTTGACTTTAAGACAAGTATGTAGTATAATAAAATCTATTATATATAATACTTAATATAAAGACAATAATATGTCTTTTATATTATTGGATTTATATTTAGTATTATTAGTTATTATGAGTATATATGGTTTTTATATATACGAAATAATAACTATATATGTTTTTATAGTATTTAATTAATCATATGCCAAACGCGAGGTTGGGTACAACAACCCGACCGAGCTGCAAGTCAAGGTAACAAGTACCGCGTATCGAAGATACTACACAATCAACGTATAATCAATTAAAACATAAAAGGTATATGCAGGTATACCCCAAGATAAATAAATTGATTCTAGAGCGATTGTAGCAGTCCTAGAGGCATTACTAAATATAACTAATCCCCTCATTAGG
>ERZ724522.1329-NODE-1329-length-13484-cov-4.041701_pt1 | contig 13484 bp, 19 predicted proteins | sample MGYA00376055_ERZ724522 | MGnify/ENA primary metagenome ERZ724522 (study PRJEB28724, sample SAMN07190884) | wastewater metagenome | isolation source: effluent of sewage treatment plant in Hong Hong | place: Hong Kong | collected 2016-03-17 ... | reverse complement strand
GAACCGGAAACAGACTGCCAGTTACCAAGGATCAAGTCGGTCTGTGTGCTGAAATAAGGGACTCCGTTGTTGTCGGTCTTCGACCTGATGATGGCCAGCGTAGCACCAGACTTCGAACCAGCAGCGGTGTTAGCCGTAAAGTCAGCAACGATCATCCAAGCGGGCGTGTTGGTGAATCCATCCAAACCAAGAACCCTGCTTACAAACAATTCACTGGACTGCGTCAAGAACGCATCAGTGATGTATGTAGCTGGATATTCCCAGTTCGTGCCACCGAACCTCAGAACGTTCTCATCGGCAGTTGAAATCTTGATAGCCTCGAATGCAGGTCCCTTCGGGAACTTTCCTACAACGGCCAATTTGGTAGTACCTATCCTTGAGGCAAAGGCGGTGAAGTCTTGTTCGGTGGTGTAGACACCCGGTGAGACGAATACTGTTGCCATGTCTTATTATGGGTTTTCTTTTTGGTTGGTTCGGTCCCTTTCTACAAATCGATGTTCTCCTCGGAAAAGTCGATCGTATTGCTCATAAATAGGCGCAATTTCCATTGACACCAAAGCATCTCGCTTCTTTCCCTAAAAAGGAATGTGGGGCCCCTATTGAAGGCCCCACATTCCTTTGAACGAAGATCATTTTGTTATCTGCTACAGGTATAAGCGTTTATCTGTATTTCACTTCGAAACGACCCTTGGTCTGTCTTGCCACAGAAGTCTTTCTCACTGCGAAAGTGGCCTGCGGAGTAGCTGCGGAATACACCGAAGGGTTAGCTGCAAAGTTGCCCTGATTATAGGTGAATCCAGTATCAACCCTCTGGCTTGCGGCAACAGATAGGCCATCATTGTAGGTATAAGTCGTAACGACCTTTGCCGAAGTATTGGCAGTCAAAGTGGCCAAATAAGCCGCTCTATCAGAAGCAACGAAATTGCTTATGACCATGTTGTTCTTCACCGCATTGACATCCGTGATCTCAGTTATGTTAAGAGACTCAAACGGCAATAGCTTCACCTTTTTCATCTTCCCCTGTACTTTGTAGAATACAGTGGCCGACCTAGTTCTGTTATTGGTTACTTTCATTGGTTGGTAGGTTTGTTCTCATCTAAATAGAAAGAAAAGCTCGGTCATCCTTTCGTTTCAGAGATTTTAATCGACACCTTGGTCACCCCGTTCACTTTTTCAAAATCCTTGGGGTCAATGAGCTTGCCAAATACGGTTATCGGAACGGAAACTTGGAATATCCTTTCGTCATTCACATCAACCTGATTGTTCTCAGAAGGATCGCTCATCACGCTCCTTATCTGGTAACCATTGATGTTCATATACCCCTGTCTGCTGCTGTAGAACTCTCCGATGACCTTTTCATAGAACCTATTGGTATCGATTATGTAGGATGATACGAACCGTACCTCATAATCAATGTCCACATAGGAGGGCTGAGGTATCTTGTAGAGGTCATACTCCTTTGTCGTCCCATTGAACTTGACCACCTTCACATAGGTGAACTTCTTTTTCAATGGAATGGTCCTCTTCAGTGGTGAAGTTCCTTGCTTGACCCCCTTTCTCACAATGGCTATGAAGGGTCTGGATATTTCCTCTCCCTGTTCATTGGTCATGTTCTTCCAAAACTGCTTGCGCTCAGCCCAAAGTTCTTGGCTCACCCATATGATAGGCACGGTACGCATGTTATCATTGGTGTCAGACAACGAGAAGTTGGAGGACTTGAAGAAATCAAGAAGCCCCTTGTCAAAGTCCAAGATCTCCAGCTTCTGAGGCAGGAACCCGCTGTTCTCGAACTGCTTATCAAGCTGCCTGCCTATATTGTCGTTAATGCTCATTTTAACCTTTCCTATAAATAGGATTTGCTTATTTGAAGGGATCGCTTACCTTCGCTTCGGTTTTTGCCCTTCCATAAGCCTGTTTCTTTTACTCAGGGGGTTTGATTCAGACGGAAGGGATTTTGCACTGCACGTGGAAGACCACACAAGGGCAAAATGGACCTCAACTCTTCAGAGCTTAAAGGCCTGAAGGGGGAAAGGGGGTTTCATTTTGCCCTTGGCAAGCCAAGGGTTTTTCCCTGTTTTGGAAGATCACCGCGTTTTAAGAACTAGAATCGGATAGGAAACTAGATACAGTAAGAAGAACCATGTTAGTATCAACGCGCCTTGAACCTGTCTTCGTCGACCTCGTGTGCAGTTACCGTAATGGCGAATCTTCTGTCACCCAAGAAAGACGACTCATTGTTCAATTGTGAGAAACCATCATCGACAATGTGGAAATATTGCCCTTTGAACATGATGAAATCTCCCGGCTTCATGTCAAGCTGGACATGTTGTCCGTCCCTCTTTATCAGCAGACCAAGTTCTACCAAGTGTTCCAAGTAGATATGTGCCGTCAGTGTTCCACCACCTCTTTTCATGATACCTCCCTCGGTCTGTTGACCAACTGGCACAGATTCGATATTCAATCTTCCGAACACTTCAATGGGCTCCTTGTACACCTTCCTCTTGGACTCCCCATAGAAGTTCTGAGTTGTCTTCAACATGTCTATGCGATACAGGATGAAACTCTCCTTGAGCCACCCCTCTGAGACTTCACGACCCATGGAACTCCAGTATGCAACATCCTCATCACCAAAAAAGATGCTTACCCCTTTTGGTTTGAGTTCGTGTTCGCCCTGTTCTTCCGGTTGCCCCTGTATTTCTTTGATGTCAGACATCTTTCATCAGAATGTGTAGATACCCATTGGTGTAAAACCAAGAGACTTGTTGATGGATTCCTGTATAGCAGCGCGTTTTTCCATGATCTTCTCGTATGAGAGTTCTTCAAGGTCTTTCTCAAGCTTTGCGAACAGCTTTTCGGATTCCTTGTCATACAAGGACATCAATGCATCTCCGTTCAGCACGATCTCTCCGCCCGGAATGGGTATCTTATCGGTCCTTCCACGAATAAGGGCCAATGTTCTTGCGCAAAGTGCGAATGCGTATTTCTTTACCCAGTTCTTGCCCACCGAGTTCATCTGCGCATATGAGATGAACTGTAAGTTGGCATCTGCCGGAGATGCCACCAATCCATTGCCATACACCCCTGTCGTACTTGCCGTATATCCGGGGTTGGCGCTATTTCCTGAAAACAGTGGATTACCATAGAAGCCAGCCCTGTCGTAGTAATAATAGAATACAGTACCCGGCGTATTGGCTGCTGAGCCTATGCCTAGAGAACTGCCTGTTGTTCCATTTCTGTTCGTAGGTATCGGATACAATCTCAACTTCCTCTGTCCATCTGGTCCTCCATGCAACGAATAAGAGTACTCGGCACCACGCACCCTGTTTCGAAGTTCTGCGGCTTGGGCCGTCAGGATCGTATCGAATACTGGCATGACATGGTAAAGTGTATGCCCAGCGAAGGATGCACCGAACTCACTGAACGCGATGTTCGTGTTTGCATGCGGGTCAAGTCCGAACAGGTTGATGAAAGATGGAGTGAACCAAAGCACTTCATTGACCTCCCTTCCAGCCGGAATAAGATAGTCTTGTGTGCCTCCAGTCAGCGTGATACTTCCCAGCTTGTACTCCTTTTGGCTGTTCGCACCCAAACCCGCCTGTTCAGCAATGTGGGTGGCGAAACTCTGTTCAAAGTACAAGGAGTTCGAAACATACTTGAGGGTGAAATCTATCTCATTGGGCAAGCCAAGCATTTCACCTAGCTTGTTCCTCAAGAACCAATCGTTTATGTAGCTTGAATATTCCTGAATAGCAGAGCATATGGAGTTCTCGATGTGTTCATCGTGAAGCTCCACAGTAACGATCTTTGCACCGAAGTCACGGCGAATACGGTTTATGATCTCCGCCTTCTCCGTATCGGTGATACCGCTAAGACATCCGATTATCTCGCAACTCATATCAGATGAATCTCTTTGTTATACCGTTGACGTTCATGTTGTTCGGACTGAAACCGACGAATGTTCCTGAGTTGACGATGATGCCAGAGCAGAGAAGTTCTACACTTTGTCCAGCCGTCAAGGAAACTGTCATGGACCCGCCTCCAATGGCCGTCAATGTAACAGAACCACTGGTCAAGCAATACACTTCATGAACAACCGTATTGGCTGTCGTTCCGAACGGACCGTTAGTGCCACCAGTAAGCGTTACGATCTTGTAATTTGAGTTTGCTGTAGCCATGTACTTCTGTTTTTACTAAATAGAACCAGCTTATAACAAGAACAGCCTTTTCACCGCACAATGCAATGAAAAAGCTGTTCCTGTTCGTTTCAGTTGAATCCCTCCCTCATTTCGAAGGAGCCATTACAAGATCACTTCTTGGTGATGTCCTCGATCTTGTCCTCTATCTTCTCTCCGAACTTGCCCTTCAGGTACCATCCACCAGCTATGCCAGCGGCCATCAGGAACAATGAACCGAAGCTCTTCGAGAAAAAGTAGACAGCAGCGAGAGCAAGGGCTATTGCGCCTAGGCTATAGAGTCTTTCCTTTGTTATCATGAGTTTCTATTGTTGACCATAAATAGAGCACATGTCTATTTAAGTCATGTCATGCACTTCGTCGATCTGTTCGTCTATGGAACTTTACTGGACCAAGGAACAAGGGAGGCCCTTCTTGGTCGACCAATGCCATATATGGAGCGAGATACGTTAAGTGGTTTCAAACTAGATCCTCTGATTATCAATGATATACAATATCCAGCGGTTGTCAGAAGCAACTCCTCCATGGTACATGGCGCTGTCATTGTGATACATGAAAGCGAGCTTCGTTTATTGGATGAGTATGAAACAGATAGCTACGGTCGTATATTTGTCAGGCTAATGAGCGGAAGAAAGGCTTATGTCTATGCAAAGAAGGAAGAGCCACAAAACATAGAACTCATGGAAGAGAAGGTGTTATACAATGTCCTCAAGCAGGTTGCGAGAAAAGAATCGATCACTGCTGCTCCCGATTGGAAATATGTGGATGCCCTTGCAGAGATAGGAATGATCAAGAATGGGTGGGACAGAGAATTGACCCCTCTTGGAGTTTTCATGTTGAATACCCTTGAAAACAAAATAAACCCATGGGGTACATAACAGCCATGTACAAATTCATTTCCATAATAGACGGAACCAAGATCGCCGATTTCGATGAGTTCGTGGAGCGGCTCGAAAGTCTAGGCTGTACCGTAAAGGATAAGCACAAACTTATTGGTGTAATAGCCGGAGAGTGTCCCATGCATCCAAGTGAGATCAAGATCGAAGGATTGACCGCTGAAGAGGACACGATAAAGAAGGTGGTTGCTGACCCTGAAAGCGACATCCAATAAAAAAGAGAGGCCCTTTCGAGCCTCTCTTTTTTCTACCGGAGGATCATAGACCTCCAGTGCTGTTAATTTGTAGTACCATTCCTTCGGAGAGGCACTTAGGCGGGAATTCTCCTTCGCCCATTCTGTCACAAAGCGTTTCTCAATGTGAGGATAACGCTTTTCCACTTTAGCCCAGACATATTGTACTGGAGCACGGTATCCATTTCGATGGACCCACACGACTCTCCAAAGTCGCTTTACCTCTGAGGTAATCATTGGCATGCAACAGCATGCGCTATGGGGGTCTCTCTAGCATTACGGTGCAAATATAATCAAACTCTCGGCATAACCAACATTGGGAATGTGCCGTCATGGTTGTTCGCGGTTGCAGCCATGCGCTTGCATTCAAACCCTTTTTTGTTGGCCAGTTCCTTGGCGTCATCAATGAAGCTCGGACTCACGTTCACGATGAATCCGTGTCCCCAGTTCTGATCGAATTTCACCTTTCCGTTCATATATCCTCCGAATATGTCTTTTGCCAACTCTTCTTTTGGTTCTTCTGGCTGCTCATAGTTGGCAAGAAAGTCATACATGGTGGTTTCCGCATCCCCGTTCAACGGTCCGAACTTTTTCTCAAACTTGTTTCTAACAAGGTTGTATACGGCCATCGGATTACCGGGATTGCGGATGGCGAATTCATACACCTCAAAATCATTGTCAGCGAAAAGAATAAGCTGATCGGCATCATATGTCATTGCGCCTGATTCAAATCTCTGATCCCCAAATGCTTCGAGGATGATATTCTGTATGACGTTCCTTAGTTTCATGTGACTATAAATAGGAATTTTTCACATCATGTTTCAATTCCTTCGGTTGGTTGGAAAATGCACAGTATTTACTGTCAAACCAACAAAAACCAACAAACAAAATGCTTATCACAATCACGAACGAGCAGAAGGTTGAAGTAACCCTCGCTCCTACCACCGAAGCTGGTAACCCTGCAACTCTTGACGGCGCTCCTGTGTGGACCGTTGTTTCCGGTGACGCTACCCTCGAAGTGGCCGCTGACGGTCTTTCCGCCTTCTTGGTATCTGGCGCCGCTGATGTCAACTCTGTTATCGAAGTTACCGCTGACGCCGACCTTGGCGAAGGTGTTGTGACCTTGACCGACACGATCGACCTCGCTGTTGTTGCTGCTTCCGCAAGCGCTCTTGGCCTTGTGGCTGCTACCCCTGTTCTGAAGTAATCGCAACTACTGAACAACAATGGAAGCAAACCTCATATTCGCCAACGTAAAGGCTTATAACGTCGTTAAGTTCGACGTGAAGCTTGGCGAGAACTTCGAGATCGAACTTGTCAACGTTGACAGGACGATGAGATGGTTCTCCGACAACGATCAGGTCCTTTCCATTGCAGTTGAAGACGGAGGCCAAACCGCCAAGATCACGGCGACGGCCAAAGGAAAGTGCGATATCCAGCTTCAGAGCAATGGTGAGATCGTCATGACGCTTCAGGCTGAAGTATACGACAACGTAGCTACGGCCTTGAACCCAAGTGCTGGTGCTGCTATCTTGAAGTAACAGCAAAGAACTCATAAATGGGAAGCCCGCCATAGTTGGCGGGCTTTCTGTTTCTATTTATCAGTATGAACATAAGAGACATCATTCGATCCATTCTCAAAGAGGAGCTTGAAGCTCCGATGGTCAATAGCAAAGAGGCTTATTTCCAAGCTGGAATGAACGCTGGAATGGCCATGAGAAGGAACAATCAGTCCGGATATCAAAGACAGAAGCAATGGCTGTCAAAAGCTCTTTCCATGGAGACCGATGTCAACAGGTCGATAGCTCAGTCTGAATTTGACAGAGGGTATTACGAAGCAAATCCAAAACGTGCTCCTGAATATTTCAAGGAACAAGATGGTGGGAGCGAATATCCGAAGGTCTCTTACTTGAAGAAAACGACCGAGTTCAGGTATGGTCTTGGCGGTCTGAAGTCCACAAGCTTCCCAAGAGGAACAAAATGCCTGCGTGCTGACAACCTTCCAAGCGATGAACATGGAAGACCATCCTATTGGGTGAGCCCAACAGAGCAAGTGCAGGATGAAGAGCTTGCATCTTGGCTGGATACCTATGGATTCCACGTTTCATTTGACGAGGTAAGCCCGTTCAACCTCTCCCTGAAAGAGGATCAGGCTGGAGGCGATACCTTCTATGTTGTTTATGACTATACCGAAACCGGACCTGAAGAGCCGGAGTTGCATGGGGTCTATACCGACCTTGAAAGAGCTAGAAGCGAAGCCAAGATGATCAGAGCGGCGCATCGCAAGAATCCGTTGCATACATGGCCTCTCCTTGGAGATGAAGCCGCAAAGGTCAAGGTAGCAAGCCCATCAACGGTGTCCTTGGCAAAGGACTACAATCGCTTCTATGCAGGACCCGTATATGCTGCTTGATCGTGAATATCAGAGGGCTCATAAGAAGCGTATTAAGAGAAGGCGTGATAGTTCCGCCAGACATTCCTAATTCAAGGACGTTCTGGCATGGAGGTAATTTGGACAACATGAAGGATGATATCAACCATGCAAAGAGCAGGTATGAATATGGTCCGGGCCTTTATTTGACAACCAGCTATGAGCTTGCCAAGGATTATGCCAAGGGCAGCAGGAAACTATACATGGTAACCGTAGATAACGGAAATGACATATCGGACTGTTCCATCAAAAGAGATGCGATTGATGAATTCGTATACATGAATGTCATATCTTCAAAGAAGAAACTTGTTAAAGAGGCTCTTGATAGATGGACACGTAATGATGGAATGGTAAGTGCCGACATATTCCTGAACATCATGCTGAACGAATCGGCTGTCAAACCTACCAACGCGGGAAAGATCAGAACGTTCCTCGTAGAATCAGGAGTGGACTATCATGTTACAGGGAACATCCGATACAACGGCGAAATGATGGTGCTCTTCAACATGAAGAAGATCGTGAAAGTTCAACGTGTGCTCCCGACCGATGACATAGCCGTATTCGACCTTTGATCAATTCAAGGGATACACTTTCCCAGCGGAGAATGGAGATATCTCGCCATCCTCCACTCCAATAACGACACGACCACCATCATTGACCACGTTCAATGTTCCTTGGAAATGGTCGAACCAATATTGCATTTTCCCGCTCATTCCATTGGCTTTGCAGATGGCGAGCACCTCGTTCATGCGTGGAGATGATGGAAGCTCTCTTGAATCCTTTATTCCCAACACGTTCCACAATTCGCGGACTCCAACATTGGCTTCTTCGTTCAGGTTTTGGTCATCCAAGAATTCAACAGACAAAGCTTTCACCATTTTGTCGTCTTCAACTCCCATGTTGAAATACTTCCCAACGTAGTAGTCCTCTATCTCCCGCTTTGTGCCATTGATAGGCGTTTCGATCGTATTACCATCTTCGAAAGTCACCTTGATGTGCCTGCGTCTACTGACATCATCTGAAATCCCGGCCATCTCAGACTCTACCAAACCCTTGATCTTGTTAGGTAGCTTTCCCAAGTTGACCTTTCCCTCCTTCATGTGCTTTCTCACCTCTCTCTTCAGTGATTCTGAAAGGTTTGACAACTTGATGGTCTTGCGCTTCATTGGTCTATGGTTGAGTTACTCTTAAATAGTTGGAGATCAACGGTTCATCTTGAGTTCCACTGGCGAAACTATCATTGCTGTTTGTTGAAGCGTAGCAGATGACTCTCCAATACCGCACCACCATCCGAAATCCTTGACCCTTTGGGCGGCTTCATCAACCTTATCATCATCGACGGATACGACCATGAAGCGTTCATAATCGGTCGGACGTGGGTCTACGCCCGTTCCATATCCCCACATGTCACCGAATATCTTCTCTCCCATGCGCTTCCAATATCCTATTCCCTTGTCATAGTTGAGAGCAAAGTCATAGAACGCGCTTTCCTCATCTTCTCCGAATTCATCAGGCAAGTATCTTCCCTTTTTCTGGAATATGTCCATGAAATAGTCAAACAAGTCACGCAGATCTCCATTGCTGTTGGCAAGTCTTTGATCGCTTGTGAACCTTGAATTGTAAGCAAGGTTCAGCAATTCACGGGCCGTATTCGTCTTTGCGTTGTTCTGATACAGTTCCAGTATGACTGATCGCACGGTTTTACGGAGGCTCATACTTGTAAATATAGGTCTATTTATGGTCAATAGTACACACCCATGAGGAAGACCATCAAACTATCATCTCTCTCCGAAGCACTTCGCAAAGAAGTCAAGAAGCACCTCAAGGAGGGCAAGACGAAATTGAGCCAGATGCCAATTGAGATCAGGAAGTCGATTAAGGATGAGATTTTCTTGTATGAAAACTTCTATCAAGGAATGAACCCACAACAAGCAATACAAAAAGCTACGATTGATTATTCTTCTGCAATAAAAAAAGGTAATCAAGGTCAGGCTGATAAGATAGCTGGTAACTTGAAAGCTCATTTGGAATCCCAAAATTACAATTGGAAGACCGACCCGCATGCTCTTGAAGTCCTGTCAGACTTCATATAAAAAGAATACGATGAACATACGGCCTCTTATCAGGAGCGTCATCTTGGAATCCACACAAGGGCTCAAGCGGATCGCCACCCATGAGGCCTTGGAGAGAGGCATGTTCGGCCCCGTCTATCACGGGTCATCGCAAGATAATCAGCAGAGGATCGATCAGGATGGCTTCAAGGTCATCGTTGGAAACGTGGGTGATGACGGGATTAGCCATGGATATCAGCAGACCAGTTATGCCAACGGTCTTCCAGCGCCTATCCACCATCTTGGCTTCGGGGTGTACTTCACCACGGTGAAGAACATTGCGAAGGGATTCAATCAAGGCACCACCAAGGGGCTCAGGCCGTTTTTCCTCGATGTCCATAACATCAAGACCATCAACTTCGGATCGCAGAGCAACATGATGAAGTGGTGGGTGGAGAACGGTTACGACCCCGATCTCGCCAAGCAGGGCGACAAAGGCAGAGTGGAGGCCACCAAGAAGCTTACTCAGCAGTTGAGCAGCCAATATGATGCGGTCTGGTTCAAGGGCAAAGGTCTGAATCGTCTTTTGGACGGTGATCAGATCGTTGTCTTTGACCCTAGCAAGATCTACAAGGTTGATGATTCATCCGTTAAGGGCAAGGTCGTTGGGGCCAAAGTCGTAGCCTCCATGGACATCTACAAACCCATAGGCTCTGATAGGGTAGCACTGCAAATCCCCAAGGGCACCAAGGGGGTGATCGTTTCAAAGGATGCGGCACGTCGACCCGAGATAATGGATAACATCAAAAGAATGGGTCAAGAGTTCCAGCAGAGGTCAAAGACGGAGGAAATGGACCCCGATTTCTATCGATACTGGTCCGAGCAGTTCGAAAGGATGGCCTCTGGAATGGATTCCTATTCGGTGAAGTTCGCCAAGGGTGGAACCGTCATAGGGGTCTTTGATGATATGCTCGAATCGATAGGGTGATCACACATCCTCAGCGTCCGGCTTGTAGTGAGCCATGAAGTCATACATTATCGTTTCCTTGTCCTCTCTTGGTTCGGGAAGGTTCCATCGATTGGTGAACTTGGCGGTTTTTCGTTGAATAGGAACAAATTCTACACTCATAAGGTAGGAGACAGGAATGTGAAATTCTTGATAAGTGGCGATGACGATGCAAAGTATCCATTGCTCATGAGAGACAATGGAGTGGCAAACATATTGGGTGGAGGTTCGAGTGTCAACGGTCTCCCGCATGCAAGGATTATGCTGGCCAACGGACATCTGCATGATTACGTAATGATACGCGGCAAAGTATACTCCTCATACATGGTCAAGGACCTGTTGGAGAAGAACGTCGTGGACTTTGATATTCACATGAAAAATATGTCATCGGTTCATTCCATAGAAGATTTTGACATTTCGCACTTTAATAACGATTATGTGAATTCCGAGTTCCGTGAACTTAAACGCATGTATCCAAAACTTGAGACGGACATTGCAGTGTATGAAACGGGAAGGGAGAAAATCATGGATTTATTCGATATTCTCGACATCACCCAAAAGCAATATGTCGCCTATTTGGATGATTCAAATCGCACAAAGAGGGATGGCTCCATCGATGCCAGTAGGACTGGTGTTCACCATAAGGTGTACAATTTCATTGAGTGAGGTTCATCACATAACGGAATTTACCACAGTCCCATATACGGTCGAATCCAGCTTCCTGCATCATCTGCCACTCGGTCTTTTCTGGACTATAGATATGGGGGAATTTCTTTGCGATTGAGGATTTTCCGAATTGGAATTTATTCCATCGCTTCAAGCGGTGCAGTTTGTTGTTATAATAGTGGTATTCAGGATTTGTTGCACCATCGAACCTGAATCCTATCGATGTATACATATTGTTGCTTGGATCCAACGTCCATCTCCTATCGGCAAAGCTGATAATGGATTTTGGTTTCAGTTCCCTTATGAAAGCCGTCAGCAATTTGCCAGCGCCACCACGAACGATGAGTCCGTCCTTTGTTGCAAAGCGTTTCAGTTCATATTCTCCTTCTTTGGCTTTGGTCATGTTTCTGTGTGGATCGAACGTCATGATAGCTACAACATCGTCATCATTTACTAATCCATAATGGATGGATGACCTATCCTCTCCTTGGATGTGGTATTTGTTCATGAATTCATTCTTGGTTGCCGAATCCACCATGATGACATCACAATCTCTGGCATTTACACGTACTCCGTTGTCACAGGACAACATTCTCATGAGCTTGGATTTCACTTGTTCATTCCTTTCTTCCCATTCATCCTCGAATATCTGCACCATACCGAATCCAATTTCATTCATTTTCATGGTCTTTTCAAGGTGATGCATCCTGCCCTTTTTGCCATATAATTCGGAATGATATCGATTACCGTTGAATTCTATCCCCACTTTCAATGACGAAATGACAATATCAACTTCAATGCCCTTAAGCAGACTCCTGTTACTTCCCTCAAATTCCAACCCTATGCCTGCCACAAAATCACGAAGATCACCTTCTGGCTTGGACACCCACTTAGGAGCAGCATTGATCTGAGCATCCGATAGTTGTTTCTTCATTCTTGCCCTAAAAACATTTGAGCAAGACAATGACATGGGATACTTCAACTTATACTCCCATGAGGTCATCCTATGTTTCTTGAGATGTGTATTGGTCACATACCTCATCTTCTCATTGCACACCATGCAATGAACAAAGTCATCTTCATATGAGGAGCCATCAAATCTGCTACCCCTCTCCTCCAGCATGATTGCCGTAGAGAAAAGCCCCTCCTCTTGGGGGCACATACTGACGTGCTTAGAGGCTGACAGACCATGTTCTTTTCTCAAATGGACCGTGTACTGCCCGCTTGAGTTTAGTATGTCATATGTCTTCCAATCACAGTGTGCGCACTTGTACTGTGGCATTGACGCCTCATTGTTCTCTGTGAAGTCAAAATACAGAGAGTGCCAAGGACGTCCATTTTCTTTTTCATATCTCCTTTTCTTGTAGCCTGTTGGTATCTGTATGCCCGGCATGATGGATTTCAGGTGACGTATCAGAACTCCAGATGAATTGTGATAGTCTTCGAACTTTTTACCAGTCGTTCGGCATATGGCATAGTACTTTTGGCCCTCCTTGAATATTGACCTTATGCTCTTGTTCTCATACGTAATGTTCTCATCTAGCTTTGCCTTCCTCAATCGATTATACTCTTTTGTCTTATCACCTTTTTTAGCTCCATCCAAACCTGAAGGAAATGGAATGAACATACCCCATTCCCTAAGGACACGCACTATAAAGTCACATGACATCCCCAATTCAAGTTCCATATTCTTCATGGTCATGAGGTCTGTGAGATAGGCTTTCTTTATGGCCTCAAATTGTTCTTTGCTTACATCTAGTTTCTTCATGATTCAAATATAAATACAAATAACTTTACTCCTTTTCCTTGGGAGTAAAGTTATTTGTATTTATGGATAAGAAAAAGGCCCCGTTTCCGAGGCCTTCTCTTTTGATGGTCCTACTTATTAGTAGGTGTTGATGTTGTCGATGTACACCACTCCATAGAAGCGGTTGTTCACCATCTTCTTCGCGTAACGGGTCATGATACCCTTACGTGGCGTGAAGTCATTCGGATCGTAGATCGTCTG
>ERZ724522.1327-NODE-1327-length-13489-cov-14.813012_pt1 | contig 13489 bp, 24 predicted proteins | sample MGYA00376055_ERZ724522 | MGnify/ENA primary metagenome ERZ724522 (study PRJEB28724, sample SAMN07190884) | wastewater metagenome | isolation source: effluent of sewage treatment plant in Hong Hong | place: Hong Kong | collected 2016-03-17 ... | reverse complement strand
CGCTTCCTTCAGTACGTCACCAAAGATACGCGCGACTGGTGGAACTCCCGCGTGTCGGAAGGAGCGGTGTTGTTGTGAACCAAACACTCGACATCAACACCGAGCGCGGCAAGATTGCGGCGGCAGACCAGATCGTCGCGGCAGAGATGGTATTCCGAAACTCGGAGAACTCTTGGTTTGTTCACACCAAGACCAATGACGCTGCGGTGATTGACGGTTTTGTCATCAAAGACGGATTTGCGGTGGCCATTGCCGAAATCAAAAGCCGCGACAACACGCTTGAGGAAATGATGGGGGAGTTTAATGGCGAGTGGCTGCTGACTTACCAGAAGCTTTTGGGCATTCAGACCATCTCGCGCCTGATGCTCATCCCATCCTTTGGATTCGTTTACCTGAAGCCCAGCGCGTGCGTGCTGGCCATCCGCCTGACGGACGCCAACGGATTGATCGTATGCAGTCATTACGAGAAGCGAACCGAAACACAGGCGACGTGCAACGGAGGAAAAGCCACGCGCATCAACAGTTTCATTGATGTTCGCAACGCCAAGATATTTCGTTAAACAAAAACCAAAACACCAACATCATGAAAACCACTGTTTTTTTCCACAGCGCCGATTTTGATGGTCTGTTCTGCCGTGAAATCGCCCGCAAGTTTCTGCCTGACGCCGAGCTTATCGGCTGGGACTTCGGCGATGCGCCATTGGAAATTCCAAGCGGTCCTATCTACGTCATGGACCTGCCGATTGATCGAATATTTGGATTCGACTACTCGAAGGTGGGCAACAAGCGTGGCCCGCAACACCCGCCCGGACTGGTCTGGATTGACCATCACAAGAGCAGTATTGAGACACACCCGAAAGACATCCCCGGATACCGCATTGACGGCGTGGCCGCGTGCCGGTTGGCGTGGCAGTGGTTTCAGTCATTGGATCATGTTGTAAAATCTGGATACCACAGTCCGCTACACACCCTCGACAGTGACCGAAAAGCCGGCGGTCTGTTGCTTCCAAAAAAACAGGACTACATTGATCGCAAGGTTGAAGAGCCATTGGCCGTGCGCCTCGCTGGTGAATACGACATCCACGACTCGCGCATGAAAACCGAGCCAGACATCGAACTGTTTCAACATGGGTTGCGCAGTGAGGATGTTAATTTTGAAAGATTGCTGAACACGATAACGATTGAGGACGCAGCAGACTACGTTGAAGAACTACTTAAGAACGCCAAGATTCTTTCGTTCGCCCGCGCCAACGAATACCGCGACGTCATCACGCAACAAGGCTTCGACGTTGAATTCGAGGGTGTGAAGTTCCTCGCGTGCAACTCGCACGAATGCGACATCCGGTCCCAGCTTTTCGAGGCGGGTATCAAACCCCACCACGAGGCGTTGCTGGGCTTCACGTTCACTGGCCACGACTGGCGAATTTCGATGTATCGGATTGACGGGAAAGAGACGGACATTCTTTCCATCGCCAAGAAATACGGGGGTGGAGGTCATCCGGGAGCAAACGGATTTCGCTCTTCTGACATGGCGTCCATTCTCGGCTCATCACACTTCTGATTTGGAACACAAATGAAGAAGAATAGTCGAACCATCACAACACCGTCACAGATATTCGTCGGCGCCTTCCCGCTGGGCTGCATCGCCGTTGACCTGTACGCTCTTACGCACCAATGCGGCGGTTGTTTCTTCACCAACCCGGATGGCAAGGCGCCGCCACGCATCAAGGTCAGTATCGAGCACGATCGTTGGGATAGCGTTGTCGAAGTGTTGTTGCACGAAGCGTTGGAGCTTGCGATGTCGTTGAAAAGCTTGCGGTACGAACGCAGTGGGGTTGCCGGCGACGCTTCGTCCTACACGTTTCTATTTGACCACACCCAGTTTGTGGACCTGTGCGATTGCGCCGCATCGTTCATCACGCCGGCCATGCCGAGGCTGGCAACAATTCACCGGGATTATCACGCCAAGCTTTCCGCCAAAAAGCCATGCTGACAACCATCACCAGCAAGCGATCAGCGCGCGTGAAGGAAACCGGCGAAGCGTGCTGCATGAACTGCGGCAAGGTAAGCCAACTGGTGTGGAGCGCCGGATTCAATTACGATCAAGTGTTCGCGCTCGCGACCTGTCCGCAGTGCGGCGCCAAGTTCACTCTTTTCTACCCACAGACACCGACAACCGAAATGGAAACACCATGCCAATAGCCAACTACACCACCACCGTTCCCGCAAGCCGCAGCCTGCAATGGATTCTGGAATTGCTGGGCAACGCCGGCGCCAAGGCGATCATGCAGGATTATGAAAGCAAGGAAGTGTGCGCCGTCACGTTCCGGATAGATCGTGGCGAGCAACAGCTTGGATTTCGCCTGCCCTGTGACTGGCGCAAAACTCTGACCGTGTTAACCCGAGCCAAGGAATGTCCGGCGCGTTTCAAGACTAGCGACCACGCCAAGCGCGTGGCGTGGCGCTGTGTGCATGACTGGTTGCGCGCACAACTGGCGTTGATCGAAATCGGAGCGGCGGAACTGGAGCAGGTAATGCTGCCGTACGCCATCACGCATACCGGAGAAACGCTTTACGAAAGATTGAAGGGAAATCAGTTCCTTCAGCTTCGTGAAAACAACAACGAAAGCAAACCATGAAAGTACTGACCCCCGGACATAAATACGAACTGGAGAATCATGAGCCAAACCCCCCGTCAAACGATGTTAGCAAGGGGCTGCGAAAAGAAGCCTACGAACTGTGCCTCGCGATTGAGGCTTGCGGATGCTCTGAGCAAGTCACAAAGGCCGTAACGCTGGCTTCGGAGCTTGGTCGCAAAATCGGAATCATCGAAACCGGAAACCAGACGCTTCAGTTCATCGAAAAGCAGCGCGAGCACGAAGAAAGCACGAAGCTCATCACCGTCAATAACGGCACCACGAACGAGGAAGTCCTCGCCATGCTCATTGACCGGCTCAAGAACCTGTACGCCAAGCTGCCCAGTCAGGAGACTGCGGACGCCATCGTGAATTGTGAGAAGGCGTTGAACTCGCTCAATGCTCGCACCAAGGACCGCTTGGCGCGCGGTGTGGAGAATACCCCGCTGTCATAATTTACACATGGCCAAACAAAACCAGCATCATACCGGGAGTGATCCATGCGCCATTAACGACGGAAATTGGTCCCTGATGACCCCGTTCATGATGCTGGACACCACACCCAACACACTATTGCTCCCGGCGGAAACGGAGGATCAAAAGGAAATAGCCCACGCCTTCTTTGATTATCCAGAGATATACGACGGCCAAGATAGAATCCGGATGGTCTGGTTGTCCAACCGGAAGCTTCCGGGCGATATGCACGCCGGGTTCCGGCCATTTTATCTTATGTCGCACTGGATGACGAACTGATATGCGCTGCATCTTTTCACCCTGCCGAAACTATCGGTACGTGCTGACCCGGCTGTTGCCGGTGGAGTTTTCCTTTGCCGAAAGGCCCTTCACCGGCAACACCATCATGTTCATCGGCCTGAACCCGAGCACGGCGGATGAAACGATCAACGATCCAACCATCCGCCGGCTCATTGACTTCTCCAAGCAATGGGGATTCACACGCATGTTGATGACCAACCTGTTTGCGTACCGGGCCACCGACCCCAATGAGATGAAGGCGCAGGCCGAACCGGTGGGGGTGGAAAACGACAAGCACCTGCTGGACTGTGCCGGGCAGTCGCAACTGATTGTCGCGTGCTGGGGCAATCACGGCGCGCATCAGAACCGCTCCCGGCATGTGCGCCAACTGCTGGCCGAACACCGCTTGATGCACTTCAAGCTCACTCAAACCAACGAACCCATTCACCCGCTTTATCTGCCCGCCAACTCACTACCAACACCACTGCCATGAATCCAACCATTGTTAAATTCGCCAGAGAAACCATCAAGCAAGGACTGAAAACTTTAACCGATGACCAACGCATGATGTTCAAGCGGATTTACTCGCCACAGCACCTTGATAGACCGATTGAAGTCACGGTTGACGTCATGCCCGAGTATCATCTTGATTGGGCGCTGAGTCAGGTCGAAGCCACGCAGCGGAAGAATCTAAAACAGAAAGCCCAAGCGTTCGCGAATGCCGCAGAATCAAACCGCAATCTAATCGCGCCATGAAAATAATCTTCTTGGACATTGATGGCGTTATATTGACCCGACGCACCATGATTGCCAACGGTCGGAATTGGAGCGCCGCCAAACCCGACCCGGTCCTGTGCCAAACCCTGATTCGCTGTTGCGAAAAGGGCGACGTCCGCATTGTCGTCTCCAGCACTTGGCGCGACACGCCTATCAAATGCCGGGCCAAGCTGAAAGAAGGCGGATTACTGAACTGTCTGCACAAGTCATGGGCAACGCCGCTGGATACCCAGCTTAGTCCCGGTGGCATATACATTGGCGTAACGCGCGGCTTGGAGATTAGCGCTTGGTTGCTGGCACATCCAACCATAACGGATTTCAGAATTCTGGATGACGAAGAGCACGACTTCAAAACCGATCCTGAATTTTACGACAAGCTACTGCTGTGCGACACCAACAACGGGGCGGATTACTATGTTATGGCGAGGCTTGTAGATTGGGCGGGAGCGGAAAGGAGAATGACATGCCAACAAACGTAACGATACCAAGCAGGAGAGAGAATCACTGTAGCCCATGCCCGCATTTGAAAAGCGAAGGCGGGATGCGCGGCGGGCCGGGCAACGTGTGGGACTGGTGGGTGTGCATGCACCCCGAGGCCAACAACGCCAGTCCGCTCTCTGATGATCCAAAAATCAGGGACAAGCAGATCGAACTTCGGGCGCGCATGGCCGAACACGGGCGATCCATAGGGAAAAGCCTGTTCGCCAAACAGCCCGAGTGGTGTCCGCTAAGAAGGGAAGAGAAACCATGAATGACCAAGAGCAATCACTGGCGGCGCGACAGCAAAGAATCCAAGCCTGCTTCCGCGATGGCAAATGGAACGCCGACGAACTGGCCAACCTTTGCGAAGTCTTCGCGCGCGAAGCGGAGATGCTGACCAAGTACAAGCAGCGCATGGAATGGCTGCATGACTGTTCCGGTGGCCAGACCGATCCAAACCAAGCCCTGTTGCTTCCCCTCGACCTCGCGTTAATCCGCTGGTCCGTCGTCTGCCAAAGCTGGGGTGAACTCTCCAGCTGCCATGCCCCGCTCCTGCCCGCCTTCCTCGCCGGCTGGTGCTGCCGTTGCATCGGCGCGGACATGCCCGTCAATGTCGGCCAGTTCAAAGACTCATTCCGCGCCGGCTGGTGCGAGGCCGATGACCAGATCATCATCGCCAGCAGGGAGAAAAAATAACCGGTTGACAGGTTCACCCAGCGCGTGCTATATGAAGCCGCGTGAGATGGGTGAAACAACTCAACGATATGGCGGGCGTCTTTTCAGGCGTTCGTCAGAGCTGCGGAGCCCGTCTCACAAACACTCCAGCCCGGGGTCAAAAGCCCCGGGCCGCTTTTTGTACCACACCAACCACCAACACCACCACCAGTATGCTCATGCCCAAGCATTGCCCGCACGCCAACGGAGTGCATCATAACCGTTGAACGCTCAAGGTGCCGGCTGATAATGCTTCAGCCCTGCGCAGGCAGATAAACAAACGCACCCAAACACGGCCAGCGTGATTCACGAACCGGCTGGCTTAAAGACGTGTCGCAATAATCCGCATTGTTACCCAGCGGATCGTAACGCGCGACACAGCGCTTGAGAACGGGCAGCGTCCAATAGCCCAAGGCTTCCGATGGTTAAGGTGTGCCTTCAGCATCTCAGGTATAAGTAGGTGATTTCCGCGCCACAGTGCTTCAAAGGATTCTTCATCACGTAACACGTACAGTGATGATCCCAGCATGGCGGATACCTGCCAAACAAGCTATCTGACACAACAGTTGGCTTGTACCTACGCTGCCCCAGCATTTTCCTTAGTCCACACCCAGTCATTTCCCTAAGTGAGTTCAATAAACACCCCAAGGAGACTTCCACACCGACATACAGCAGCAATCGCTATACGTGATTGAAATGTTACCCGAGATTAGCCGTCGGAACGAGAAAAGGGGCAGGCATTACGAGTACGATCGGGGGAGTGCCCCCAAGACCCCACCGCCGCCCGCCGTCATGGCGATGACGGGCATTTCGCGAGCGTATGCTTGCCCGCTGGCCTGCCGAGTATTGCATTCACACACGGCTTGACCGCTTTCCGCCGCTCCTGTCCGCATTGACCCCACGGCAAAGGCTGGCATCGCCAAAGATGGCAATGCGAAGACAACCAATGTTGTGCATACTCAATTCGCAAGCTGCGTATTTTCAACGCTCGCCGAGTGAATGACAGAGTTACGCCAACGGCTTGCCCGGCACACCCCAACAGATTGTGGTTGCGATTTCTGATAATGGCGCTGAAGTGGCGCTTGAACCGTCCGCAGCAGCTTTCAAAGCCTTTGCCTCAGCCCGCCGCTTCGCCTTTGCCGCCTTGCGCTCGCCAGTTGGGGCGCAGCCAGTGCGCTTGCTCACCTGTCCTTGCCCACGGACAACCGGCGGTTCGATTCCAACCGCTACGTCATGCGCAGCTTTCCACGAGTTCGCCCGCAGCCCGTTCTTGTCCGCACGCCCGGCGTGCTGCGGACCCCCCTTCACCGTGTAACGCCCGCTCGTTATGATGTCGAAGACCGTCCGAATCTGCCCGGGCCGGCAGATCATCGCCCACAGCAACCAGATTGCACGGCGAGACGCCTTGTTTGGAATGCAATGACCGCGAGTCCATTCAGTTACCACAGACGGAGAAACCCCAAGCAAGGACGCAACCTCGCCATAGGTCCCAACAACGTCGCGCAAGTCCATCAACATCGAAATTGCTTCGTCACCGTTGGCAACCAACGCTTTGCAAGCATCACAGAGCGGCTTTTCTAGGCGTATTCTCACCACCAAGCAGTGAATGCACCGCCAAACTTGGCAATAGCGAGAAGAAAAGAGCACTCTCGCCCACATTTCTTCGCCCCTCTTCACCCCTTTTCCCCGCTCTTACAATCACCGCCGAGTGTGTTCTTTCATTGAGCATTGACAAGCAAGGGGGTTCTTTGGTAATAGTGCGCCTGTGCTGGCCCATGTGGGAAAGCAAGAAACATCAACAAACACGGAGCAAATAAGACCATGAAGACAACGAAAACACAACACACGCCGGGGCCGTGGCGATTAAACGGCAACGGGACGCTGCTTCACCCGGTAAGTTATAGAAGCCTGACTACTTGCCGGATCGAAACTTCGCTTGGCTCATTTGAAATTCTTGACGAGACAAACGAGCCGGAACAAAACGCCGCATTGATCGCCGCCGCGCCCGATCTTTTGCAAGCGTTAGAACGCGCCGAAAAGCAGCTTGCGATTGCATTCAATCCCGGAGGAGATGAAAGCATTTTGTCCATTGGACGCTCTGAAGCAATGCTAGCTTGCAATCAAGCCCGCGCCGCCATCGCCAAAGCCACACAAAGCCTTTAACCCATCCAGAACGCTCAATGCAGGAGAATCAAAGACCATGAAAAACCTGATTATCACCAGCGAACTACAACGCGAGCTTGCGCCGAACGGCTGGCAATGGCTTGTCATCGGCCCTTATTGCTGGGGACGCTCGCCAAGCTTGGCGATTGCGCTCAACAACGCAGAAGCAGAGCGGGCGGACTACTATCAAGGCACATTCACGGCGCGACAAGTGCCGGACGGGGCCGGGGCGCTAACCATTGAATTTGACGGCTCTTGGACGGTTGAAGGCATGACTCCAGAGCATCAGCAAAAGGCCAAGGATTCATTCAAAGTCGTTGCCGTAACCAAGGAAGCCGCAAGCCTTTGGAAGACTCATGCGGCGGCAATGATCAAGACGCACCGTAAAGCCATTGCGGCGATTAAGAAAGGGGCATGACCACCAATGAAACCACCCAAGCCCGAAACGTTCACCGACATTGACGGCACGCGCTACACGCGCAACCAGCAAGGCTACTGGCGGACGCAGGACGACCGGCAGCCCGATCTGGCCACCGAGAGCAACCTTGAAGCGATCAGCCGCCTACGTGACCGGCAGCGCAAGCTGGAGGCCAGTCTTGAAGCTGGTTTGACTTTTGACGGACAGCCCTAAACAACAACCACAACAACCACAGCACACAAAACCACATGAAGACCAAAACAACACCGAAGACCGAACAACCACAGCCAAAGAGTATGAATGAAATACGCGCCGAACTACGCGCCGCGTTCATCGCGGGCGTGAACTCGCTCGCCGCCAGCATTGCCGAAGACATCCAGAGCGCAGCATTGCACAACTGGGACAAGCTGACGACAGCAGAGGCAAAAGACATCTCGCATCCAATCCCGAGCGTGTATGGCCCGACTGACTATCGCGCCGCCCGGACTGTCATCCTTGCAGTCTATCCCGAACGCCTGCCCATCCAATGGGGGACAGAAAGCACCAAGCTGGCCGTGAAACGTGTCCGCAAATGGCTCAAGAACCGTTGTTAGACTTCCGCCGCTTGGCCCGCTGTTTGAACTCACAGCCGGGCCAACGGGCGGGAGTCAAACCAACCCGCAGAACAACACCGAAAGACCTATGGAAAAGAAGATTGTCGTTGAACTCACCGAAACGAAGCAATGCGGCGGGAGTGTCCGCTTTGACACCCCGAAGACGCAGGGCGCCCCGCAGGCGCTCTCGAATGTGTACGTCAACCGGACTTTCCCGGCCATCAACACCGCCAAGAAAATCCGCGTGACCATCGAAGTCATTGAACCATGAACACCCCCACCACACCCAGCCCCAAAGACATGCAGGAGAACGGCAGCCGGTGGACGATGCTTAACGGCAGAACGCCGGAAGCCGCTTTTTGGTCTTGGGGCGCCCTTGAAATCGTTCCTGTCCCCAACACCAACCAAGCGCTTCGCTCTGGTGGCGTGTTTATGCTGCGCTTCCCGGACGGGTGGCGGTACGCCCACGTTGACGGCCAGACCAGCGCTTACTGCGCAGCCGAAAGCTTGGGCCAGCTTCCCAATGGCGAGTGCGCTTGGCTGCTTCACGAGCAGCGCAACGCCGCGCTGTATGTCAAAGGCGCGGAGCGTCAACTTGCCGAGGCTCAAACGTTGTTCCTCGACGCACAGAACGCCTTTGCGCTGGCGATCTACAAAGCCAACCGGAATCAGCCCGACCCCGACCAAGGGCAGCCCGATCCGACGAACTAACCAACCACCAACGCCCGGCGGGGACACTAAGCCGGGCAATCCTACACCATGAAAGCATTAACCGGAAACTTGAGACTGACTCCCGAACAGGACGCACGCCGCCGGGCCGTGATCCGTGCTGCCGCGTGCGCCGAGCACTGCGGCCACTTGCCCCGCCAATACGGGCGCACGTTGCGCGAGCGCTTCACACGCTTCTACCGAGCCGAACGCCAAACCTTAACCGGTGTAACGCCATGAACGAAACCGCACTCCTGATTCTCGACGGCGAAAGCTCGCGACGCTGCTTTTCCATTGTGGAATTTTCCATGCTGGAGCCGTCCGCCATGCATTGCCGATTCAAAACGGACAAGGGTGAAATCCTCGAAAGCCACGGTCAGCTTATCAGCTACACCGGAAACATTTGCTGTCTTCCACCCTGCCCACGCCCAAACACGCCAACACCATGAAACGCAAAGACTCTGCCCGATTAACCTGCCCCACTTGCGAAGGGGCCCGCATTAAGAACGGCAAGACATGCCCGCAGTGCAAAGGCTACGGATACGTACGCCAGCAATTCACCGTCCGGGAATTCCCCGGCCAGCCCTTCAATCTTTCCGGCGCCAGAGTCGCCAAGACTGTGAACACGGACACCCGGGCCAGCCGGGAAGCCTACAACCACCAACACCAAACCGAACTTTTCAAATGAACGCTGTCGAATTTTGGCAGGGCTTCTTTCTCGGCGCCGTCGTGAATTGCACGCTTCTCATTGCGTTCACTGTGGCGCAGAACTACCAGCGGAAACAGCAGGCAAGGAAAGGCCGTCGCCATGATTAACCCCGAACACCAGCACCACGAGCAGGCCACCGGCGCCTTGCTTGGCCTTGCGATCTTCACCGCGCCGGCAGCCGTGAACCTCATCCGTTACGGCTTGGCCAAAGCCAAAGGCAAACCAGCAAAAACCAAGAACACCAGCCGTAAGCCCTAATCCATCCTTGACACCATCAAGCCCGTTGCTAGTATATCTGGCAGCGGGCGTTTTCCTGCCCGCGATTGACAACACGAAACCGAGTAAATCAAGACCATGCAAACCACATTCAAAGAACACCCCTTCAAACAGGCGCGCAACTTAGGCGTGCCCATCATCGCCGTTGAAACCGCCGATCCCGCCGCCACCATCCGCAGTTGCGCCGCCACGCGCAACGAACGCGCAGACTTTTTCCTCCAATGGGATTGCATTCGCGGACTGACACCCATCGAAACCGCCGCGAGCGAAATCGCCAAGGAAATCGGCGAGCCGGCGGAAACACAGAACTTAGTGGTTTGTCTGGACCTCATCTCCAAAAAACAGCCCAAGCGTTGCTCCATCTTCATTCACAACGCACAGGCCGCTTTCCGTGACTACACCGCCATTCAAGCGCTCTGGAATTGCCGCGACGAATTGAAGGCCGTAGGAACCACCTTGATCTTGCTGGGCCCCGCGTTGCCCATGCCGCCCGAACTCGCCAACGACGTGCCAGTCTTTGAAGAACCGACACCGACCACCAAGGACATTGACGCCAAAATTGACGGCGCCATTGCCGACGCGCGCAAAGCCAAGGCCGATTACCCGACGCCATCCGCTGAAGACCGATTGCGCATCGTGGACACTTTGACCGGTTATCTTTCCTTGTTCGCCATTGAGCAATCGCTGGCGCTGGCCACGACCAAGGAAGGCATAAATACCCGGCGCTTGTGGGAATTGAAAGTGGCCAGCCTGAAGAACACCGCCGGCTTGGAAATCAGCCAGCCGGAAACGACGTTCAAGGACTTGGCCGGCACGTTCGGCGCGAAAGACTTTTTCGGGCGACTCATCAAAGGCCGGCAGCGCTTTCGCGGCGTGTTATTTTTGGACGAAATCGAAAAGATGATTGCCGGCGGTGGCGGTGATCTTAGCGGCACGTCGCAGGCCATGATTGAACAGTTCCTTTACTGGACGGAGGCCAAGAAAGTTATGGCCGTGCTGCTGCTGGGCGTGCCCGGTGCCGGCAAGTCGCACACGGCAACTTGTGTGGCCGGTGAGGCACAAGTTCCCCTTTTGCGTGGCAGCATGTCCACGGTCAAAGGCTCGCTCGTTGGCGAGTCGGAGCAGAACATGCGGAAGCTCCTGCGCACCGTTGACAGCGTGACGCAGGAAAGCACGCTCCTGATTGCGACGTGTAACAGCTTGGCCAATCTCACGCCGGAAATTCTTTCCCGCTTCAAGCTGGGGGTATTCTTCTACGATTACCCGACCACTGAGGAAGCCGCCGCGCTCTGGCAGCTTTACCGCAAGCGCTATGAGATTCCCGCCAGCGATCCGCAGCCCGACGCCCGGCGCTGGGTTGGCCGTGAAATCGAATCCTGCTGCCATCGCGCTTGGCTGTTCAATTGCAGCCTTGCCGACGCCGCCAAGTCCGTTGTGCCCGTCGCCCGCGCCAACGGGGCGAAAATGGAGCGCTTGCGCGAGGACGCCAGCGGCAAGTTCATTTCCGCCGCCAAGGTGGGAATTTACACCAATGAAAACGACATCAACAAAGCCCAAGACTTGGGCCGAACCCTTCAACTTGCTTGATTTATGCCTTGTGACTCCATTCGCACCGTTGGCGTATCCCTCGACAAATGCGACCCGCCTACCATGCTCACCGCATTGACCGAATTGGGATTGTCGCCCCGCTTGCACCCGAACGGGCATCTCATCTATTTCGGGAACAACGAAACGCTGGATTGCCAGACCGGCAAAGGCCAGTTCGCTCCCCTGCGGGAGCTTAACGAAGTCAAACGCGCTTACTCGACCACGGCTCTCAAACAGACGGCCAAGCGTAATGGCTGGCAGTTGAACCCGGTGCCGGGAAAGCAAGACGAATATGTGATGGTCAAACGCTAGAAACCTATGCCCGACGAAATCAAAATAACGATCTTGCAGGATGGCACGATCAAATCAGAAACCAGCCGCATCAGCGCAGCCAACCACTTGAGCGCTGAAGCTTTCATGCGTGAAAGCGCGAGACTTGCCGGCGGGAAAGTGGAAACAAAGCACAAGCACGGCACGCTTGGCTTGCATCATCACCACCACGGCCACGAACACGACCACGTCCACCATTAACCGCAGTCAAACCACAACAAACCAACAGGAGAAAACAGACCATGCCAGACACACTAGAACTACCGCAAACCGCACCGCAGCCCGCACCAGCGCAGCCACAGCCGCAACAGCAGCCGCCCAAGCGGGGCAAAATGACGGTGATTAACCTCGAAAAGTTCCGCTCGACGGTGCTTTTTTCCATCTCGCTTTGCCGCTGGGGCAACAGCATGAAAGTCACCGACGTTAAAGCGTTGGAACAGTACATTGCCGACCTGAAGCTGGCCAAGGCCGAAGCCAAGGCCAAGGCCGGCGAGAGCGACGGCAACGAACCGTTGGAACTCAAAGCCGAGCCGGCAGTGTTCCTTGCCACCGACCGAGTCAAGAGCACCAAGACCTTGATTCGCTCCAAGAAATACGACCGCTTGCGCAGCGCCATGAACCAGTTGAAAAGCCGCGTTGAGTCCAAGGCCATGCCCTCTTATTTCCGCACCGGCATGTTCGTTTGCAAGCAGGAGAACGTTGCGGAAGTCGAGGCCATGATTCAACAAGGCTGGCAGGCCATTCAGAACAACGAGCTTGCCGACTTCATCAAAGACTATCCGCAGGACATCGAACGCGCCCGGCAGAGCGTGAAGGAGGGCGGACTGGGCCCGCTGTTCCGCGAAGCCGATTACCCGGACGCCGAGGCAGTCAAAGCCACGTTCAACATTGAATGGTATTGGATGGCGATCAGCGTGCCGGAAAACATCCCGGACGCGCTGAAAGCCGAGGCGCAGGAGAAATTCAAGCGCCGCATGGCCGACGCCGCGCAACAGATTGAGCAAGCCTTGCGCGGGGAATTCTTGGAACTCATCAGCCACGCCGAGGAAAAGCTCACGACCGCACCGGGCGAAAAGCCGAAAATCTTTCGGGATTCACTCATCGGCAACGTGATCGAATTTTTGAACACGTTCGACTCGCGCAACATGTTCGGCGACGAGCGCATGACACAGGTAATTGCGCAGGCCCGCGCCGCGCTGATTGACCAGCAGGGCAATAGCAAGCTCAAGGCGCAAGCCTTGCGCGATTTCCCCAACGTTCGCGAGGAAGCCCGCAAACGCTTCGCCACGATCCGGGAAGCCATGTCCGGAATGATTGAAGAACAAGGCCGGCTGATTCAGTTCGA
>ERZ724522.1325-NODE-1325-length-13497-cov-4.440931_pt1 | contig 13497 bp, 20 predicted proteins | sample MGYA00376055_ERZ724522 | MGnify/ENA primary metagenome ERZ724522 (study PRJEB28724, sample SAMN07190884) | wastewater metagenome | isolation source: effluent of sewage treatment plant in Hong Hong | place: Hong Kong | collected 2016-03-17 ... | reverse complement strand
TTTTCATTAAATTTATTTATATGTTCTATAATTTCTGTCATTTTAATAATCCTCGTTTTTTATATCATCATGATATTTTTTATTTCTATATTGATAGTAATCAAAATTTTTTTCATCTCCATGAAAAAAATTTGCATCTATAAGTCTTTGATAAGAATATTTATGATGAATATTATTTGGCCATTGTTTTTTTGATTTATCAACAGAATAAGTTTTATTATCATCATTCAATGAAAATACAACGTAATCATCTGATCTTATCATAAAATTAGGTAAAACTTCTGGTTCCAAGAAGAATTTTTTAATTTGATCAAAATTAAAATTAATAGTTTTTAAATCATAATTATTATCAATAGATTCGATGTATGTTTTACAAATTTTGTATAAATTTTTCAATTTTTCTTCCATTTCAGTCTTTCATGATAAAATTATTTAAAAACAAATCTACAATTAATTTCATATCTGTCACATCCCAATCTTTTGGATCTTGTGTTTTTAATCTTTCAATTGATTTTTGTGTATTTTCAGAAATATCTGAAATATAAAATCTTTTTGGTGAAACAGACCAATTGTACCATGATTCAAAAGAATTAGGATTTTCAGAATCAAATTCTTTTTTTAATTTTTTAATTCTTTGGATTTTGAATTTATTAGCAGATTCTTCTGATTCAAAAAGACCAATATGAATCCATGATTCATTCCATGTTTCATTTTCTTGCAATTCAAATAATTGAATTTGTTTCATAATTAATCCTTGATGTCGCAAGTTTCAGCAAACACAATAGGTATTGAATAGCTATACCTGTAAGCATTTTCTGCAGCTTTGTGGATTTGACATACAAATGAATGTCCTGTCGAGCTTTCTGGTTCCCAATTGTCCAAGTCACAATTACATCTCATTTTGCTCTTAAAGTATTTTACATATTCTCTTAGAGATGTCATGTCTTCTCTCCTAAAAAATTGTGTTGTAAATTATGTCATGTAAATTTCTTATTAACAAATCTATATTCATTTAAATTAATCATTAAACGCATTCATAATGAAATAAAACTAATTTAGAAGCAGTTTCTGTCCATCTTGTAATAAGATGATCTAATTCAGTGATGTTAATTATATCTTTTTCCTGAATATTGTTTTCTTGAATATAATCATTCAATTTTTTAATATCTTTTTCATAAAAAACTTTTCTAATTATTTTTCTCATATTAAAACTCCTCAACAAATTCTTGAATGCTTTCAAAGTTTTTAATACCATATCTGACTTTTAGTGTTTCTATTGCAGACATTCCATATTGCTGGACACATGTTTTTGTAACACCCATTTCTTCAGAAATTTCTGTCCATGTTTTTTCGTTGATATAATGATCATAAAGTATTTTTTTGTTTCTTTTGTCTTTTTCTGTATCATTTGGATGATCTTGACATATAGCTTCAATAGCTTTATGATAATTTTTATGTTTTTTAGAATCAACTATATCAATATCAGTTTCTGAATCTGAGATTGAAAATTGATTTTTAGTACTTCTTTTGGCACAATTTCTATTTCGCCATCCTTGAATTATTGACTTTCTCATGCAATCATGAGCAAAAGTTGAAAATTTAGTTTTGTGTTTTTCTGGATTATATTCTCTTGAGGCGGATAAAAGACCAAGCATGGCATCAGAATACTCTTCTGTATCTACTACTGGCGTGCTTCCATCGACAAATCGTTGAGTTACATGATTAGCTAATCTTAAATGTTCGGTAGGATCAACAACATATTCTTTGTTCTTTTTTTCTTCTGACATATAATTCTTTCTAATATTATTAATAGTTAATTACAAAAACAAAACACATTTAAATCATAATAAATCTTTCTACATAAGAGACCTAATAAAAGAACTTTCACATAAAGATGAACATATTTGTGAACACGTTTCGCTATAAAAATATTCTCCACAATTTAAACATCTTGAATTTGGAACTGATTCATTTTCATCAATAGGATCATAAAGTCCATCTGGTGAGATATATTGATTAATGGTAGGATCAACAATATTGTTTTGTTCGTCAACAAGCCACCAATGTGGAGAAGAGTGTGAAAAAGGATCTGGAGTGTAATATCCCCTAATGCGTCTGAGTTCTGGAAATGTTTCGCTCATTAATTTGGTGTAAGTATGACAATTTCCTTCTGGATTTGTGACATTTTTTTCTATCCAATCTTTATATTTTTGATTCATTGCCAACTTCTTCAATATCTTCAAAACGTTCTAAATTAGAATCATTTAATTTTGAAGGCTTTCCTAATAAATTTAGTTTAACAACTATGTTTTCTTTACCCAAACGAGATTTAATTAATGTTAAATTGGGTCCATTCAAATAAAATGCATTATCAACAAAATAATGAAAAGTATAATCAATTTTTGTAAATTCACCATTTTGTTCATACCAAATAATGTCTTTATTGTTTACATTTTGATTTTTCTTCATCAGATTGTAAAATCTGTACTTTTCATCTTTATTATACCTTGATAAAATAAAGTTGTGATCTAAATATTGTGATTTTAACTTAAAATACAAAGTTAAATAATAACAAGAATTCTGATTTACTACAAAAAGAGTTGTATTTGAATTATCAATTACACTTTGAATCCAAGGTATCGTACTACTTTTTTGAAATTTAAGTAAAGTAAATAAAAATAAACTATTAAAAGTTCTTCTTAACATATAAATGCCTTATTTTGTTGAAATTAAATTTCCAAATTTGTCATAATTATAACATATTATTGTAGAATCACTATTTTCATATTTAATCAATCTCATTTGAGAATCATATGAATATTTTGACCAATACCCCTCAGAAGTTTCCATAGATTTTAATTGTAACTTTTCTGAATTTAAATTCACATAATGATGTATAGACCAAGTCTTATTTGAAGTAACAAATTTTATTGAATTTTCAAATCTTTCAATTGAACAACCAAGCAAGTTGAACATTTCTTCTGGATTTACGATTTCTCTTAATATTTTAATTTTATCAGTAGCAGATTTTTCATAATCACAAACTGTATTTTCGCTCAAATCTTGAATTTCAAGCAATCTAAACCTATGATTAAAATCATAATAACCTAAAACATTTTTGGCATCTTTGCAATAATGAAACCCACGTGAACACATAATTGGCTTTTCTGGTAACTCGTATGTTTGACCAATTTCATATTTTTGATTCCTACAAACATAATTACGTGTTGCTTTATAGCCAATTTTCATAGAATTTGTTTCTAACTTATAAAAATTTTTATAATAAAAATTGTTGACTCGGGATTCGAACCCAAACTTCGTCTTTGATGTAGAGATGTAATCCAAAAAAACATTTTAAATAAATTTAAACAAGAAGCTTTTAGATATTTTTTTCGCGTGCTAACCATTACACCAATCAACAATAAACTGTCAACCAGGGAATTGAACCCCACCTTCACGTTAGACTTTAAATGTAATCCAAAATAAATTTTAAACGAATTTAAACAAGAAGCTTTTAGATTATTTTTTTCGTGAGTGCTGCCGCTACACTAATTGACAATAATGTGTTTAAGTTGATTTAAACACGTAACACATACTCTGATCAACCAGAGAGTTCATTTAATCCAATGAAACTGAATCAATAACATCAGACCAATGATCTGATGAATTTCCGTGTTCAATAAAGCTATTAACAACATCAAACACTTGATCACCAAATCCACCTACTTGAAGAATGTTTGAATTTGAATCCACTTGAGATGTACGACTTGGAGTCAAGTCGATACAAACCAACTTAGCATCCTTGTTTTTCTTCAAGAATGTTAACCATTCATTCATCAATCCTGTACCTCTTGAATAACTATAACCACCAGCCCAACTTTCATTATCACTAATAAAAATTACATTATCAAAATTTTGTTTTAAATTATTGACATGTCTAAGTGCTGCACCACAGTCAGTTCCACCACCTCCAAATTTTTGCAACTTGGAAGCATTAGTCATTACTGAATCACGTGGATTCAATGACGAAGCAGAATGAACACTTGTATCAAAAGGTAAAATAACAGCTTCAGGATTTTTTCTCAAAATCGCCGCTGTAAATAATGCAGCAACTTGAATACAAGTTACAGAACTTGTAGCTGTCCCTCTGTTTCCAGTAACTGGACTGCTCATAGATCCACTTGTATCAACACAAACAACGGTTTTACCATTAAATTTTGGTACGTTTTCTAACGCAATTTCCATTGCATCTTGCAAAGCGTTTCTAACTTTCATTGGCACAGTTGCATCTGATGCTGAGTAAGCCATCATCAACTGATACGGATATGCTTTTGCATCCAAAATAGACTTTTTGTCTACAAGACGACTTGAAACCAAATCGACCATTTTAGGATCATCAAAAACTCCATATTTTGCAAAGTTATTAAGGTTCATTCTGGTAATTGTCCAAGATCCAGTTTCAGCTTGTGACTTCCAAATATTTTTCAATTGTTCTTTAGAACAAATTGAATCCAACATTCTGAAGTCAAGTTTTGGAACTTCCAAAGAAGGATTTTTCTTGAAAGCTTCGTATTCTTTTACAATCTTTGGAAGATCAGAAAATCTATTAGAATACTTAACAGATTTATCCTTATTTCTTGTGATAAACACACCTTCTGATTCAGAAAATTCAGAATCTTTTAAATAAGCATACAATGCAGCTTTAGTTGCATTTTCTGGTTTTGGTCTTGACATTCTCAACACATCACGCATTGATGGATCATTACCAATTGAACCTTTGAAAATGAATTCAGGACTTTTTGAAGCAAACCAATCACGAATCGCATGTCTAACAGTACCAGAAGACATATTAATAGTTTTTCCAACAGCACCACTTCTTCCAATTTGGATAAATGTTCTAAGCATCTTGACATTGTCAATTACAACTGGAAATACTTTTCTGAACAATTTAGAATCAATTGTTGCAAGATAAGCAACTAGAAATGCAGGCATATCTTTCATATATGCTTTATTTCTACAGTAAAGTGCAACTTTAGCGATAAATGCTGGATCTGATTTAAGTGCTAATGCTGCTTTCTTAGCCAAGTTGAGATTTTCTTCAGCAGAAACATAATATGTTCCATTGAAACAATTTGTAGCTGCGATTTGCGCCAAAGTGTTTTTTTGCGTTTTAAGATAAGCAACACCACCAGCATTGTTTACCGCATTAGTAACAGTAACGTTTTTAGCTGTTCTGTTTACAGATTTTGCTGTAATTGGAGCAGAAGATTTAAACAAATTTTTATTAGCCATTTTAATAACCCTTTCATAAATTTCGATAAAACGAACAAGTAGAGCACACTATAAAAGCAAAAGAAAAATTTGTGAACCACTTTTTAAAAGTATTTTTATCACTTAATTAACCAAGCAACTATTTGTCGTTTCTCAAGCCCTTCTACTCGAACTTGAAAGCCAAGATCTATCAAATCCTGAATTTTTGGTTGTTCAATATAAGCTTGATATTGATTAATTTTTTCAATTGCTTCTTGTTCTGGACCTATATGGTGCATTTCATCAGCACTAGTAATAAAAACAGCTTTTCTAGCCACTCTTTTTAATTGCTCTAATGCTAATCGAGTATCAGGAACGTGTTCAAGTGTTTCTACACATTGAACATAATCAAATGAGTCTGCTTCATAAAATTGATCTAATTTAGTCACATCAATTCCTGTTGATGTTTTCCACCCATCTGGCATGGGTCTTATCCAATGAATATCACAAGCTTCTTTTGTCACAACATTTGGATTATTTTCCCAATAATCCAAATCAAATACACCTCCGTGACCAGCACCTACATCTAAAATAGAATTAAAATTAAGATCTTTAAATAATTCTCTTTTTTTCATTTCTGGATTTGGATAATAATCCATTGTTTGCACATTTTCATAAACTGGCATAATTTTTCTTTCTAGTAAAGACACTAATTTAACATTATATTCAATCTATTTACAATGTACAGCTTTTTCTTTACCATTTCCAGTAATCATTATTGCAGTATAATTATCCCATTCCTTCAAGACACCAACACATACTTCTCCAGATAAGCTAGTCCAATAAGCAGTTTCTCCTATTTTTGTTTTAAGAGACAATTCTTTCATTTCTATTTTTTTTGACATTTAATTACCTTTCATTAAATTCAACAATTCTTTTACATCAATTTTTTTGACACCTAAATCATCAGCTTTTTGCGATTTAGATCCTGCATCTGTGCCAACCACTACATAATCTATTTTTTTCGAAACAGATGAAGATACTTTCCCTCCAAGTTCTTCTACTTTTGTTTCATAAAATGATTTTCCTTGATCAAAACCACCAGTAAAAACAAAGGTTTTACCAGTAAATTTTCCAACTATTTTCTTTTCTATTTCTATATAATTCAACAAATCTACAATTTTATCTTTGTTGTTTTTAATATAATTAACAATTAATTCTGCAGTTTTATTGCCAATATCATTCATTGATGAAAGAGTTTCAACATTTGTTGATAACAAACTTTCAAAAGTATCAAAATTTTCTGAAAGTGTTTTACCCGCACTTTTACCTGCTGCTTCTATGCCAAAACTTGCAAATAATTTCCATAAAGGAAATTTCTTTTTATTATTAATTTCTTTTGAAATTTTCTTTTTAAGATCTTCATCTTCATATTTTTCTGGATTAGGTATCATATGAATTGAAGCCAATATCAAAAGAGATTGTCTTTCTGAAAAGCCCGCATCAAGACAATCATTTAATTTGATTTTATAAAAATCAGAATAATTCTTGACACATCCACTTTCAAGCAAAACAGAAATTTTTGATTCCCCCAAGCCTAAAACACCCAATGTTTTAAGAAAATGACAAAAGGCATTAACATTTCTAGCTGGGCAGTCCTCGTTTTCACAATATAGTTCATACATTTCATTGTTTTTTAAAATTTTAGTATTTTGACTACAAGATGGGCAAAGTTTTGGACAATCGACTTCTTCCACGTTAGAATAAGATTTTAAATTTTTACTTACCCCAACAACTTTTGGTATAATTTTTCCAGCTTTCAATACTACAATTTCAGTTCCAGTATCAATTTTAGATCTAAAAATAAAACCTAAATTATGTAAAGTCGCTCTGCTAACTTGAGTTCCAGCTAAAGCTACAGGTTTAAAATTAGCAACTGGTTTTATATTTCCCGTTCTACCAACATTCCATTCAATAGATTCTATTACTGGATATGCCTTTTCTTCAGAAAACTTCCAAGCAATTTTTCCTTTTGGATTTCCTGTTTTATTATCTCCATGTCTTCCTAGTTGCTCTTGTTCTTCAAGATTATTTACTCCTATAATAACACCATCAACTTCATAATCCAATGAAGGAACATTATCTTCCATTTTCTTTAAACTAGAAATATCAAAAGGTTCTGTTCTTACAAATTGTATTCCTACTTTTTTATTGCACCAAATTGCTCGTTCAATTTCAGTCTTGTAAATTGGTTTATCTAAACCCTCAATTGAATAAGCTATAAAGCTTAATTTGTTATTTTTAACTTTTTCCGGATCTTTAAATTGCCTAATACCACCAGCAGCATGATTTCTAGGATTTGCTCGTACTTTTTCTCCAGCATCTTCTAATTCTTTTTGAACTAATTCAAAATTAGATAATTTACATATAATTTCACCTCTAAACGAACAAGTTAAAGGAAGTTTTAATTTTTCTGGAACTCCTTCTACGTATTTAATTTGTTTGGTTATATCTTCACCATTTATTCCGTCTCTTGGTCGCAGTCCAGCACCAACTAAAAGTCCATTTTCATAATAAAGAGCACAAGCCACACCATCCAATTTGTAAGCTTGATAAAAATCATTTTTATGATTCATAGAAGACTTGCAATCATCAATCCATTTTTCTAACTGACTCATTTGAATATTTTTGTCTTCATGAGAAGCTTTTGAAATACTTGTCATTGGAGGATTATGAATAATTTTTTTTACAACTTCTACTTTTGAAGCAGTAGGTGTTTTAAACACATGAGAGTTAGGATGTAAAGAAGATAATTCTCTTCTTAATGCATCATACTCTCCATCACTTACAGTTAAATTGGTTAAAGGATGTACACAATCTTCTCCCTTTTCATATAAAGAATCAAGGTGAGAAATAACCATTTCTAATTCTTGTATTTTATTCATTTGCTTTCCAAATTTAAACATTCTTTGATTTTCATAGCAATCTGACTTATAACAGGCACTGTAACGCTGTTTCCAAACTGTTTGTATGCATTTGTATCAGAACAGGTAATTTTAAATTCATCTGGGAACCCCTGAAGTCTAGCAGCTTCCCTTGGAGTTAATTTTCTTGGATTTTTATTATCTTGTTTAATTAAAATCTCAGATCCATCTTTATAATATCTTGCAGAAATTGTACTTGAATATTCTGAGTATTGGTCAAATAATTTATATCCAAATCCATTACCTTTTTCAAGATGTGCCAACTTTCTGTTTTGATGACCCATCCATAATTTGTCAGACAAAGTATATTTATCATCAACAATTTTTTCTAATATGGAAAACAACAATGTTTTATCATATTTTGGCTCTGGAAATTTGAAATCTACTTTATCTAAAAAACCAACAATATAAATTCTTGCACGATTTTGAGGAATTCCAAAATCTTTTGAATTTAAAACTTGATAGTGAATATTATAATTTAATTCTTTAAGTTTATTACAAATTGTAGCAAATGTATTACCTTTATTATGATGAACTAAATTTTTTACATTTTCTAATAAAAATGCTCTTGGTTTATGATATTTCAATATTCTGAATATTTCAAAGAATAAGGTTCCTCTAATTTCATCGTTAAAACCTTTTTGTTTTCCTGCTAAGGAAAAAGGTTGACATGGAAATCCTGCTGTTAAAACATCAAATTTTGGTATTAATTTTTCATCAATTAAAGTTATATCTCCACTTGGAACTACCCCAAAATTATCATAATATGTTTTACATGCAAATTTATCTATTTCACTTGAGAAAATACACTTGAAACCATTTTCTTCAAATGCTATTCTAAATCCACCTATTCCAGAAAACAAATCGATAAAAGTATTATTCATCTTTTCCATCTGCATCTGATAATATCAATGAGCCAAGATACTCAAATTGAGATAAACTCTCACCAATTTCATTATAAAGTTTATCATTAAGATAAAATAGTGGATGAGAAAAAAGTGATTCAAGCATTGATGCTGCAAGCTTATATGCTCCAAATAGTTCGTCATAAGCCCCTTCACTTTCATACATGGCTGTAAATTCTTCTTTAGACAAACCAGAATCTTTTATCATGATGTCTAAATATTCTTCTCTATTAAGAGGAATTTGTTTTTCTGTTTCTTGTAACAATTCTTCGTTTGACATTTTTATTTCTTTCTATGATGATCTTGAGTGTCATGACCTGATTTGGAATCCATTATTTTTTTAATTTCTAAAAAAGAAAATGGTCTGTATTCTCCTAATACTTTATACGCATTGTCAACTCCAACATCAATTGATTTTCTGTTTGGTAATACTTTTTCTGCAAAATTTTCTAAAGACGAATGAGAATGACCATATAAATGCCAAGCTCCATGATGACTTTTATTCCAAACCAACATCGCATAATGACATAGAGTAATTGATTGAAAATCAATATTAACTTCCATCATGTTTTCATCACATGAAAATATATTGTATATTTCATCGTGATCATGATTTCCCCATATCTGGTATATGTTTTTACAATTTATTTTATTTCTAAATTGCAAAGCATCATTTTTATACATATTTTGTGGAGCAAACAGAAAATCACCTAAATGGAATAAAATATCATTTTTCTGAACAATTTTGTTTATATTATCAATCAAAGCATTATTCATGTTTGAAATTGATTCAAATGATATTTTATATTTAGGATTTGCTTCCCAATCAAATTGGCATAATTCTAGTTCGTTATAATCTCTATCAGATAGAAATTTATCTCTTCTAGAATATTTTAAAATATTACCATGATTTAAATGTAAATCACTTGTAAAAAAAATATTTTGTGTTTTAGTACTAAAGCTTCGTTTGTTTCTCATGAAGTAACTGTACAGCAATTAATGTATGCTGTAAAGTAAAAAAGCCCAACTGATTTCGATCAGTTGGGCTTTAAAATAGAATTATAATGAAATCACCTCCAAACAAGAAATAAATTCTATTTTAGAAATTTAACAAATTATCTATTTCATCATCACTTGGTCTTCTAGGAGTTTTTCTAGTCGATGGTTCTGATCTAATCGCTTTTGAAGTTGATCCATTCAATAATTGATCGACTTCATCATCACTTGGTCTAGATAATGATTGTGATTGTTTTGCTTTTGAAACATAATCTGGTCCTTTCATTCCACTTGGACCATCTAAAACATTAATTTTATCAATTGTTGCAGAGGATGAATCTGGTAAGGTATAAACTACATACCCATTTCCTCCATAAATTTCTCTATCATATCTTACTTTGGATTTATAATCTAAAATTAAATCATAAGGTCCAGTTTTTTGTGTAATCTCTGGTAAATACCCATTAATTACAGGAAGCGTATATATTCTGTTCCAAGCTTTTACTTTAACATACATTCTGTCTTGCTCAACAATATTTACAATATCATATTGCAAAGAAGTTCCATAAGCTACATTGCAACTAGGTCCACTATATGATGGTAAACAATTACCAGGTCCACAAGAAGGTCTGCCTACACAGACAGGAATTTGTGCAAATGCACTAGTTGAATAAAACACTAAAACCAAAAAACACAATAAAAATTTTTTCATAAATCTCCTAAAGTTGTATCAAAATTGTCCATTTGAGTTAAATCATCAGTTTCTATCCATCTTCTTTTAGAAGATGACCACACTACTGGATATTTAGCAGGAAAGTCTTCAAGAATATCAAACATTTCTCCAAGAGATTTCGCTTTATCTACAGTTCTTTGTATTATTATAGGATGAATGTGAGAATATTTTACTCTAAATCCGTTTAAAATCTTTTCAGTTATCATTTTTTTCTTTCTCATTTATCATATTAATGAAGTAAATAAACAAAAATGCTCCAATTATACTCATAAAAATTGAAGGTAATTGTAAAAAGTTACCATTATTACCCAAAAGCCAACCTAACATTCCAGCAGAAAGTGATCCTAAATATGATACCAAAAAATCACAATAAAACAATTCTTTATTATTTCTTTTAAAAATTAATTTATAAATTATTGTACAAACTAAAGAAATAACAAACCAAGATAATATCGTAAACATATATAAACCCTTATTTCAAGTAGGAATCTGGTGTTTTATTTGAAATTATATCTTTTTGTAAATATTCACAATAAAGATTGTATTTTTCTTCAAACTGGTTTAAATTTTTAAAATTTAAAACTGTGAAAAAATCTTTTCCAGCACCTATGCAGGTTTTTAATTTAGATTTTCCAAATTCTTTTTTAATCATTAAACACAAAAAAACAGATTTAGCATCATAGTTTGATTTTTTTTGTTCATCAAAAGTTAAATATGTAGACTTATCAGTAGATACAAATTCTTCAAATGATATTGAAGATAAATCAGCATTTTTTAATTTTTCCTTAGTAGATTCTTCATCTTTAAAAATAGTAATAAGCCCACGTTGAGACCAAAAATTCATATTAATGTTAGGGTTTTCTATTTCTAGCTTTTGTAATTCTATACTAGATACTACAGATCGTAATGTTAAATCAATATTTGAATCATCTAATATTAACCAAGCATAAATAGACTTTGTCTCGCCGCTATATTGTACAGCAGATTTGTTTAAATTAAATAGAGTTTGCATCAAATCTGCTGATGGCAGACAGAAAATTTTTACCTCAACTTCTTGATTAGATTTGTTTTCTAAATCTAAATAATTATTAAAATCAACAGTTATTTTTTTAATATTTTCATAAACATGTTCACCCTGATCTTTTTCTACTGAATGTATAAATGTTTTGCCTAAAGTCCATCTATGCCAAACAAGTGATGAAATTTCATCACTTGTTTTGTGAGTAGAAAAACTTGGTATATACTTATACTTTACTTGATCATAATTATCAAGCTCTAATTGTTTATTATTGGAAATGTCAACGACCTTATAGTCAGTAATTTGAATTAATCTTTTTTTATAATTAATAAAAAATGATAAAATTATAAAAAATGAAAAAATTATAATCAATTTTTTTTGCATAATAATTCTTTAAGCTGACATTAAATTTTCTTTTAATATTTTTTTGCAAGAATTGATTTTTTGACATACTCTAGATTCAGAAATATTGTTCATATCACCAATTTCTTTCATTGAAAAACCATGAACATAATAGCTTTCCATTATTACTCTATCCGATTCGTCAAAGAGTTCAAAGAATTCTTCTTGAAAATTATCATTTTCAAAATAAAATGGCTCATTTGAATCAAAATCAACACATTTGAAATTTTGTTTAGAATTATTTTTAATGAAATCTAAAATTTCTCCATTAATTCTTATTTTAGCATAAGATGAAAAAACGGGAGACTTATTTGCATCATATTTAATAGCCGCATCTATTAAACCAAAATAAGCAGCAGATTGTAATTCTTCTAAAGAAAAAGAAGAATTTTGTTTCTTTTTAAAAGCAATAGATTTTGCTAAAGGCATGTAGTTCAACACAAGTTCGTTACGTTCTTCAATTGTTTTCATAGTAAATAGTTCCTTTTAAAGTTTTTAGTAGTAATTTATTTAGTAGTAAGTTAAATATTTCTGTATTTAATATATCTATTTTCAAACCATTTTTTTAAAAAATCATCTTGTATATTTAAATTTTTAAAAAAAGTTTCAAGCTTAATGCAGTTTGTAACAGGATCTTTTTTAAGACAATTTTTACATGAATCCACAAAGTTAACAAAAAAATAACCCCAATTATGCACATCAGCATAATCTAATGTTCCCTCTGGGATTCTAAGTTCTATTGTAACTCTTTTTTTATTTCTCTTATTTTTTAAAAATTTTGCATAATTAATCAAATTTAAAGAATATCTCTTATCATGATTTTCATGATCTTTTAAGACACTTGGCTTTAAAAGATCCCAAATTTCATTTCTGGTATAATTACACCTTTTATTAAAATTTTCTTTTGAAATCAAAGGTTTACAATGAAAATTATTTCTTCTATTTAAAGGTAATGTTTTAAATAAAAATTCTTCAGATTTTACCCATCTAATTAATAAACAACCAATATCCTGAATAGAGAAATCAGAAACATCTACATGTATATGTAAACCACAATTAAGATTAACTTTACAATCATTATTTTTTAAATGTTGTGCTATTTCAGCTATATGTTTTAGCTGTTTACTTCCAATAGCTTTAAAAGAAGCAATTTCCCAACCAAAATCTTTTGGCTTACCTAAAATACCACAAGAAGAATCATATTTAATA
>ERZ724522.1324-NODE-1324-length-13513-cov-6.207757_pt1 | contig 13513 bp, 9 predicted proteins | sample MGYA00376055_ERZ724522 | MGnify/ENA primary metagenome ERZ724522 (study PRJEB28724, sample SAMN07190884) | wastewater metagenome | isolation source: effluent of sewage treatment plant in Hong Hong | place: Hong Kong | collected 2016-03-17 ... | reverse complement strand
GAGATCGGAAGAGCCGATGCAATCATCAGCGCACTGCGCGAAATGGTTGAAAGCGGTAATCCGGATGACTTCACCCAGAGCGGACAGCCAAAAATCGGAAAGGTTCGCGAACTGGTTGGCCTGGGCATTGATCGAGAGGAAATGATGTCTGCATGGATGATCGTTAGCAGCGAGAATGCAGAATAATGAATGCAACTGAGCTGGTAAGCAGATTCCGCAGCCGCTTCCGCGATACGTCAGAGCCGTTTCTGTGGTCAACAGACGAGGTTTATGAGTATGCGGATGAGGCGCAGAAGATGTTTTGCCGGCTAACTGGCGGAATTCCTGATTCATCCTCAGCAATAACCACACTCGCAATAGATGCCGGCGATGTAACTGTGCCGTATAGCGACAGGATCCTGAAAATCACAAGAGCTTATCGCGTTAGCGACGATCAGAAAGTAAACATCGTCAATAACAATGAGCTTGCAGGTTGCGAATCATCACTGACGGACGCGCCAGGCAAAACACAGAGCCTGGTTGTAGGCATGGATGCCTCTACTCTTAGAATTATTCCAGAGGCGCTGGAAGCCGACACTATAAAGCTGTCAGTGTCTCGTCTTCCATTGACTGACATTGATGAAAACAATGTCGAGTTTGAGATCCAGAGTATTCACCACAACGCTCTTTTGCTGTGGATGGGCTATCTGGCACACATGAAAATGGATGCAGAGACGTTCAATCAGGCCAAGGCGGATAATTTCTACAGCGGATTCCATGCTTACTGCATTCAGGCATCAGCAGAGCAGCAAAGGCGCGACCATAAACCGAGATCGGTTAGGTACGGTGGGCTGTGAGTACGGTCACCAGAATAGATAACTGGTCTGGCGGAGCTGATAACAGAAACGACAGGTCGCGCATTATAAAAAGCGAAGAAGGATCATCGTTTTGCGAGGGCGTGAACATCGATGTGATGGCGTGTGGACGGATCATAAGCAGATCTGGATTTGAAAAGGCAGTAAATCTTGTCACGGATGGCAATACAGCGGTACAGATAGCCGGACACAAAGATCATTTGATGGTACTGGAGCGCCAGAGCGCGCCAACAGTCTGCGGAAAACTGATCAAGCAAAGCCTTGTAAACGGCCTTTGCTCGGAAATCAGCACGGTTGCGCACACTGTTCGCATGGCTACATGCATCCATAACGACGAAATGCTTATATCAATGAGCAATGGCGATGCCTGGCGGATGAAAGATGGAGAGGTGCGGCAGTGGGGTGTCCCGATGTCATACCAGAAGCCGCTTGCCACAAGAACAAGCACGGGAAATCTGGAGCCTGGCATCTACAAATACTCCATGACATTCGTGAATTCGCTTGGAGAAGAAAGCGGAGCAGTAATCGTAAGCCAGATCACTCTGGATGCGGCGCACAAGGGTATACTGTTCAGCAGCTTCAGCACGCCAATTCCGGAAGGGTGCAAGGCACGGATGTATGTGTCTCCAGTTAATTCGTCATCGATGTATTTACAGAGAGAATTCACGGAGTACAGCGATTTTCAGCTGATGAATGTTCGGGCCAATTCTCTAGCACTTGATTCAAAATTCATGCGCAGTCTTCCGCCTGCAGCCGACATTCTCTGCAGCTATAAGGGCGTTGTGCTGGCGGCAAGAGATAACGTCGTGTGGGTTTCTCAGCCTATGCGAATCCATCTTTTTGATATGGCAACAGGATTTTTTCAGTTCCCTGTCAGGGTGACAAACATGATCGGTGTGGAAGCCGGTGTCTTTATCACCACAACAAGTCGCACCTACCTTCTGTCAAATCCTGAAACAATCGAGACAAGCCTGAGAGAAATATACGACGTAGGCGCAGTAGCCAACTCAGCGATCCGATTCAAGGAAGACAAGGTTGCATGGCTGACAGAGTACGGGCAGGCAATTGGAACCAATGAAGGAGGCCTTGAGCTTCCGCACAAAGATAAGTATTCGCCCGTTGTGGCCCAGGAATCAGCAGTAGCGGTTATCAAAAACGACGGGGCGGAAATGATCGTTACGTCAATGCGACAGCCGCTGCGCAGAAGCACGATGACAACCAGTGACTATTTTGATGCGGATGTTGTTGCTGCGGTCAAATCAACGGCATCACAAACAACAGTCGGCATGGCTGACGAATATGAGGCGGACACACCATGAAAACAGGAATCATCCCGGGCTTTGTCTATGACTGCGAGATCATCGGAAAGGATGGTCGGGTAATTGAGTCTTTTAAGCAGGAAAATATCATTCCGCTGCAAGGGATTGGATTCATTGCCAGCCTGCTTCTTGGCAGTGGCGCTGTGCCGACTGATAGCTGGTACGTTGGCCTGTTGAATAGCGGGTTTTCTGTTAATGAAAACAGCACACTGCAGGGCGCTGCGGCTGCTGAAAATACCGACTATACCGCCACTTCAAATCATCGCAAGGTCTGGGATTACGTTTATGACAACGAATACGAGATCACAAACATTGCGTCACGGGCGGAATTTGAATTTGAAGACGAGACGACCATTTATGGCGCATTCCTGTCAAACATAATCAATCGAGCAGAGCATTCTGGCGGGGTTTTGCTGTCGGTTGCATCGTTTTCAAGCCCGAAAACAATTGAAGCTGGCGCAACTCTGAGAGTTAAGTGCGGCATTACTCTTTCAACAACCTGATAGCAGGACATAAACATGAGCGGATTAAAACTTAGTTCCTATCTTCGCAACAAGTTGCTCGATGCCAGTGGAGCGTCTTTGGCGGATCTGTTAAATCCTTCTGCGCAAGGTACTCTTGGCAATGGGTCAAAGCTGCTGATATTTGGCGGCCCTGTTCCTGCTGGGCCTGACAGCGCAACAGGATCCGCGACACTTCTTTGTACGATCAGGAATGTCACGGGAACAGGGTCTGATTACAACCTGAATTTTGATACAGCATCAGATGGAGTAATGGAGAAATTGTCCTCTGACACATGGGAAGGAACTGTAAGTAATGCAGGCGAAATGGATGCAACCTTCTTTCGTGTTGTTACTCATGCTGATGCTGGAACGGCTGCAGATACCACAACCTACGCCAGACTTCAGGGCGAAATCGCAACAAGTGGTCAGGTTGGTATTCTGTCAGATACAAAGCTGACACATGGCGGAAAGCAGCAAATCGATTATTTTAGCATATCACTGCCGTCTGGATCGTAAGGAAATAGCGTGTGTCAAATGACAACAGGATCGAAAAAGAGTATCTGGTAGAAATAACTCCAGGCATAACAGAGCTTCCGGCCCTGAAATTGTCTGTCGATTATGCTGTTGTCGTTGCATGGATAGCTGAAAACACATACGGCGAGTACATGCCTGACAAGCATGACTGGATAGAAGCCCCTGTTTCCGATGGCGGAGCAGGGTATCCACAGGGCGGAAGGGTCACGAACATCAAGAAGAATGAGCTTGGTGTTCTTACTATGTACTACACGACAAACTATGTCTCCGGAAGGCAGGCCTCTGTATCAAAAACCGCAACAAAAGGATGGGATGCCGGGGGGATCAGTGTAGACGGATTCAATGGGGATGGGTACTTTGAGTTTAATGCGACACCAGTTCCTAGACGGATAATTGCCGGCGTAACAGGATCAAAGACGCCTTATGCAAGCATGCATACAACTGATGCATCGCATGCATTTTATATGTTCAAGCACGCAACTGAGTCTGGTCAAATCAAGTACCTGGTTCGTGTTGTTGAAAACGGCGAGTATCCAACAAAGCCAGCAGCGCTAAAACCGCAATTTCAGGCGTCATCCTCAATGGTCTACAGGATCATGCGGGTAGGCGACGAAATAACATATTTCCTGTTCAATGGTTACGGGCAGCGTCTTTATTCGTACAAGTCCGCACAAAGATCAACAGGCAAGCTGTTCCTTGATGTGTCGCTGTGGAGATCCGGCGACTACATAACCAATCCGGTGATGGTTACTCCTGAGTCTGATGCTGTTGCATGGGGCGAGGCGCTTATTGATGCAGGCGCTGCAGCCGTTGTTGTTGGCGAAATCCCTTCTATGGATATGGTGTGGTCGCATGGTGTATACAGGGAAGTAAGAGCGGTTATTCCTGAATTAACAGCAAGCATGACGTTTGTGAATTTAGTTCAGGTTCGCGCTGAAATTCCTGCGATGCGCTGCGTAATGTCTGATACAAGCCAGCGGCGAATTAACGCAGAGCTTCCTGCAATTGGCGCTTCATTTCACATAGAGTCTCTTGAATATATACCTCCGCCAGAAGAAGGAGTTGAGGGAACTTTTATATTTGATGCGTGCGTAAGATTCAGATTCAAAAATATATTTTCAATTACTGCGCATCTTCCTGAAATTGATGCGGCAATGACGCCTCCCGGGTACTTCTCTGTAACCGGGATAATTCCTGCCATGACGATGGCAATGGATGACGGCACAAAACTTGAAGACACTGCGCTTATTAAAAACGTCTATCGTGACGAATTCTTAGGAGCTGCCTCGTCATTTGTTGTTGATCCTGTCATGTATGTGTCAGTCGGATCCGGCCTTGGCTTTGAGTTCGACGGAAATAATGTACTGTGCCTTGATGTGACAATCGTATTTGATCAGTCCATGTCATACGGTCTTTCGCTGGATACTGAAACTGAATTTACCAGAACAATCCTTGATATGATCCAGTCGGGTGCCGTTTTTGGCGGAATCGTTGACGAGCAGGACATTCAGGACATTCAGGACATTCAGTATGCTTGCAATTCCGCCAATGCAGCACTGTCTACATACCGGAATTTCAACTTTGATTCATTTGCTAATACAGATCACGGCGTTTACGGCCTGAGAGACGGATGCATCTATAAGATACGACCAGGCGACGACGATGGATTCATGCGGGATCATGTTATCGACTTTGGCGATACTGATTTTGGATCGACAATAAAGAAAAATGTTGATTCTGTATACTTTGAAATGAGTTCAAACTCGGATCAGGTGTTCGCAAAGATCACTGGTGACGGTGGAGAGCAATACACCTATTCTGTCTCACAGTACGGATCGACAAGAAGGGCCGTTGTTGGCAGGGGCTTGATAGCAAAAGTATGGAATCTCCGCCTTGAGCTGCAAGGAGCAAGTGAATTTGAGCTGGATTCTGTTGAATACTCTGTTGCCATGCCAGCACAGGCAGGCAGACGGCTGAAATAAGCCGGATGAAAACTCCTCCAGCTGCGCCAAGGGGCGTAATTCTGAAACAAACAGGGCGACATCCAAAGGATGTTATCGCCTTTGCGCGTAATCTTGGTGCCAGAGTAGCCGTGATGCCGGATGACTCAACGGTGGTTACAAGGCCGTTTGGCGGCTGCATCATAAGGGCCGTCAAGCCAATGTCAGGTGCGGTGATCGTCACCATTCTGGAGCCAGAAGGCCCGATGATTTTCAGTGCAGACTGCTCTGAGCTGGTTGGTCGGTCATCTGCCGCAGTGTTTTATTCTGTTCCATATCGGCGGCTTAATCCAAAAACAGGCCCAGAGGACACCATTGAAGAAGAGCCGGTAGTGGCCGAGAAAATAAGCGTACCGGATATTGCGTACAGGTTTGAAAGTGCCGGAAACGTTGAATCTGGAGGCTCTTCACTTGTAAGATCGCCTCTTATGCCTAACGGGATATTTGTAACGCAGGCTGAGACGTTCTATTCAATTGATCCGGCAGGAGTGTTCGGAACACGAAACTTTACTAGATGCGTGGCTTACTGCGGAAGCACAAAAACAATAACTGACGGCACGATAAGCGCATCAACGAATGATGCAAACTTTCTCAGTGTAACGATTGCTGGTGATGATCTTCCCGGCATATTCGGAATCGATGGCCTGGATTTCAATATCGGCATGTGCAGGCTTGGGCCGAGTCCATTTATCGTAATGCGCTCTCACGAATTGCCAACACAGGCATTCATTGTCAAAAACGCGGATGGAAAGCAAACGGTAATGCTCACAGTCAATCCGGTGGTTGAGACAAGACTTCCACCAGGTGACTACAAGAAAAAGCTGAATAATGAATCGCCCTACAATTCAAGAGCAATAGTCACAGAATACATGGACAGGAATTCTCCAAGGGCGCGTTTTGGGATAGCTGTCATGGCATTTGACCTGACGATGACAGACGAGCAGAAGAAAGATCAGGCAGGGAATCAGCAAATAAAGATTGGTGACAGGCTTGTATCAAAGCACCTTACGCAATTCCATGAATTCGATGGGTACGACTATGTTGCGGATTCCATGAGTTATGAGTTGGATCCTGCAGTAATCACTGAAAATGAGCCGTTCCAGAAAAACAGGATATTGCAGTTATCGTCTGCCGTAATTGAAAGCGAAGGGGAAGAGCCTGCTACTCCTGTCACGCTGGTCACCGGAGAAAGGCCGCACTATTACGGCAGCACAAAGATCCTGACTGTTTCAACGCACTATGGCGAATACCAGGAATGGGACAATGAAACGCCCCCACCACCGCTGGTGACCTGCACAACATTCGCAACCACTTACACATTTTCTGACGACAGGACGCTGATCGATGTTTCGAGAGACATTATCTTCTCGATAACAGCGAGTGGCATATTCACAGGATATAACCAGGAAAGTACATATTACGATTCTGTTCAGAGCGACCCGATTTACATGCACTACCTGTACTGCTCAAGCGGATCATGCGTTCCAATGGTTCGTATCGAGCTGGATGAGACGGCGCTTCCGGAGCCAATACCGGAAGATGACCCGCCTGATCCAACAGAAAATAACATGGGGCAGTACGTTTCAGGATCTGCGACTCTGATCATGGTTTATCCGGATGCAGAGACAGTGGAATATGATCTCGATGGCTATTATCCGCCAAGGCCATTGATGCGGGGCGGGAATATCATTGATCACTACAGTCGTTATCAGTGCATTTCCTACAATACATGGCAATACGGGCATGAAACACATACTTCTACCTTTCGTGCCGGGATATTAAGTGGCCTGCTTGACGGGGCAAACAATGGGGCTTATTCAACCGGATACAGTTCTTTTGTGTGCGAAGGCCCAGACAAAGGCATGCACCTAAATGTTGGGAGCGAGGATGAGCAAGACGATTACTACAACGGCATAAACTTCAAGACCAGAAGGCGCGTATCAACAACCGATAACGTGTGCATACAGCAAAAGATTCATGGTCACATAGGAAAGGGCAAGATTGCTGTTCTTGCCACAAATACGCCAGAAACGGGCGCAAAGGTATCCTGGTCATTGGTCAAGTGCTACGAATCAACTGGATCCCGCACAGCGGATGCGCCTGTTGTTGTCTTTGAGAATCTTCCGCTTGAGTCTGCCTGCTGGATTTCGATGACGGTATTATCTCCAGAGGAAATAGATGGTGACGGCAATGTAATTACTGAGTGTGTAATTCTTGTGTCGTTACAGCGGCCAACATGGTTTTATCGGTCAACGTATGATCCTTTTTTCTGGGGTCAGGAACAATCGGCCCTTCATCAAATCCAGGGAAGGCAGAATCCGCGCTATGTTGAAGAAACAATACAGCCGGAGTCCAATATAAATACGCACTGTGAACAAAAGATCAGCAGGGACGGCGGAAAGACATGGGAAATTCTGCTGAATGGAATGCCAGGTGAAGGCTATCGACTCGGCAATGCACTGAAATCAAGCAATAAGACGGGGTAAAACATGGCCTACGATCAAACAACCAGCTTCCTGCAGACACAGGTAACCCGTGCGCTTCTCGGTGTAGAAAACACACAGCGAGCAATATGGAACAGCGCAACAAATCCGCCATCGATAAGCAATCCAGGGTTTGATTTTGTCCCGAAGGATCTTGCCGCCAATGTAAAAAAGCCGGTGTTCTCTGATGTTTTTGAGGGTGCAGATTCAACTTCTGCTGATGTTATCCGGCTAAACAAGGATGCTGACGAATGGATCAACAAGTATTTCCCTGCTATTGGCGGAGAGCTTTTGACGCTCCCTGAAGACTGGCTGGTAAACATTATCAGCGGTGTAAAGCCATTCGGAATCGAAAGCACAATCTTTGACATGGTGTGGCAAAAGGCGCGTGACAGGGCCACAGCAGAGCGCCAGAGCGAAACAAAAACAATGGCCGCAAATATGTCAGCCCGTGGATTCAGCATGCCAAATGGCGCGCTGGTTGATCTGACATACAGAATGAACGAGAAGCTGATTGATGATGTGTCAGCAGTAAATCGCGAAGAGGCCATCAAGGACGCTGAGATCAAGTTGGATCTGCTGAAGTTCGCCGTCGAACAGGCGCTGCGCTACAAAATGGGACTGATGGGAGCAATGGCAGACTTCTATCGAATCTGGATTGCATTACCAAATACTCGCATAGAGCTTGCCAAGGCAAGATCGCAGGCAATGGAGTCGTTTTATCGTGCGCTTTCTTCTTATTACAACGTGGAAATTGCTGTTGAAGAGCTGAGAATGAAGGCGGCTGTAGAGAAAACCGACACCACAATGAAGTATTACGATCAGAAGATTCGCGCATTTGCTGCATCAAGAGGCGATAACGGACTTGGAAGTGCTGCCCAGGCATTCGGTCATGTTGCTTCCGGCGCTGCAACAGCTGCAAGCTCGCTTGTTGCCCAGATTGAGAGCCTGTAAACATGGACACTATAAAGTATACGCTACCTTCTTCTGGAAACTATGTTGCTACGCGAGTTGTTGGGTCAGCAGAGCCGTTTGCGACGTTTGCCGGGATACTTAATGGCGATGCAGTAACGGATGGTTTTCGCGTAACAGCTGCTGATATTGATGTTTCTGATGTTGTGATCGGGATATTGCACACGCATGTTTCTGGCAATGACTATGAGTACAAGTTCATCGTTGATGGCGACGTTAAAAGCACGCATTCGACAACTTACAGCAATACTGCCGATGGAAGAACTTACAGGATTGAGTATGAAAACGATGAAAACCTGATGCTTGCAGACCTATCCGGCAGAAACAGGCAAATATCTGTGCGAATGGGGTATGCAAATTACACTGGCGATCCTTTAGTTTCTGACGTTGGATCATTTAATGTGACAATACCGCTGCATTATGCCGAGTTGTATACCGATGATCAGGCCGAGTATTCCAATGAAATCCTGCCAGTTGTAACACAAAATCAGGCCAAAACATTCTGGCGGAACCCGATTGATGACAACACAAAGGTAACCCTGTCATCGACAGCTGGCGACAACCTGATTACAAAAACGTCGCTTAATTTTAATCAGATTGATGGGTCAGTTCCGCTTGATGGTGTGGCAGGAATAACCTGGACGGCAACAGGATCTGCCGCAATTGCCAGCAATAAACTGAGCGTATCTTCTGGCGGGTATATCCAGTCTGGGCAGTCAGGGTTTCAGATCAGGACAAATGCATTCAAGTTTGCATTCAAGTTCAATGGAACAATATCTACATCGCACTGTATTGTATCTGTAACGAACACAGGTATTTCATCAGGCGATCCGATTGAGTTTTCCATTGAAATAACTGGAACGTATCTGAAGTTTTATCACGGTGTTCGCGGAACGTGGCAGTCGGCACTGCTGATGTTCGCAACATTCGCATCAGGAACCGACTACACGGTTGAGTTCGGAAGGCATGTAAGCGGTGACTGGTACTGCACAGTAAACGGAGTGAATACAACCCAATACCAATGGGCGCCTCCTGCGGCGTCAATCAGCTTCGGATCTGTAACAACAGGGACATTTAATAGCCTGACGGACATCGGATGGCATACGGATCCGCTGCCAATGACCATAGGACAGTTTTACAATGGGTATTTCCCATTTACAGGGGCTATCGACTTTATTACGTTTTCTGTTGGAACATCGTGATAGACAGGAAATACAGCAGTGGTACTATCAAAAGGCATGTAGATCACAAGTGGAGAATCGACATGGCAAACCTTGAACTTATACGGCACGACATTGCAAGCCAGCAGGCATTGATAGACAGGTTCGAGCGAACCAATCAGGCCGATCTGACCTATTTTCCGGGAATGAAAACGAAGGAAATGGCAGTTAAGGAGCTTGCAAGTCTGCGAATGCAGGAACGAGAGCTATGCCATACACACTGGATCCTCGCTATGATCCCTCGACGATTAAGACAAAGATTCGCGTTCCTCAGCAAGTAGGCCGGCCAAATCTGTCTCCGGCAACGACGGCGCAGAACATTGCAAACGAGAGACAGTTTCGTGGCGTTGGAAGGGATGGTCTGCATTCTGCTGCGTCAGGTGATGTAAACAGTCCGGCAGCAAAAGAAATTGGCAGGCGCGCGGGGGTGCGATTGGGCGTTCTCCCTGAATTAAGCACTGCTGATTCTGCAATGGTAAACAATCAGGCCCTGGCAGCATCGGATGAGATCGCATCCAATAATGCCGGCCTAAATGATCTGGCAAAGAAAAACAGCGCGGCAGTTGCGGATGTCAAGTATCCGAACAGCGCAACACCAGGCTATGCTCCTGATGCATCACGACCAGATCTTACGCAGAAATTCACTCCAATGACAAAGCAAAGAATTGGACTGATGGATGATACTGCCGCATGGAATAAGGCATCAGCCCAGCCATCAGGAATGGTAAACAACTCTGAGGCGTTCATTGTGGCCCCGGATGGAAGAGTTGCGGCTCCTGGTGGGCAAATCCCTGTTGTAAGGCGCCAGAATTCAGTTATGTCTCCAGAGGCCATTGCGCATGAAGCTGCGGTAGCAGGAAGGCAGCCATTTGAACCAAAAATAATGCCAGAGCATGCAGTTAATCCAGCAGCAGGCACGGTTCGCGGAAGAATCGGTGATGCCTATGCGTCGGTGAAGAATGCGGTTGCTGATAGTGCGTATGCGCAAAAAATTGCTCCTGCATTGCAGAGTGTTAAAGAAATACCTGCAAAGTCTATTGCTACGCTAAAGGGCGCACTTGGAACTGCTGCCGGTCTTTATGAAACAGCAAGCAATCAGGTTGCCTTGAACAATGACACTGCATGGCAGGATCGTGCGGGTCAGGCTGGTGAGGATCTATCAAGAGCCGCTGGCGCAACAGCTGGCGGCCTTGCTGGAGCTGCCGTTGGATCTGGGGTTCCTGTTGTTGGAACTGCTGTAGGCGGCCTTGTTGGAGGTGCGCTTGGCTATATGGCCCCAGGTGCCGTTATTTCAGGATCGCGCAGGCTGATTAACCGACTTGGCGGCGGCGACTGGTCAGATCCAGGAAGCCCATTAGAGCAGCAGCAAAAAGCAGGAACAGCGGATCTTTCTATCCTAGACAGATCAATCAAAGGCGTAAACGATTTCATCGAGAACGAAAAGCGCGATGTCCCGCAAGAAGAATCTGGTTCAACTGGCAAGGATTCTGTTTCCAATGATGGAATGGGTGACAGAACAGGATCAGGTGGCGGTTCTGGCGGCGAAGGCTGGATGACGGATAGCAAGGGAAATAAAGCAACATGGAATCCTGCAACACAGCAATTTGAAGGTACGCTGGCCAGCGGCAAAAAGCTATCTAGTGGGCCGGTAAACTCAGCAGGCCAAATGTTTGCTACGAGCGGGAAAATCGCTCCGGTGCAGCAATATGATCGTATTGGCATGCCGGTAACGAAAGGGCGCGGCGCTGTTCTTCTTGGTGACTCGGCAAATGATCCCTATAAAAAGATCCTGAATGACCCGAATGTTCCTGACATGGTGAAAGCAAAGCTGAAACTCAGGATGGATGTTCTGGATCAGGGTAATAGACGGGCAGCCGTTGACGAGAAACAGCAGCAACTTGCACAGACTCTTGGGATTGGAAAATTCAACATGGACGCAGAGGGTAATGCGCTGGACAATGAAGGGAAACAGCTTGCGCTGAAAAACAGCAGGCTAATTCAGGATATTCGTGATCAGATGGCAGTGGAGACAGATCCCGATGCACGCCAGAGACTGATGGATCAGTATGATGTTCTGACAGGGCAGAGCGGTAAATTTCAGGTTGCGCAGGCAGACACAGGTGTTCCTGATGGCGATGGTGGGACTATCAAGCAGTCGGTAGTTGTCAATAATCGCACCGGAGCAATTCAGCCGGTACAGATTCCGGGAATAGGAGCTGTCCAGAAAGCGAATGTTGATCCAAAAACAGGAAGAAGGGTTGAGAGAGATCCAAAGACAGGCCAGCTTGTGTACGCGAATTAAGTTGAAAATTTATTACAGCAGAGCCTAAATCCCGAGACAGCGCATACCTTCTCGGGATTTTTTATGAGCAATGTTTTCACCGGAAATATCAGCGATCTTGTAACCGAAGAAGAGTATCTGGCAAACAAGCCAACCATAGGAAAGGAATTAAAAAAGGGAATTGGGCGCGGCATTGATCTTCTGCAGGCCAATGCGTATGGCGCACTTGCAGCGCATGCTGATGTGGCAAAAGCCAACACTGTAAGGGATTGGGCAGAAAAGGGACAGCAAAGCAATATGCAGGAGGCGGCGCAAAACCCTGCAGCAGAGCCTAGCTTCACTGGTCTTGGTAAAGCGTACACTGACGGCGGCATTGCCAATGGAATTGGAAGAACCGGGCTATGGGCCGCTGGAGTTGTAGGCGAATTGGCCCCGCAGGGTGCCGCAGCTATGGCATCCGGGGCTATTGGTAAGCGTCTTGGCGGTGGAGCTGGATCTGCCGGCCTGATGATGGCAAACAATGTCGCACAAGAGACTGGCTCTATTTACGGGGACATACTCGAAAAAACAGGGAAGATGGAAGGCGCTACAGCCATCGAGTACGGAATTCCAGCAGCCCTTATTGATACGGCAGTAGAGGCGGTTCCTGTTGGTAAGGTTCTCGGCAGCGGACTCGGCTCCGGAAGCGTTATAAAAGACGTTGCAAAAGCAGGAGTCAAGCAGCTCGTTACTGAAGCTCCGACAGAGGCTATACAGACCGGCATTGAGCGCGCAGCTGTTACATCGGTTGATCCAGACCAACAAACATTCACGCCAGAAGGCTGGAAAGAGATCATTGATTCTGCCGCAGCCGGTGGAATTGGTGGTGCTGTTTCAGGTGCTGGAGCTGAAGGCATAGGCCGAGGACTACAGACGCTTACACAGAACAGGCAGGAGCAGGGAGTTGCAGGCGGTCAGCCAGAAGAAGTCCTGCCAGTCGCTCCGCAGGCGTTTAATCCTTCCCCGCAAATACAGACAGATCCAATTGCGCGCCATGTTGATAATCAGGTACAGGCAGCGGCATCAGTTGATCCTTCTGGTGGGCCTCTTTCAAAAGCAGTTAGCACTGGCGTTGAAACCGGGGCTGTTGCTATTGAAGCCGTTAAGCAGGCGGCATCAGATCCTGCTATCCAAGCAAAAAACCTACGGGAGATCCAAAATGAAATCCAAGCCAATCAAGAAGCCAAGCAAGCCATCGAAACCGGGCAAGCCCTGCTAGATGCACAAGAGCAGCTGCCTGCAGGAGATCGTGCGGAGGGGCCTGATACTCAGGTGGCTGTTTCTACTAATGAATCAAGAAATGTTTTT
>ERZ724522.1323-NODE-1323-length-13517-cov-4.670480_pt1 | contig 13517 bp, 13 predicted proteins | sample MGYA00376055_ERZ724522 | MGnify/ENA primary metagenome ERZ724522 (study PRJEB28724, sample SAMN07190884) | wastewater metagenome | isolation source: effluent of sewage treatment plant in Hong Hong | place: Hong Kong | collected 2016-03-17 ... | reverse complement strand
ACCACTTTCAAGACGTTTGGTCAGCCAGACTATCTCAGCAATAACAATTTTGCCAAGCGGGTGAGTGTGGACGGAAATGTGGCGGCTATAGCAGCGTGGCCCGACCAGTTGATACGCACCGTGGATTACACCGGCAGCGCGTATGTGCTGGAAAATTACTCGTATCAATCCACCGGCTCCGAAGATTCAGTCTTGGGTCGGGTTTTCATCTACAAGGATAGTACTGGCACGGGCTCGTGGAGTATGGCGGGCGATTTGCGCAGAAACAAGGAGTCTTTCAAGCCTTACAACATTTATGGCCATGGCCTGTCGGTTTGTTCAGACTTCCTCAGTGTCGGGGCACCGTTGGCCAACACCGCATCGGCGGCGCATTACGCCGCCATCATCAACGAGGGAAATCAAACGGCTTCCATGGCATCGTCCTACTCCGGCTCGGTCTTCGTGTACAATCTCAATCAATACACTTCCGACCAACCGGTGGGAAATGTCTTCTACAAGAACGGTTATCTGGTGTTGACCAACACCTCCTCGAACTATCAAAACATCCTTACCGGAACCGGCTCCCAAGGATTCACCCTGAACTATCAGGGCAGCCACACCATCTTTGAGCATGAATATCTCGTCAGTATTCACCCGGGCGAATTCAATTACAGCACGAATCCGACCGCCTTGCTACAAAATCCACTAGCGTTTGACGTGAACCAAGACGGCGTGTTTGATTATCTCGACGTGGACCTCATCATGCGCTATCTCCAAATGAAGAAATTCTATGCGGAGTTCGTGTTTGACGATAATGGTATCATCTTGGAGCAAGACACCCTCTATGATTACAGCTGGTGGGGCAATGACTTGTTGCAGACCGAGAACGAGGACGTGTTGTTGCAGGAATACGACACAGCATATGCCGCCAGTTCTTCCCTGAACGTGTTCACCAAGGCGGCGTTCGATTACATCGAAAAAAATCTCGTGGCCACCAACCTATTGGATGTGGATGGAAACGGCATCATCAATCTCAATGATGGCTCCATCGTGGCGCTGTACTACTTCGACCAACTCAATCCCACGACGCTTGCGCCTTATCTGACCAGTGCCTCGACTCGGAAGTACGTCAAGGACATTGGAGCGTATCTGGACAAGTACTGCCTGCGCAATGTTTCCAAGGTCAATCCGGAGTTCTTCGGCTACCAAGCCAGTTCGTCCTATGACCCCACGGGGTCGTATTTGGCACCCATGGTTACGACCATCGGGTTGTATCAGGACAACGAACTTGTGGCGGTCGGAAAATTGGGTCGCCCCATCAAAAATCTGGTCGATTGGCCGGTGAACTTTATCGTCCGTTTTGACACCTAACGTTATATTTATAACCAACCACAGGAAAATCATATGGCAACCAATGTAGAGAGAAAATCGTTGACAAACGGAGGCTTGGAAGGCATTTACAAGGCAGCGCCTAGCATCGCCAATGTCGGCGGCGGCAGCGCCAAGGATGCTGGGACCGAGAAGGCCGATGTCAAGAACCCCGGCGTGCAAGGAATCCAAAAGGGTTTCACCATTCGCCAGCCAGTCCAATCCACTCAGTTTACTGATACCTCCCTGAACTACGCTGAAAAGCTCGGCGCGGACACGCGGAAATACAAGGGCTAACCCCTTATAAAAAGGTTATATGGTGGAATGTTCTGTAGAAAGAACGTGCCCGGTTTGTTCAACACGCATTCGATATTCATCGACTTGCGCGTTTCTGCGAGCTGAAAAAGAAAAGCGAGTGTGCAAAACGTGCAGGTACAGACTATACCCGCCAACACATAACCGGGGAAAACATTTGTCTGATGATACGAAAAGAAAACTCAGTGAATCGTTAAGTGGAAGGCCCGCTTGGAATAAAGGAATTCCCATGTCTGAAAAATCTAAAAAGAAACTATCAGATTCACTAAAATCACTTCCAATAAAAATGGCCAGTTGGCACGTGGGAAGAAAAGCGTCGATGGGCACAATTGACAAGATGTCTAAGTCACATCGTGGTAAAGTTTCACAGATGCTAGGAAAACACCACACCGAAGAAACTAAACTAAAAATCAGACAAGCGCTGGTCGAGAAACTTCGTAGCAAAAATATTTCTTCCAGAAGCAATCCCAGAGCATGTAATTTTATAAATGAACTCAATCAAATCAATGGGTGGAATTTACAACATGCTGAAAATGGAGGAGAGGTTGAAATTGCTGGGTATTTTGTGGATGGATATGATTCGGCATTGGGAATCGTCTTTGAATTTGATGAGCCAAGACATCATTTAGCTCGAAATCGAGCGCGGGATGTGGTTAGACAGAATAATATAATAAATCATCTGAAAATTGCTGGCAAGTTTGGTGCGTTTTGGAGATACGATGAACGTCATAATAACCTATACAAAATCGAATGAAAATCTTGGGCCTTGACCTTTCATGCACGACGTGTGGCTATGCTATTACCGAGGACAAGAAGATTCTTGCGGCAGGTTGGATTGACATTTCCAAGGCCGAGGCATACAAGGACAAAGCAGCTCTGATTATAAAAACCCTCGAAGGCAAGAGTTTTGATAAGATTGTCATCGAGGAAAGCCTTTTTGGCTTCGCGGGAGGCGGCACGTCCCAGCAAGTTATTATCAAACTGGTAAAAAACAAGGCGGTTGTGGGTTACATCCTAGAAAACCATTATAACTTGAAAGTGGAGTCAATCCACGCCAGCACAGCACGGAAGAAGGCGTTGGGAGCGGCTCGCGTAAAAGGTGTCAAACCAAAGCCTTACGTGAAAATGATGGTAGAGCAAATGTTCGATACGAAGCCATGGCTGGTCTATAATAAGCTGGGCAATCCGGATAAGCGGACTGAAGACATGTATGATGCCATCGTCCTATCTCTTGCGGGGTAACTTTTTCTAAATTGACTACGGTCACCGAATGGGTATAGTGATTGGCGAATGTCATCACTGAAAGTATCAGAACTCACCAGTCTGGTAAATAAAGTCCTCAAGGAAACCGGGCGTATGCGTAAGGGCAACAACCTTACGTACCATTGTCCCGTTTGCCATCACCGCAAGCGGAAACTGGAAGTGTGTATGGATGAGCCGTACAAATATCATTGTTGGACCTGTGACTTCAAGGGACGTGGGCTGCACGGTCTCTTGAAAAAGGCACATGCGTCAAACGAGGATTTGTCCACGCTTGACCGAATTGTGGGAGTCGCCAAGACTCATTCCAAAACGGCGGAGGCAGTGTTTCGTGACAAGGTCATTTCTGGATTGACGGAAGCCGCACCCGTGGTTGAGGCAGCGTTGGAACTTCCGCCTTATTTCAAAAGTCTGGCCGAAAACGACGGAACCATCGAATATAAAATAGCGAGAAATTACGCGAGAAAGCGCGGGCTCACGATATGCGACATCGTGAAGTACAATATTGGATACTGCTCCAAGGGACCATTCGCCAACCGTTTGGTGTTTCCCTCTTACGATAAAGACAATCGGTTGAATTTCTATAGTTGCCGCAGCTATTTCGACGACGGGTATAAGTACAAAAACGCCGAAGTGGGACGCGACATTATAGGGTTTGAGAACCTCGTGGATTTTGACTTTCCGATATACTTATGTGAAGGAGCACTGGATGCCATTGCCCTTCGCAGAAACGCCATACCTTTGTTTGGCAAAACACTCAGCACCAAATTGAAATCGGCCATCATACAAAGCAATTGTCCAGAGGTAAACATTGTGCTGGACGACGATGCTTTGGAAAGTGCCATCGCGCTTGGGCGTTACATTATCTCACTGGGGAAGTCGGTAAAATTAGTACGACTACGGGGGAAAGACCCCAACGTGCTTGGATTCGCCAAAACCATTGAACAAGTGAAGCAGACGGATGTGCTTGACTTTTCTACCCTAGCCAAGTTAAGATTGGAATAGCATATCGTCATGATAGACACCTACGAAAAACTACCCACGACCTTTTCTAACGTTGAATGCATCGTCCACTTGTCGGACATGCACATTCGGCTGACCAAACGACATGATGAGTATCGTGAGGTTTTTGCCAAGGTCTATGAAGAAATAAAGAAGACGCCAACCAACACGCTCATCGTCAATACCGGCGACTTGTTTCACAGCAAGGTAGATTTGTCTCCCGAGGCCGTCCAGCTAGCAAGCGAGTTTCTGAAAAATTTAGCGGACCTTCGTCCCACTATTATCATCGCGGGCAACCACGATTGCTTGCTCACGAACGTCACGCGCTTGGATAGCATTTCTCCCATCGTGGAGAATCTCGGGCACGAGAATTTGTTCTATCTTCGGCATAGCCAGTTGTACGGATTTGCCAATCTACTCATCAACAACATGTCAATCTTTGAGGATTATACGTCGTTCCTCAAGATGAAAAATGTGACGAAGAAGATTCTGAATGCATTCGATACCAAAATCGCCCTATTTCATGGTGGGGTATTTGATGCCAAGACGGACATCGGCTACACCATTACTAACAAGAGCATCACGAACAACATGTTCGAGGGCCACGACATGGCTCTGCTGGGTGATATTCACCTAGCCCAAGACTTGCAACGCTACGACCCCTCGGTGGGTAATCCCATCGTTCGCTATGCCGGTTCTCTGTTGCAACAGAATCACGGAGAAGCATTGCTAGGCCACGGCCTCACGCTGTGGGATGTGAAGACTCGCACTTATCGGTTCGTGGAAATCCCAAATGATTACGGGTTCTTTACCATTGATGTGGATGATGGTAAGATGATGACGGACATTAGCGCGATGCCGAAGAAGCCTCGATTGCGCATGCGCTGCAAGGAAACCATTGCTTCCGAAGTGAAAAAAGTGGTGGCCGAGATTCGCAAAGTGTGTGAAATCACAGAAATCATCTATATGCGAGTCGATGATGACGGAGCCGCCCGAGCCGCTGCGGTCCAATCCTCCGCCAACTTGCACCAAATCTCCAATGTTGATTACCAGAACGTGTTGATTTCGGAATTGCTCAAGGCAAAGTACCCGGATTTCATGGATGAGGACACGCTGGCCAGTGTGCATCAAATCAACAAAGACCTCAACGCGGAAATCAGCAAAGACGACCAGTCACGCAATATTCGGTGGCGTCCATTGAAATTTGAGTTCAAAAACATGTTCAGCTATGGCGAAAACAATGTGATAGATTTCACGAAGTTGGAGGATGTATATGGCGTGTTCGCCAACAATGCCAGCGGAAAATCGTCACTGATGGACGCATTGTGTTTCACTGTGTTTGACAAGAGTGCCCGTGCTTTCAAGGCGAGCCACGTCATCAATTCACAGAAAATGTCGTTCCACGGCAAGTTCACTTTCGAAATCAACGGAGTGGTTTATGTCATTGAGCGCAGTGGCACCCGGGACAAGAAAAACAACGTCAAAGTGGACGTGAACTTCTACAAAATCGACAAGGACGAGAAAATTAGTCTCAACAGCGAGGCTCGTCGTAGCACCAACGAAATTATCCGAGACTATCTCGGAAGCTACGATGATTTTGTCTTGACCTCGCTGGCGTTGCAGGGCAACCAAGGTTCGTTCATTGATATGGGCCAGACCGAGCGAAAGGAATTGTTGTCACAGTTCATCGGATTGAATGTGTTTGATAAGCTGGCCGTCCGTGCCGGAGACCGCTTGAAGGAAATTGCAGGGGCGGTGAAAATCTTCAACAAGTCTCACAATCAAGAAAAAATCGAATCCATCAAGGGAGATTTGGAATTGTTGGACAGTAAGCTGGCTGACTTGGCTTCCCAGAAGGAGCACAACTTGGCCAAGAAACAGAAGGTGGACGACGAAATTAAGGAGCAGCAGGGCAAGATTGTGCTCCTCGAAAACGTCCCCTCTTCCATTACGGGTATTCAACAGGAGAAGCTATCCATTGAGGAAAAACTTGCCACTTCTCAGAATGTGGTAGCCAGAATCGTCCTCGAACTGACGGGGAAGAAGGCAGAGCAATCCGAATTGAACGCCAAACTCGCCGGATATGCCTCTTTGGACCTCAAGGAAAAATACGACAAGCACGCCAGCCTTGTTCGCAACCAACATCGCATTGAGAATGAAATCGAAAAACTCAAAGCGGTGGTAAAGGAAAAGCTGAAAAAGCTGGAACACCTCGACAAGCACGAATACGACCCCAATTGTCCGTATTGTTGCAATAACATTTTCGTCAAGGACGCTATTGCCACCCGCGAAAGTCTGGGTAAGGATAAGCAGGAGGCTAAGGAGCTTTCCGATGCGCTTGCCACCATTAAGATGGATATTGGAGAACTGGTTCCATTTGTGGAGCAATATGAGGATAGCGTCACCACCAAGGAACGACTGTCAGCACTCAGCACTTTCATCAGTAAGAAAGAATTGGAAAGAGTCAACCTAACCACCGCCATTGAAAAGGGTGGAAATCGCATCAAAGAAATTGACGAGCAGATTGAGTTGTACGAACGCTCCAAGGAAGTCATTGAAACCAACAAAGGTATTGCCACCATTGTGGCCAAACTCACCGCTGAATCGTTGGGTATCGCGGCTCGACTCAAGGTTATCAATACCGAGTACGTGGATGCTTACAGCCGTCGGGTTTCCCTCACTGACCAAGCCAAGAGTATCGAAGAGCAAATTTCACAGATTGAAAAGTATGAGGTCGAGCAGGGCTCCTACGAGTATTACCTGTATGCCATGGGCCGCGACGGCGTGCCCTACAAGATTATCTCGGACGCCGTCCCCAAGATTGAACAAGAGGTGAACAACATTCTGTCGCAAATCGTGGAGTTCACCATGAGCATCGAGACGGATGGCAAGAACGTCAATGTATATATCAAGTACGAGGACAAGAAGTGGCCTCTAGAACTGTGCTCGGGCATGGAAAAATTCATCTCGGCGCTGGCGCTCCGGGTTGCTCTCATCAACATCAGCAATCTTCCGCGTCCGAATTTCCTCGTGGTAGACGAGGGATTCAGCGCGTTGGATGCATCGAACATGCCCATGGTTCACTCGCTGTTCGATTATCTCAAAACCAATTTCGATTTCATCATTGTAATAAGTCACCTCGACGCCATGCGCGACATGGTGGACAAGCAACTTGAGATAAAGAAAGAAAACGGATTCAGCAGGATTGATAACACGGTCTAGCCAATATTTATAACCATAGGCGTATATACAACCTATGGCTCAAATATTAGATACAGACCATCAATCCAACGAGTACTTTTTTATAACCAGTCTACATGAGGATGTATTCAAGGCTGGAAAAAACTCGTTCGTCGTAAACTGCACCGAACGGGTGCGGGTGGGTGAGGAGTTGATGGTCACGGCAAGGGACTCCGAGGGAAATTCGTTGGCGGTGACGGAGATTGAAACCCAGCCGGGAGGCATTGAGGGACGTGAATTTCGCGAGGTTTATGTGGTGAATGTGCCCGCGAGCACTAAGGTTGGCTTGGGCAAACTCGAAATTCGTGGTGTCGGTATTGATGTGGGAAACTACACTGGCAGTATTGCGTATTTTCGAAACAATGCCTATCCGGTCAGCGACCAACAGAAGCTTCCATTGTTACAGGCTCCGGTGGGCGTGACAGCATTTCCCGAGGCTGAAATTATTTGGACGCGCAACATCCTGATTGACACGCTGCAAAAAACCGATTCCGAGGTTCGTTTCTTTGATTTTCCTTCGCTACACGTCAAGCCACAAATCTACAATGCGCCGATGTATTCCACGGCATCATACCAACTGGCTTCCGGCTCTTGTTCAGGTATTGCCGTCTATCCCAAGAACAATGCTTCGAGGAACTTCGACTCGGCTGACCGAGCACCCTTGTATCAACTATATCACTCATCTGGTCACAAGTTCACCAGTAACATGGAAGGTGAAATGGTGCGCATCAAAAATCCGTATGTCAAAAGTTTCATCTACGCCAACTATAGCAACAATCAAATTACATTCAACGGTGTGTTGACCACAGACTTCATTGCTGAAATTGAGAGGGTGGTCAATGAGACGACGTTGCTCATCAACATTCCATTCGCCACGGTCTCAGATTTGGTGGGCCGCATCAACGAGGATTCTCCTTACACCAAAAACAATCTAGTAGACCCTAACGGCTATAATATCAGCGATGACGCGACCAAACAAACGGTTTATGTCAAAAAGAACTTTTACGTGCTTAGTATTGGATACGCCGACTTCGAAATCATCTATAAGGAAATCCCCACTACGCTGTCCACGGTCGATTTGACCGGCAGCGGTTCCTATATTCGCAAGTCTGTTTTGGAATTGGAGTTTGGAAGTTTGCGCACGTACTGTGGCAACCTTGATTCCTACAAGGTGTACGGAAGAAGCCTGAATGCCCCAGAAACCCAAACTTTGTTGGCGACGGGTCGTGTCAAGGGAGAGGAAAATATTGCCTCGAACAACTTCAACAATGCGCTCTACGACAAAGCCGGATGGTTCTATGACCAAACCCATCTGAGCCGATTTTGGCTCACCACGGGAGGGGCAACCCTCGTTCACACCAACGAAGTGCTCATGAACGGAGCCAAGATTGGTCACGCCGACAATACCGCGATGACGGATTTTGTGATTTTCAAGGATGATACGACTGGTCCGGGTAGAACGAGCACCTATCTCAGTGCCGCCTTTGGCACAAGTTCCTATTGGTACGCCAACTCTGATGCCTTTGTGAATTCCTCCGCACAAACCTCCGCGTCGTTTCCTGCCGCAAATGCCATCACGGCACTGGTCCCCTACGCCAGTTCCCAAGAAAATCTTCTTAGCGGAGCGGTTTACGATAGCAATCCCGTCAAGCTGCGCAAGTCCACTCTGTATCAATTCTCTCTCCGTGTGGTGGCTTCGGCTAGCAATTCAGACACCGCTCAGCTGGCGGTTTACTTCGTTAGCGGGCAATATCGCAAACAAATCGGACTCATCGACCACACACTCAAATCCATCACGGACGAGGTTTACACCAACACGTTTTTCTCCGACACCACCAAATACGGGACCATCCTACTCGTCCCGGTGCGAGGATATTGGCACATCTCCGAACTTTCGCTCAAGCCCCATCACGCGATGGATTACTCAGTAGATTCTTTCCGCGCCAAAATACCTTTCCCGGGATTTGTGCCCAATGAACTGTTCGAAATCGAGGCGGAGTTGTATGATGGAGCAGGACGGCTGGCGTATGGCGCGGGCTCCTACACCTTCAACGCTAACCGGATGTACTTGCCTCTTCGCAAGCAATTCTTCGTGGACCCACTGGGCATTGTGGTCACCTACGGAGTTGGTGGCGGCGGAGGAGATATAATTTTGGACGGCGGAGGCGCGGGAGGCTGATAGTTATACACCATGGGAACTAGAATTCAATTACGTAGGGACATCACCGCCAACTGGCAGGCGATTAACCCTGTATTGGCCAACGGCGAAGCTGGTTTGGAACTCAACACCAACATGCTCAAGCTGGGAAATGGTGTGGACCACTGGAATACACTTCCCTACATGTCCGTTAGCAGTTCCATTAACCAAGCTATGGTCAATGCAGCGGTGTCGGCGTCGCTGCATCAAATCGAGGTAGATGTTTCCACACTGTTCACGCAATCAGCTGCCACCAGCGCGGGAATATTGATATTGTCTTCATCCTTCATGGATGTGTCGGCGTCGTTGTCTCAGCAAGTTTCCCAGAGCTTGTCGAGCATTGACACCGTCACTAACTCAGTAAATGCTAACTCGGCCAGCACAGCGGCAACTATCACGGCGTTGGGAAATTCCGTCTCTATATCCATCAGTCAAGCCACCGCCTCGATAGCAACGTTGAGCGGTTCGTTGGTGACCACTTCGGCATCACTGGCCTTGGAAGTGTCCCGGTCGCTTGCCACAATCTATGCTTACACAGCGTCGAATGACATTTACGTTAGCTCAATTGACACAAATTTGTATCAATTGAGCCAATCCGTAGCCTTGTTTCAATCCAGCATTGGAGTTATTTCCGGTTCCATTTCCGGAAGTTTACAAGGTATTTTGGATGCGTTGGTAGCCAATTCATCCAGCGCCGCCGCCGATATCGCTCAGCTTGACGTGGACCTGACCAACGCCTCTTCCTCGTTGGCCTATAGCATCACCTCAAATTCTCAATCATTCTCGTCTAGCTTGGCGGCGCTTAGTACGACTGTAACCAGTAACTCATCTTCAGCGGCAGCGTATATTACCAGCGTATATGGAGCACAGACCACCGCTTCCTCATCCTTTGCGGCGCAAATTACCACTTTAAGCTCGACTGTTTCATCTAATAGTGCGTCACTAGCCAGTAACATTGCCAGCACTGCTGCAACCGTTACAAGTAATAGCAGTTCAATGGCCGGTAGATTTGATACTCTTACCAGTACGGTTAACTCAAACAGCGCCAGTCTAGCGGCGAGCATTTCTGCAACGAGCATTACACAGACCAACCTAAGCTCCTCGCTGGCCGGTAGAGTGGACACGCTAAATACGACGGTCACCAACAACAGTGCATCGGCGGCGGCGGCGATTACCACCACGCAGGGAACTATCACAACTGCTAGTTCCTCATTGGCGGCGAGTATAACCACCTTGAGTGCGTCGTACTATAACTCATCGGCCTCGTTCAGTTCTTCGATTTCTACGCTGAACACAGCCGTAGCAAATAACAGCAGTTCAATCGCCACCCGGGTTGATAATCTCACCACGTCAACGACCAACACCAGTGCTTCGCTGTCGTCAAGAGTGACGACCATCACTTCGACTCAAACTACTCTTTCGTCCTCGTTTGCTGGACGCATTGACACGCTGAGCAGTACAGTTAATTCAAACAGCCAGTCTCTCGCAGCTAACATTTCTAGCACGAACTCCACGCTGACCACAACTTCATCCTCATTGGCATTGAGAATGGACACGGTAACCAGCACTGTTACCACCACGAGTTCCTCTCTGGCCGCATCCTTCAATAGTTTGTCAGCGGCTCAGACTACTCTATCTTCTTCCATTGCCGGGCGAGTGGATACATTAGCCACCTCGGTTACCAACAACAGTGCGTCCTTGGCGTCCAGTATTACCAGCACGCAAGGAAGTCTTACCACGTTGAGTTCTTCGGTAGCTTTGCAAATCACAGCGCTCAACTCTAGCACAGTGAGTGGAAGTGCGTCCCTTGCCGCTAGCATCGTCAGTCTTCAGGGAACGGTAACAACCAATAGTAGTTCGGCGGCGGCCAGAATGGACACCATCGTGTCTACGATGACGGGTAATGACAATACGTTGGCTGCTTCCATCGCGTCGGTAAGCTCCGCCACTACAAATTATTCCTCTTCCTTGGCCAGCAACCTTACCGCGCTCAGTTCCACGGTCAGCAATAATAGCGCCTCGCTCGCGGCGAACATCGTTTCGGTTAGCAATACTGTCGTCAATAACAGTTCATCAGCAGCTTCTCGAATGGACACCTTGCAAACCAACGAATCGTCCAACAGTGCATCGTTGGCGTCGTCCATCACTACGCTAAGCAACTCCACGACCACGCTATCTTCGTCGCTGGCCGGTAGAGTTACCACATTGAATACGACGGTTAGTGCCAATAGCCAATCTCTGGCCTCCTCCATCACCACTGTACAAGGCAACTTGACCACGGTTAGTTCATCGTTCTCCACGACATACACGACGCTCAATTCCAATTTTACCAACACATCGAGTTCTCTGAATTCGTCAGTTACTTCACTCACCAACACGGTGGTGAACAATAGTAGTTCGGCGGCGACTCGGATGGATTCATTGAACACGACGGCCACGAACAATAGCGCGTCCTTGGCCTCATCCATTACCACGGTCCAAAACAATTTGACCACGGCGAGTTCCTCCATTGCGGTGGATATTCGGACTATCAGCGCCTCCTATTATAGCTCCTCGGGCTCCTTCAACTCCTCCATTACGACCATCAATGGAGCGATTACGACCAACAGCAGTTCAGCGGCCCTGAGAATGGATGCATTGTCCAGCACCATTACTAGCAACAGTCAATCCTTGGCGGCGAGTATCACGACTACCAACAACACGGTCACATCCAACAGTTCCTCTCTGGCTAGTAGCATTACCACGTTGTCATCGGCGGTATCCAGCAACAGCTCTTCGTTGGCGGCAAGCATCACCACCACGGCAACCACGGTTGCAGCCGTATCCGGCTCAGTGGCCTCCGCCTACACTCTCGCGGTTACGGCAGGAAACCGCGTCACGGGATTCAAGATTCTCAACAATTCGGTAAGTAGTAGCTTCGTTATCGTAGCCGACCAGTTCTCGGTGGTCAATAGCGCCGGAGGCAGCGCAATTCTGCCATTCACTATTTCCGGGGGCGTGGTTTACATTGACGGTGCCAAAGTCAACAGCCTGAGCGCCAACATCATCACTGCGGGCACCATCAGCAGCATTGCGATGAATAACGGCTCTGGAACATGGTCGGTGGATGCGGCGGGTAATATCACCGCGACTGCGGGCACTATCGGCGGAGCCCACATCAGTTCCACCAGCGTGTATGGAGGCACCATGAGCAGCTTGTCCTCCGGTACCGGTTGGTTCTTGGGTAACGGGGGAACCGCCGGGTTTGGTTCCATCGGGTCGAATTGCATCGTGTGGGACGGAACCAAACTGAAGGTCACTGGGGGTATCTATATTCAGGACCCGATTGGTATTCGTATGAAGGACGATTCTAGCGTTCTTACCATCACGGGTGGTACGAACAATTGGGCCACCTCCTCTGCCGCCCAGCTTGACTTATCCGGTGCCACCAGCAGTGTGGGCGCTCTGGCCCAACTCATCGCGCCAAAGGGATTTTACGTTCGGACCACTGGAACCAATTTGCCCATGTTCGTCAGCAGTTCTGGTGTTGGATTTGGCGGAAATTCTGCTCCGGCTCACCCCATCGACTGTACCGGAGATGGCTATTTCAGCGGAACGGTTCAAGCCTCGGCGTTTAACAGTACCTCTTCCCGGCGATTCAAGACCAACATCGTGACGTTAACGAATTCCACGGACATTATCGCTTCTCTGCGCGGTGTAAGGTTTGACTGGAAGACTCGCGACATAAAGAACGACGTGGGTATGATTGCAGAAGAAGTCAACGAGGTCTTACCAACCTTGGTCAATAAAGACAAGGATGGACAGATTGAATCTCTCGAATATTCCAAGGTCGTTGCGGTGCTGGTCGAGGCCGTAAAGGAAATGTCCACGGAAATCAAGACGCTCAAGGCGAAGGTCAGAGCGCTGGAGGAGAAATAATCCATGGCCAGCGGTTATTCGGTGAATGGGGTCGGTGACTTGGATGGTATTTTCAAGTCTCGCACTGGTGCGGCTCGTGGCAATGTGGGCATCAGTGTGGGTGGCACAGATATTGCAAATCGTTATGAAGCTTCCGCAGGAAACGGAAGCCCCGACCCAGACCAGATTGCGTTTGATACTAACTACAAATACAACGGAACCGACTTGCGGTATTATTTCCAGAGTTCGGGTTACATTC
>ERZ724522.1321-NODE-1321-length-13521-cov-3.520942_pt1 | contig 13521 bp, 18 predicted proteins | sample MGYA00376055_ERZ724522 | MGnify/ENA primary metagenome ERZ724522 (study PRJEB28724, sample SAMN07190884) | wastewater metagenome | isolation source: effluent of sewage treatment plant in Hong Hong | place: Hong Kong | collected 2016-03-17 ... | reverse complement strand
TTAAATGTGAATGGATACTTGACGTTAACGCCGTTGTTGTTTTCGCCAATCGTGAACGCTCTGGATGTGACCCGTAGATCACAATTAGCACTGACGCTTCCTCCGAATCCCATTTAGTCTCTAACCTCCATACCCGCCTGGACGATGCGAAGGATGAACGGGTTGATGCGACGACGGATGGGGCCTTCAAACGGACGTGGCCGGATCTGGTTGGTGCCGTTCTGGAGATACATGCCGATCTGCGTGGTGTAGATCGTGATCCGGATGTGGGGCTTCGTGGTCCAGCGGACGCCGGAGCCCGCCTGGAGAGTGCCAACCTGACGGCGTGGAGGCTCACCGGGCTTGGACCGATCCTTCTCGGACCCCTGCACACCGAGGACAGCCTTGACCTCGCGGTCAATCGGGTTAATCGCGGCCTGTGCGGCTCGTGCCAGGCTGGATCTGATCCGGCCGGGAATCGCGTTGATCCTGTCGGCAAGCCCCATTACGTCACCGGGGTTTTCAGATAGAAGGTCAACTGATAGAGACCCTTGCCGTAGACGTAACCGCTTTCAGCGACATCACCAAACGCAGCTTTGAGCAGTTCGCGACGGGAGACGCCAACCGCTGCCATTGCCTCGGCCAGTGCCGTTGCACGGTCGGTGTCCTGCACAGGAAACAGCGATTCCAGGATCGCCTCGAACAGTTCCATTGAGGGCCGAACGTTTGATCCTGGCACCCATGTTTCGATGTCGATATTCATCGTCATGGAGTGCGATGGGTTATTGACTTGCCCCATCACAGCCCACGCCATGACGTCCCCGCGTGGCGTTAATCGGATGCACGGCATTTCGTTGAGCGTGGGTAGCTCGGCGTCCCGTTGCGTTCCGTCCCACGTCCGCCACTGCCGATCCTCAGAGCAAAACCGACGCAGTTGCGGGTCACGCTTCATCCACTCGACGACCGTGTCAAACACACGAGCCATCAGCGAATCGTGATTCTGCTCGTTCATGGGCGAGGCTGATTCCTCTTGCGACCGATGACTGGCGTGATGACGGGGATGGGCTTACGCTTGACCACGCCCGCCTGAACCCGTCGCATTGGTGTCCTGACAGATTTGGGGTCAGGTTTGGCAGATTTGGGCGGCTCGGGCTTTGCAGGCGTCTCGGACTTGATCTTGTTGCGGAGCCAGTCCTCAGCACGGCGGTAGACGTACTTCTCGCCTGCGGGTGTGAGCCCGATCACATCCCGCTTGAACGCTCCGATCACCACGCCCTCAGCGTGATAACCGAGGATCTTGCCCCAGCCGTGAGACCACCAGATCGTGACGTGCCCCTTGGCTGGGGTGGCACGTAGCCACTTCTGAGAGCGGGACTGGCGGTTGTGAGGATTGAGTGGTGGACCCTCAGCACCATCAGGCCGGGGTTGCTGGACGGCGGGCATCTTCTCGCCACTGACGTCGAGACCGCGATTGAGTTCCCACCGCTTCCGTTCGATGGCCAACTCACCCAGCCGACGCCAGTAGCCTTTTTTCTGCTCGTCTGTCGTATTGTCCCAGACGGCCGGGCTGGCGGGCTTGTCGAGTTGAAAAGAGTTCTCGTTAGCCATCAGGCGTACAGTGTGTCCGTAACACTCAGGTCAATTCGGGTGCCCGCTGTGCCCGTACCAGCGTCGTCGATCTCCAGCGTCATCGTGGAGACGATCGTCTTGGCCTCAGCGGCGAACCATGCCGCGTAGGCACCGTACTGGTTGCCGTTACCGGACTGGGCAGGAGCGAGACGGCCCTGGAGGACGTAGTAAATTGCCATCTTGGCACAGGCTTCGACGACGTCCGGGTTGAGGATGAGGAGATCATCATCAAGCCAGCCCTGGAGGGTCTCATCCCGACCGCTCAGACGAGTCATCGCCCATGTGTTCGGGAGTGTCCAGTACCCGCCGTTGACGAAGAATCGCTGACCTCGGTAGTGCTTGTGGGCCAGGTCTTCGAGCCATTTGCGAGCCTGACCACGCTGTTCCGCGAACCCGGCCTGATCTTCGGCCGTATCGACCATCGTGCGGAGCCAGGGGGCGTACTTCAGCATGTCCTCGTAAGTGCAATATGTGGCGGGAGCCGTGCCGCTCCCGGCCGTCGCTAGAACCTCAACCGAGGCTCGCACAGCGTGGGATTTGATCCCGCCTTCAGTGATGAAGACGTCAAGCCTGTACGTTCCCTCTGCCAGTGACGCGGTACTGCTGGCCGGGAGCGTGACCGAGAACGTCCCCGCTGTCGCACTGGTCCACGCACAGGTTGGCGTGAACAGGCTGGCCTGATCGTCGCCACGGTAGAAGTACGCGGTGAACGTGGCGGATGACGTGTAAGTGGTGATCGCGGACGTGGGTAGATTGCTCTTGTAGAGTTCGCAATCGTACACCTTGTCCTGGCCGATTGTGATCGGATCGAGAGCCTGAATCCGGATCATGCTTACCTCGATACGATCCTGGTGAACTGCGGGTCAATGGACTGCGTGGATACAGTCGAACGGGCCACGATCTTCGTGGTTTCTGGGCAGGCGTAGCGGGTTTGCTCAACCGTGGTAAAGGTCACCGTCGCTGCGGCCCCAAGGCTGATCGAGGACGCTGCCGCGATAGTGGTTGCGGTCGTGACCGTGACTGCTGCCGCTGAACCGAGGCTGATCGAGGAGGCGGCTGAGACCGTAAACGCGGTGCTTGTCAGCGTAACGGTTGCGGCAGAACCCAGTGAAATCGAAGATGCAGCCGAGAACGATGTTGGTGGGCCAACGATCGTGACCGCTGCGGTCGAACCAAGGCTGATCGAACTGGCGGCTGAGACCGTGAGAGCCGACGATCCAATCGTGACCGTCGCAGCCGAACCAAGACTGATCGACGAGGCTGCCGCAATCGTCGTGGCGGTCGTGAGGGTGACCGCTGCCGCTGAACCGAGACTGATCGAGGACGCAACCGCAATCCCGTTGCCCTGCGTGACTGTGGCTGAGGAGCCAAGCGAGATCGAGGAGGATGCGGTGAACGACGTCGAGGGCGACGTGAGCGTGACAGTTGCGGCCGAACCAAGGCTGATCGAGGACGACGCAGTAAACGATGTCGCAGGCGGTGCACTGGAGACGGAGAAGACGACCCGGGGTGTTCGTGGGATCAGGCACGCAAACGGATGCTTCTGGAAGTCGCACATCACCTCCTGGGGGAGATAGCGATTCCAGAGGGCAAACCATCCAAGATTCCCGTTGAACGCTCCACTGCCCGACCCGCTGATACCGAGGCGGGTTGTGGTTGCAGAAGTTGGGATCGTGCCGAACGGAATCGAAACGGACGTAACGATCTTGCCTTCGGTCGCGAGATACCCACTCAATGCGTTTGCAAAGCCGCCACCCGCAACACGCCACTCTCCCGCGACGGGAGCACGGGATTCGGCAACAAGAGCACCACCACCACCGTTGTTGATGTACAGTCGTGGGCCGTTTGACGGACCTTCGACGTCAAGCGTCCACTGTGCTCCGTTTGACCCGATGATGCCGTTGGTGAAGTTCGGCACGGTCGTCATTTTGTACGACGCCGCAACCGACATGGCCCCGGTTACATTGAGATCGAGGATCGCCGGGGAGCCGAGGTCGATATACTGGCTGGACGCGGACGCAAAGTTGATCGAGTGGCCGTTGTTCGCCGCGTTTCCGGCTGTGCTTGTGTTCCACGTCGGGGAGTTGGTGAAGGTGCCCGTTCGACCGTAAACGAGGTCCGTGACGGTGCTTCCGCCACCTTCGTGGAAGACATAGAACGCAACCATACCCTGAGCATGGATATGACTGCGGTTGATCCGGGGAGGACTGCCCGCAGGCTTACGACCGATGTAGGGCATCAGTTAATTTGCTGGTTCGCACCACGGATCTTGACGGTATGCCCGCTGCTCGTCAGTGCGGTCACAGCGTCGTGCTTGATCATGAACTTGACCTTGCACGGCGGGAGTTCAATAGTGCGTACCACCCGCTGAGCCGATGCGGTGTTACGGACGGTGAAACTGGTTACCGGCAAGGCACTGGTGCTGGATGCGTCAGGGTAGTTCGTCCCATCCAGCGACATGAGCATGTAGAGATACACGCTGGTCTTGTCGGTCGGTGTTGCTGCGAACGTACCCGCGAATTCGACAATGGCGTGGGTGTATCCCAGGCTTGATGTCGATGGCGTGTTGTCGTAGGCCGTACCGGCTGCGGAGTCTGTCCCAGACGCCAGGGAGTTCATCTCCGTGGACAGGACAGTCGTCTCGCTGCCAGCCGCAACGACGTTCCAGTTGACAATTGCGGTGGCCATTAAGAGCGGGCCTCCTCAATCAATGCGGCCGTGCAGTTGGTGCAGGTCTGCCGATCCGTGAACACGATCGGGTTGCCCTGCTCATCGCTCACGAGTCCGCCATCGCTTGATGCGTGAGTCGTCTGGATCTCGATCACGTACGAGTAGTTGGGGAACTCAGCCTTGAACCACGAATCGCCCAGAACCGTGTGATCCTCAGTGGCTTCGAGGACCGCCTTAACCGCCGCGTACTCCTCGGGAGTAATCAAACCCCTTGAGGCAAAGACCGCTGCATAGGTGCCAACCGCCTTGCGATCCTGTCGGCCCACCGCACCAATGAACGAGTCGATAAACGACTCGGCCACGATCTTGTCAGCGTTGGCCTGCGAGACCACCTGGAGCAGATCGGCCATGTCGAACGGCTTCGGTACTTGGACCGTGGTCGGCTGCGGCTTGTTGAGTTCGTTCGCCGCCGTAAAAGGCTCTGCTTGATCCAGACCATGAGCCGAAAGGAGGGCGAGCAGCTTGGCCTTGTCCTCAGCCGAGAGGGGAGGCGTAATCACGAGTAATCTCCGATCGCCTCTTTGATCAGAAGCGGGTGGCACTTGTCGGTCACATTGATGCCATCGATGTTGGCCGAGAAGGTTGGATACAAGGCGTAAAACTCGCTCTCCCACCAACTTGGACCTGGGACCGTTGGGGGATGTGACGGGTCCGGCATCTTGGTCGAGCAGAGCGTGTTGAGTGCGGCAATCTCGGCTTCCGTGAACTTCTGGGTTGCCTCCCAGATTTCCACAACCTTGAGTGCGTTGCTGTGATCGCCTGACTTCACAGCAGCGAAGAAAGCGTCGAACGCTCCACTGTCCGCGATTTTGGCGAGTGTTGCGGCTTCCACACCTGCCTTGATATCGTCGATCGATAGAGGCCGATCAACAAGAGGTGCTGGACCGTTATCGACTTGCTGGGGTGTATTCAGGTCATTGGACGCAGTGGAATACGCATCGAGCGTCCGGGGTGCCACATTCAGGTTGTGGCTTGTGATCATGTTCGCCAGCGTGACACGCTGGTTAATGTCGAGGTAATGAGTAATCGCCATCGGTCAGACTCCGGGAGGGGACAGAGTTCTCAGGCCGTGATGGTGCAACTGGTGAGAGTGGCAGTACCGCTAGACGTGACCGAGGTGGACGGAGACCACGTAACGTCCGCGTTGGGAACCTCGAAGATCGCGGTTCCACCACTGGTCTTGAACACGAGCTTGTTTGCCGTGCCTGTGGCGTCGTTGCTGCTGTCAGCGGTCGCCGTGATCGTCATGGAGCCAGCCGACGGTGAACCGAACGTGGCTCCCGTCAGGATGGCCAGCACGGTTCCACCGCTGGTCTGGACTTCGATCGTTCCGCCAGCACCGACAGAGGTCGAGAGGGCGGACAACTGCGAGTTTTTCGCAGTCGAGGTGAGAATCGTGATCGCCACGCTTTACCTCTTGGGCTAGGACGGATTGGTATGATTCACGGGAATATCAACGCTGACTGACGCGACCCACCCGTTATCGGGGTTCCAGTTCATCGGGCTCGGCCACTGGCAGTAGGATGGGAAGACCTTGCACTCAGCGTTAGATAGATCCGCCTTCTGGAGTGCGTTGATCTGCTTGTCCAGGGCTGCTGACGTGAGTTCTGGCGTCTCGCCGCTGGCACTGAGGTACACCCGATAGAGCGTGCTTTGTGGCCACTCGTTGCGTGCTACTAACTGTTCAGGCCGGAAGCCAGGAAGTGCGTTGGTGATCGCTTCGAGAAGCGTGGTAGGCATTACTTGGGTAAACCAGACAGGCTTGGTGCCGGGCATGCGTCAGTCATTCAGCGTGAGTGTCAGAAATTCGGTCTGGCGGGAGCGATGAAGCGTAAGAATTGGTGGCGTCCCAGTAGTCGAGCCATCGCTGAGGCACGGACGGGTAAACTTCGGCCCATTCGCGAGCCAGGTCCTCCGTTAGTTTGATCCCGAAGGCTGTGCACTGGTCCCCTTCGATCAGGAGTTTCATGCGAATACGGCTATCTTCTGCTTTTCGCTTGGCTTCGTAGAAATCCCGTAGTGCCGTTACGGCAGATGACGCGATGGCCATTGGTGATCGTGTTCCCCGTGTAACAAATCAGGCATGTCAGGACTGGGTTGTCGGTATGTCAAACTGGGCTAAGTACGCGGCCTTGAGGTGGCGTCGCCAGAGACGTTCAAGGTTGATCACGGCCTTCTCGACCGAGTTGGCCCAGATAAAATCTTCCCGCTTATCCTCGATCGATCCGCTTTGCATGCCTTGGTAGGAGTAGGTGCGATACAGGTCGAACGGAGCCAGGACAACGTGAGCCAGTTCGTGAAACAGGACGTCTAGCAAGTAGTCTTCGGTGTCGATCTTGCGTGGATCGATGGTGATGCCGGCGATGTCGTAATTGCTGTTTCTCTGGCAGGTTGCGGTGTCGCTTACGTCGTCGCAATCACCGATCTTGACCTTGATCTTCCAGTGTCCGACACTCAAGAACTCGGCGAGTTTGGCGATGTGCTTGTCGCAAAGAGCCTGGCAGACCGAATGATCCATAAACCGTTCTGGTCCTCAAAGGAATGCCTGTCCGGCCCCGATCGTGAGACCGGACAGGCGGATGAAACTCAGGTATCGCGGATCGTCACACCCATGAGCACAACACGGCCTTTGTGCGTGTCGCTGGAGGACGAGCCGATACGGCGGATGATGATCAGTCCACGGTCGCCAGCGGCCAGCGAGTCCGTGTTGGTGCAAGCGGTTGACGTGAGCACGACTTCGCCCGAGGTCGCATCGCAGGTGACCGAGAACTCAGCCTCGGTCCCTGCACTCGTGGTGTAGTCGTAGGTATCCGCACCCGTGCCAAGCTTCTTGAAGTTGACACCCAGCCGCACGACCTTACCGGCATCGGTATTGGTCGTGTTCGGATCTTCGCAGATCGCCGTCTGGATGGTCAGGCCGGTCACGAGTCCCGCGACGGCCCGAAACTCAGCCACGTAGTACTGAGTGTCGAGCTTGGCCATCGGGAGTCCCCAGATACCAGGCGAGACCTGGACCAACTGGGGGAACGGCGTGCTGCCGTTGACTGCGTTGAAGTCCTTCGGCTGAAGGAAGGCGTATTGATCGCCGGAAGCCATTGAAATGCTCCTATGGTTGAGTGATTTGCACGACTAAAAGCCGTACAGATCAGGTGCTCACGAGGTACTGACCGAACTCGGGGCGGACGACCTTCGTACCCCAACCACAGTGCATGTGAGTCAGCCAGCCCTGATCACGCAGGCTGTACTGAGTCTGGATCTGGACGGGGAGCCACGGTCGCGGCATCGCAACCGTTTCCATGACGCTCGGATCACCCGCCGAGGGCAGGTTGGCCGAGACCACCGCAATCGCGTAGCGGTGGAACATCAACGCCGGGTAGGCACCAGACGTCGCCGTGAAGTGCTGGTCGTAGATGATCGAGGTGTTGTACGCAGGGGCCAGCATGGCCTTCTGCTGGACCTGTTCCGCCGTGTTGATCCCGACAACCGACTCCTGGTAGAAGTCCGTGGTCGAGGTCATGTTGGCGTAGACGGTCGGGTGCGTGATGAACGCCATCATTCCCGGCTGGGCGGTCGGTACGCCGTAGCCGGTCAGGTTCGACCACGCGGTGCCAAGGTTAGCCCTGGTAAACACGTCCGATCCACCCGTGATCGACGAGTGGATGCTGAAGTTGGTCGTGTTCACGAGGTTGAACAGCGTGGCGTTGACCTTGCGAAGCAAGGCTTCGAGACGCGGCTCGTAGTACATCGTGTACAGATCGCGAGGGGTGCGGATCTGGTCCCACGACTTGATGACGAACGTGGTCGAAAAGTGCTTGTCGAACACGATCTGGACGTTCGAGTGGGCCACGTCCGTCACGTTGATCTGGCCGTTGCCAATATCAGTGACGTCGCCCTCATTCACGGACGGGATCGGAACGTTGAGCGTCTGGCCGATCTGTGCGTTGATCGGCTGGTGGCCAGCATACACCCACTCCGAAAAGGCGTTGGTGTACTTGAGGCTGCCCTGAGCTTCGTTCGCGGCAGCAACGAGGGTTTCAAATAACCCCGTCGTTGGATTTGCCATAGTTCTGTAACCCTATGCTGTGCGGGTCAGTCCTCGATAATCGAGAACTGTCCGGCTGCGGACGCGGTGGCAATCGCTTCTCGGTTGCTTCGCATCCAGATGGGGTCGGCCACCTGGGAGCGAGTCGCTCGAAGCGCTGCGGTTTGAGATCCACTGGGGCTACCGCCCCGGTCCAGTCCAGGCCCCCGACCTTTTGAGGTTGGTTGCGGGACAGACAAAGCTCCATCAGGAGCACCTGACCCATCAGGGTTAGGTTTGACCGCATCAGCGGTAGTCCCGGCTTTCAGCCAGGGTCGGGACTTGAGAAGTCCCTCAACCGAGGAGGTGATGAGAGCTTCGTCGGGCTCATCACCTTCCGGTGTGTATCCAGAGAGGCTCCAGGCGTCCGGCAGGGCTTCCTTGAGCACGCCTGCCTTGGTCGCAGCCTCGTTGAACTTGTCTTGGTGCTTGCGTACCGCGAACTCCTCCTGGAGCCCCTCGTACTTGCCTTTCCACTGATCCCCCGACGTCTCGGCGAGTTCTTTGTAGCGGTCCCGCTCCTCAGCCACCTTCTGCACTTCGTCGTCGATTACCGCCCTGATCTCGTCTTCCTTGACGCTCGCGAGTTCCTGGAGTTCCTCGAACTGACTGGACAGTGTCTCGTGCTCGCTCTTGAGCGTGTCGAAGTTGCTCTTGAGTTCGCGGTACTTCCGCCGTAGCGAGTCGTAGTCAGCCTGGAGTTTGGGGTAGTTCTGCTCGCTCATAACCTGCCTGGGTGTGTGGACGGGCGGCTCCCCAGACGGTCCAGGGTCCGCGACGGAATCCGTTGAGTTCATAAGTCGTTATGCGTTCGCCCGTGCAGTCAGGCGATTTTTCAGACGGAGGTATCGCATCGCACGGTCACCACTGAGGTTCTTCTCACCCTTGCGGGTGACGACCTTGAACGTGCGGTCAGTTCGCTTCCAGGACTTGGGGATGTTGGCTTCGTACAACTTGCCGCGTTGCAGTTCAAACGTGGATTCGACACCACGCGAACCGACGCTGTTCTTGCCCGAGTAGTCACGGGCGGCTGTCAGGAACTTCCGCTCCGCTCCGTACTTGCCACCGAACGAACTGATCTCGGCCACCCAGGGCTTGCTCTCGCCGATCTTCTCGCCCGTCAGGTAAACCTTAGGGGCTGGCTTTGGGGTCGCGGCACGTTTGGCCTTGGCTTGCTCTAACAGACTGGGCTTGGCGGTCGCCTGTGCCGCTGGTGCGGCCTTCGCTGCTGCCTTGGCCATCTGTTGCGTGAGGCTGTTGTCGTACATCTTGCTTCCACCAGAAATTCCGAGCCTTCTGGCTTCCGCCAGTTTTTGGGCTCTAGGCATCGAGTGGAATTTCTCGGCAAGATCCTGCTCCTGCGGAGTTCGGCCAAGCGAACGTGGTGTCCACTTGGGAGTGCTGAACATGTCCTTTATCTTGGCTGCGGACTTCTCTTCATGCTTGGCGACAACGCTTTTTGCCTTCGCACGAGCGGATTCCCTGGCTGATTTGACCAGATCGGACTTTGTCGCACCCAGCCGACTGATCGAGTCGTTGGCTGTGCTAGCGAGCGTGCTTTCTGATGCTGTGTTTCGGCCTAAGCGAGTGTTAGTTGCAAGTCGGTATTCCGCTCTCTTGATGCGTGCAATATCGACTCTCTCCTGCGATCCTCTTTGCATGCTTTGGGGTGCGGCCTTCGCTGCCATCGCCCGACGCTGTGCCACCAACTCCTTGGCCTTCGCCAGCCGATCCTTGACCGTCAGACCACGTTCAGCCCGCTTCTCCAGGACTTGTGCCTTCGCGGTGTTGCCAGCGGCTTCCTGTGCCTTCGCCTGAGTCTTCATGCGTGCCTTGGCCCGGCACTTTCCAAGGATGGACGCAACTTCCGGGGTCATCCCGGTCGTCTTCCATGTGCTCATCGCCTTCGAACAGAGGGGGTCTCCAGTACGCGACTTCTTGGAAGTCAGCTTACCGTTCTTCCCCTGCTGTAACTTTGTCGCACGGGCCATTCGAGGCACCCTCTTTTCGCTGCTCAGGACTTCGTCTTGGCTTCGACGTACGGGGCCAGATCACGCCCCTGAACCCAGATCGGGTCAGCACCATCGGCCTTGACCCAGACATGACCGTCAGGCCCAGTCGGCCCGTACGGCTTGCGGCGTTCGGTCACGACGACCACGGTTCCGTTGAGGTAGTCACCGCCGTAACCCGGAATCTGCTCATCCTTCGGCTCAATGCTGCGGTTGATGACGAACTTGCTGCCGACCTTGAACTCAGTCATGAATTGTCCTTGTCGCAGGTACACTTGGTCTTGCCCTTGGGCTTGGCTTTGCCTTTACCCATTGGCTTGGGGGCTGGCTTCTTGGGGCTGGCCTTGGGTGGCTTCATTGGTCGTCATCCCTAAATCGGGTGGGGTGGGATTCGCTGGCGTTCCAGGCGGGTACAGTGGGCCGAAAGCGGTCTCATCAGTGGCGTACTGGAGGAGAGCCTTCTCGGCCTGATCACGAGTCAGACCACGACGTCGCATGAGGATCTCGACCCGCGACGTGATGCCCATCTCCAGTTCAGCCTGATCGGTGGCGTCCCGTTCCTGTCCTGGGACGTCAATCTGCGGCTCGGGCCAGGAGAGCGTGAGCGTGGGCTTACGGCCGACCTCGTAGAGTGCGGGGTTCTGCCACCAGATCCCGCTGATTCTCAGAATGAGGGCCGCAAGAGCGGTCTCGTATCGCTGGAAAGCTGGCCTGCGTCCCTTGGCACGCTCGATCAGGGGCATCTGCTCCTGAATGATCGCGGCACCACTGGCCGTGGTCTGCTGAGTCATCCTCACTGCAGCCTTGGGAACACCGTAGTTCTCCAGAGCGTGGTCAACCTGATTGTTGAGGTCTTCCCAGAGGGCTTGCGTATCAACCGGGATCACCAGCGGCTCAAGGGACGGCTCGGGTGGAGCCATGCCGATCTCAGTGACCGTCCTGTCAGGCTCAAGGCGGATCACCCGGCCTGCCTGGACGATCGGACGGAACCCAGCGGCGAGATTGCGACCGAGGAGCCAGGGTCGAGCGTAGAACTGGACAGCTTCCGCGATGTCGGACAGCATCGCGTCGAGTTCGGTGTTGATCTTCCTCAGCGGCGTCCCGATGCCGTTGGTCTCGAAGTACCGGACGGGCGGGCAGGCGTGGACGAAGACAAACGGGAGTTCCCCGTAACCGTGGGGTTCTACACCCTGGAACTCAGGAACCCGGGCACCCTTGCCATAGCGGTCTGAACTATTGCTGGGTCGTCCCTGGTCAAACTTGCGTGTGATCCACGTACCAACGTTCTCAGCGTCCCACGCACGATATCGGATCTGGTTGTCGTACTTGTCGATCGTACAGACCACGGCAGGCTTGACCGCATTCTCCGGGTCAGTCCAGACCGCCATCTCCTCACGGCCCCAGAGCTTCACATCGACGGGCTTATCGGGGTCGTCGGTGCCAACGACCTGGAAGGCACAGTAGTCGTTGAGCGTGCTCAGGACGTCGGCTTCGTGCCAGAGCGTGTTGATGTCGAGAGCCTTCCAGACCTCCTGCATCCACTCGTCAGCCGCCGCGTCGTCCTCGATCGTGCGTGTCGGCCCAGGGTTGTACAGGTGCCGACAGAGAGCGGTGATGATCTCGTACGTCACCATCGAAAACCGCTTGCGACGACGCGAGAAGTCCCGGTCATCCTCAGCAAAACGCTTTTCGAGGTACTTGAACCCCTTACCGTCGAAGTAGTCCTGATTGGTCTGGGCGTCGAGCAGGTTGCCCTGCTCATTCTGAAGACCAGCCTCCACTTCTTTGCGGATGTCATCAATCGTTAGCACTAGTTCTCTCGCTCAAATAGGGCTGAACGATTGCATCAACGCGTCACTGTAGTCAGGCGAATGGCCCAACCGGGTCATGACGTCTTCTTTGTTCTCAAGCTTGGTCTTCTGGCCCACCAACTCGTAACGGAGTTCGAGGAGTTCGCCTCGCATCTGTGGCCACCAGTCGCCAGGGCTGATGCAGAACGGCGTCTGCTTCTGGCCGATCATGTGCGGGTCATCGCGGTAGGGGTCGAGCCGCTGTCGTAACTTCCAGGCTGAGAGTGATCTCAGGTTGGCAAAGTCACCCTTGACCGATGCGGAACCTCGATAAGGTCGAGCGTTGAGCCCTTCACGTTTCAGGTGGTTGACAAGGTCGCGGCCGATACCGAGTGCGTCAAAGGAACAGTGCTCATCCTTGACCATCCACTTACGGGAGAGTTCCCGCATCTTGCCTGCGGCTTCAGGCAGGCCCCATGCGGCCGAGTGAGCGACTTCGAGGATGCCAAGGTCATCCCGGACGACAATCACCGTCTTGTCTCGCCCCACCCCTTCGCCGAGGTCACAGGCCAGTCTGCGGATACCCCGGATACGCTCCATGCCAGGAATATCACGCGGCCGAATCTGCTTTGCGGCGAAGTCGAGCCAGGGTTCGGGCAGGAGTCCTTCAGCGGATACGGTCGGCCTTTGGGCCAGGATGTGGGTACGCCACCAGAGGGAGTCCTCACCGTACTTTTCCTTGTTGCGTCTGAGGAACCCCTTGTCCGCTAACCCTCGATGCGACCGCTCCTCGTGGATGTCTGGGCTATCCGTGCTCGGGACGATGATTAACTTCGTCCGCTCGTGATCCGGGATACTCGGGTCTGAGTTGTGCTGCTCGCCCCGCTTGGCTAACTCGACAAATGGCCCGTCGGCTCTCAGCGGATTGCCGAACACGACTCGCTTGGTTGGGTTCTGGGAGTCAAGGGCTTCCCATATCTCCGCTTCGAGGCCCGACGCTTCGTCGATCACCTGGAGCAATTCGCCCGCATGCTGACCTGAGAGCCGTTCAACGCCCCGTGTGGCGATGCCGAGGACTTGATGGCCCTCTGTGTCCACCACCAGCGTTTGAGGGCTGGCGTTGGCACTCTCGCTCACCTTACCGGGGAGCAGGATCTTGGATTGCTTGTGGGCTCGCCGGATCTCTTTAAAGAGCACGGTCGCCAACAGTGTTTGCGATGGTGCTGTCGTGACGACTAGTGAGCCAGGGCGGGTGTAGAGCCACCACAGGACGATGCCAGCTGCGAGAAACGACTTGCCAATC
>ERZ724522.1320-NODE-1320-length-13524-cov-4.990422_pt1 | contig 13524 bp, 17 predicted proteins | sample MGYA00376055_ERZ724522 | MGnify/ENA primary metagenome ERZ724522 (study PRJEB28724, sample SAMN07190884) | wastewater metagenome | isolation source: effluent of sewage treatment plant in Hong Hong | place: Hong Kong | collected 2016-03-17 ... | reverse complement strand
GGCTTGTTGATTATCACTTCTTTATAACAGAGCGCCTTGACTTACTTATTAAGAAATTGGGGGAAACGTGCTTAACAGTTTTGCGGTTGTTGGAGACCCTCATGTAACTCCAAAATCTATAGATAAAGCTGATCAGCTTTTTAATCATATAGAGACCCTTGGATTACCTACAATTATTTTAGGTGATGTTTTCGATACTAAAGAAGTTTTAAGAGGTACTTGCCTAAATTTGGTTTATAACAGGCTCAAAAGGTCTAAGTTACAGTTTATTATTCTAGTTGGTAATCATGATCTTTTCAGATTAGACCAACCTCAGCATTCTTTGGAAGTTTTAAAAGAACTACCAAACGTCACAATTATAGATTCGGTTCGTAAACATCCTACGCTTCCGTTCGTGTTCTTTCCATATATCCATGATAAAGCTAAACTTAAAGAACATCTACTTCAATATTCAAATCAAAATCTTATCGCATTTGGACACTTTGAAGTGTCAGGTTTCGATTTTGGCAATGGTCACTTATGTGAAGATGGTGTAATCACACATGATGACTTTTCAGGTTTCAAGAGAGTCATATCTGGTCATTTTCACAAACTTCAACAAACAGGCAACTTTACGTATATTGGAACGCCCTTCAGTCATTCGTTTGGTGAAGCAAATCAAGATAAAGTTTTGGGGGTTTACACATTAAGTGATGATACATTAGCTTTAACACCTACAGAATTTCCTCGTCATATCAGCACTAAGATTGATATGTCTAAAAAGGGTGCTGAGAAAAAGCTTGTTGATTATCTAGCTGGTAATGAAAACAACTTGATTCGTATTCAACTTTACGGATCTCCAGAGGATGTTATTAAACTAGATAAGTCGAAATACGGAAATTACAATATTAAGTGGGAAGATAAGTCTGAGGCTTCGACTGATTCTAAAGTGAATCTCGACGAGACTTTGGATAATAAGTCTCAATTCTTGGAGTGGGGTAAGAATATTAAGAACTTGGACTCAGATACTCTATCCTTAGGCTTGAGCATCTTGGAGGCTGTAAATGCTAAGTAAAATTTCAGCCAAAAACTTCCTATCTTGGAAAGACCTTAATTTTGATGTGACTAAGGGCGCCACTCTGGTTGATGGGTGGAATGAGGATGACCAACGCTCAGAAGGATCTGGTAAATCAGCAGTCCTTAATGCTGTTTGCTGGGGTGTTTATGGAAAACTTCCAAAAGATGCGAATGTAGATGATGTAATTAAAGATGGCGAAACGTCTTGTTCTGTTGTTCTAGAGTTCGACAATGGCGATTCTATCGTCCGTACCCGTAAGCCAAACGATCTCTTCATTCTTAAAGCCGGCGCAACGATTAAAGGAAAAGATGCGAGAGAGACTCAAACACTTATTGAAGAGTATATTGGTTGTAATTTTGAAACCTTCTGTCAATCTGTTTATTTCGCTCAAAACTACGATAAGAAGTTTCTCAGTTCTAACCAAGAGGACAAGGGTAAGATTTTATCGAGTATCCAAAACCTTCAAGTATTTGATAAAGCTCGAAAAGAAGTGATGGACTTGCTTAAGGTTGAAGAGAAGAATCTCATTAATCTTAAGACTAAACTTCAAGTTGAAGAGGGCAACCAGAACAACTATACCTCTCAGAGAGCACTGATTCAATCATTTATTCAAGATAAGATCCAAAAACACGAACAGCAAGTAGCGATGATTAACCAGCAAATTAATTTGCTGACGGGTCATATTAAGAGTACTGAGGCTTCGATTGCAACGGTCCGTGGTCAGTTTGAATCTTATAACGTTGATTCTTTATCACAAGATGAAATTGAACTCAACCAGGCCAAATCCCAATATGCCACACAATTATCTGGGATTACTTATCAAAAGAGCCAAATCGATTCAGTAAAGAAGGCAATCCTTGCCAAAGAGAACGAAGGCAAAGCTCTTGCAACTAAGTATCAATCGATTGAGAATAAAATTAAGTCGCTGAATCCTACAGATACGCACCGTTATAAAGCCTTGGCTGCCAATAAAGCTCAAGTGTTGGATTTGAATAAGAATTCATCGATTATCCGATTAAGTGCAAAAATTAAACAATTAGAAGCGTTCATTGCGAATCCAACCAATGTTTGTCCATCATGTGGAACGACTCTCGCAACCCCGGATACATCACACTCCGAAAATGAAGTCAAAGAACTTAGGGTCGAGATCGATGCCATCATTGCTTTAGCACAACGACAAGCTGAAGACTTTGATGTTCAAATGGAAGCTGAAGTAGTTGCCGTTGGTAAGCAATCTGAAGAACTGACGCTAGAGGCGCAGTCGATCTTGGTTCAACTGCAAGCGATATCTGAATATCTTGATACGAACAAAATTCCATCTGCAGACGAGTTTACAGTCCAAGAGAACGAAATCAAAGTAATCATTAAACAGATCGATGAAGCTTTGTTTGATACTCAACAAAAGAAACTCCAACATGCTCAACTGGGTAACCAACTGGATTCATTAATTAACCAGCTTAACAGTTACAACGACCAACGTTCCCAATTTGGGTATTCACTTACCCAACTTGGGCAGCCCGACGTTTCTGCAGATCAGGCTAAACTTTTAGCAATTGACGAAGCTTTGGCGAATACAAATGATCAAGTTACACAACTACGTAACTTGATCATCACATCAAACGAGTATTCTAATCGCCTTGAAACCCTTAAAGACGGATTCAAAGAGATCAAATCGTATGTGTTTACAAACGCACTAAACGAGTTGAACTTCAGAACCAACCAATACCTTAATGATCTATTTGAAATGGAAGCAACCATTAAGTTCACTAACGAGGATCAAAAGATTGAATCTAAGATTACATTAGATGGTAAAGTACGCAGTTTAGGCTTGTTGTCTGGTGGTCAGAATCGTCGCTTCAATCTGGCCGTAGACTTGGCGTTGTCGGACATCGTTTCGTACCGTAAGACTTCTAAACTAGATCTTTTGATCTTTGACGAATATTTCAAAGACCTTTCAGAGATCAGCATGGAGAAGTCTTTGGACCTGCTCAAGTCTAGAAAGTGTCCAGTAATCCTGATTGAACACAATAGCATCTTCAAAAACATTGTAGATAACACCTTCTTCGTAAGATTGGAGAATGGTACGTCGCATGAATCAAGGGCCTAAAGTAGTCTCTTTAAGTGGGAGACGCCTTAAACATCAGAAGTTATCGGATAAAGAAAAGATTATACATGCGTATCACCTGCTTAGCGACTGCTTTGTTGATGACGCAATAGATCTTCTAAAGTTGGTATCTAAAGATTATTATGAAAAAGATCTTCATAAAGACATTTCTAGAGCTTTGCTATGTTACGCAACTAAGGCAAGTTCACAAAATATTCAGCATGGTAAAGAGTCTGAGTTTTATTTAGTAGTATATAGATTGGTTAAGATGATCTCAGAACAGAAACTATATTTTAAGAACAGTGAATACTTTGTAATGCTCAAAGATCAACTATTCAAGGATTTTATGTAATGGCACTTAGAAAGTTCGAATGTTTAAAATGTCGAAAGGTTATAGAGACCCTTAAGAAAAGTGCCCCAGAGTGTGTTTGTGGCGGAACTACTAAGGAACTTATATCATCTCCAAATCAAAAGTTTATGGTAACTGCCAATGCTTCGACTGGAACATCAAAAATAAAAGATTCTGACAAAATACTAAAAGCTAGGGCTAGGAATCACTCTAGAGATGTATTAGGAGATGATACTATCCAGACCAACTTAGACATGGGATCTAAAGAGTCAGTAGCTAGGGGACTATTAAATTCGCAAGGACAAAGACGTCGTAAGATTGATGACATATGAAATATCTTCTATCTATCGATCTTAGTACAAATTGCACAGGTTGGTCCGTGTTTGAAATTGAAACTGGAAAATTAGTAACGTACGGATACATATCTGGTAAAAATTTTAAAGATACCTCGAAGTTAAGGGCTACTTTACGAAAGCTTGAATACATGGCGCTAGGAGTCCTTAACATAATTACTAATCACGCACCGTCGAAAATAGTAATAGAAGAGATAGCTGGTTCTAAAAATAGAATTGGTCAAAAAACACTAGATATGGCTCATGGGATTTTATTGAAAACAATTGAAAATTATTTAGACATCGTGGAGTATTACGATGTTTCTGGTGTAGACGGGTGGCGTACTAACTTAGGTTTAAAATTAACTGAGAGTGATAAGTTAGCAAACAAAGAAGCTAAAAAACTCAATCCTACTTTAGGTAGGGGTGTATCAAAATTGCCCATTTATGACGCCAAAGATTTAGCGGCTAGGTACGCAAACAAAACATTTGGATTAGGTTTGGATCCGCAAGTGTCTCAACATGATGCAGATTTAGCCGATTCCATTTGTATGGGACACGCCTATCTTAAATTTAGGTGTCCGAAATAAGTGTAGTTAGATAGTATAGTTATATGGAAAAACAAAAATTTCAATATGAAGGTTTGAAATGGTTAGTAGAGCTAGAACTCTTAAACCATCCTCAAGTAATCAACCAATTGAAATTCAATATTCTAATGGTATCGAAGCACATTAAAGAAGTGGAGCTATTGATTTATCGTGAGAATAAATCGATATTGGTCTTATTGGAATTGTCGTGGATCGGCAGAAAATTTAAGAAAACTCAAATCCTTCAAGATGTTCATGATGTAGTTTCTCAGATGCTTCCTAGTTTTAGATTTAGGATTACGGAAGATCCTAAAATCATGGAACTAGCTATTGAAAAGGTAAAAACCGCCCTAACCGGAGGTAAAGATGAAGATGTTCTTAAGTCTGGCACTAGTGATGGTTCCGAATCTAATAAATCAGGAGCCATTCCAAGTCATAACCGAGGAAACGAAAACAGTATTCAAGCAAGTTCTGAAGAATCATCCAAGGTTGAATAAAACGTTTGCCGCAGAACTGTCAAATGCTATTAGTTCTAGTTCGAAAAAGTACGGAATTTCATCAAAAGTTTTGACTGCGGTTTTGATGCAAGAATCCTCATATAGAGTGTCAGCTAAAAACATATCTTGTGGTGTTTCAGTTCTTTCCGGTGAAACGGACTGTATTGCAATTGATGTCGGAATAGGGCAGATCAACCACAAGACTGTTAAGAGTTTTAATCTTGACCCAAATCGATTAGTCTCTGATTTGAAGTACTCAGTTGACGCTTCAGCCATGGTATTGGCTGATTTTAAAAGAATGTATGGATCTAAGGATCCTGAGTACTGGACTAGGTATAACTCTTCTAAGCGCGATAAACGCGAGGTTTACAAGAGGTTAGTATCTAGGTATATGTAAGCTACTATACTTTTCCGGGCATCCAAGATATAATATAATCCTTATAGGATGCGCCATGTTTAATAATGACGATGACCAAGACGATAAACTATCTATCCTTACTGAGGACTCTAAAGGACGGACTATTCAGATAGGTGTAGAGCATATTAAAAATGCCTACATTTGCGAAGGCTTGTCTGCCGAAGATTTATCAACTAGGTTCAAACTACCAGTATCGGTCATTACGCAACTCATTCAAGAGAATGATTTAGATAAACTAAGGGCTGCTCATATAAAACACGGCCTAGCGCAGCTACAAAGCATACAGTTGGCCCAGGCTGAGAAATTACTTGAGCTCGAGAATAGATTCAAGAAATTGAGAATCATCCAACTTGAAAAGACCTTAGACGATTATGTGGCATACTATTCTAGATATGGTCATTTTTATAAAACACATCCTATTACATCTGAGATCTTAAAGGATACGAATGGCATACCGATTCAAATCAAACTGCCAAATGTAAGTAGCGAGATTATGCAATTGAAGGAGTCTTTCAGCTTATCAGAGGGTTTAAAGCAAGTTCTAACTCGCATTGACGATATTATCAATACCCCAAAAGACGTAGAAACGCTAGATTCAAATATAATCGATGTAGCTAATTTTAATGGTCTTTTTGAAAAAAATAAAGCTGATGACGACGATGGATTATAGAAAAGTATATTTCAACATAATTAGTAATGCTCAAGGTAGATCATTGTTAGGATATGGAGAAGTCCATCATATAGTTCCTAGATGCATGGGCGGTTCTGACGAAAAATCTAATCTAGTCAAATTAACAGCTAGAGAGCACTTGCTATGCCACATTTTATTGGCAAAAATACATGGTGGCAAATTATGGGCCGCCGTAAATAGGATGACGAATAATGGAGAATTGAGATCCAAGACTTACGAAATTTTTAGAAAAAATTATGCAAAATCTATAACTGGTAAAGGTAATCCAAGATATGGATTACTCGTAAAACAGAGTACTAGAACTAAAATTGGAAATGGTAATCGCGGAAAAATTAGAACGTTGGAAGCTAGAACTAATATTTCTAAATCGGGGCGTTTCAAAACTAGATCCGAGACTTCTAAAATAAAATATTCTAGAGCTAAAGGGGGGGTAAAATTTAAAGCTTACAAGCTTATAGGCAACACTTTTAGAAAGCATAATATAGAGCACTTAGAACGTGTATTTGTTGGAAGTTTTAACTCATCAAGAGAGTGTTCTAAAATTTTACAAATTCCTCATCAGAGTATAGGCTATGTCTTAAAAGGGCAAAAATCTCATGTTTTAGGATACGTATTTGAGGTAGATCGTGGATGTATCTAAACTTAATACACAGCAGTTCGCGGTACTATTTGATCGAATTATAAAAAAGATCAAAGAAGATCCCATCACTAACTTTGTAAAAGCTCAGGGCTTTATTGACTTAGAACCTACACCAGTACAAGAAGTAATTTTAAAATTAGTGTTCTCTAATGAATTAGATTCAGTCACTAAGAAAAAAGTAAGAATGGAGTTTAGAGACGGAGCGTCCATAGGATTTAAGACGGTCCTAATGACAGAATATGAGATTTATGAGTTTCTTACTGAAAGTCCGTACAATCCCAAAAGACTGAAAAATGTAAAAATCAATAAGATAAATCTTATTTGTGGTCGTCGATCTGGAAAAACCCTTTTATCAGCTATTATATCTATATACTGCGCTATTTCCAATAATTGGAAACCGTTTTTAAAGAAAACGCCGTATGCTACTGTACTGATTATGTCGCATTCTAGGGAATTTTCAGATGAAGTTTTAGAGATTATAAGAACATTAATCGAAAGCTCCCCAATCCTAAGTGCGCTAATTAATAAAGACAAGAAAAATTCGTCGTCAACTATGAATCTAAAGGTTCCTTGGATAGTCAATAGTTCTCAAATACAATATTCTAGAGTTCAGATACGGGTTGCGGCAGCTAGTAGCAAGACAACCCGAGGAGTCGCAGCGTGCGCAGTCCTTTGTGACGAGGTGGCATATTGGGGACTCGATGAAAACATGAAGGAGACTGACACCAAGATTCTCAAAGCTGTGCGACCTGCGATGAAGCAGTTTAGAGAATTTGGAATGCTGATAAAACTATCGTCCCCTGCTATTAAACAGGGAGTTCTATATTCTGAATATAAAAAGTCAAGAGAGGGAAGTCTACCAGAAACGTATGCAGTGTTTAAAGCCCCGTCATGGGTAATGACTCCAGCAGACATAGTTCCAGATGATGAATTTAAAGAGGAGTATGAGTTAGACCCCGACTCTTTTGACGTTGAGTACCGTGGTAATTTTGCAGACTCTCTAAGTTTCTTTATTACTCCAGAATATATCGATATGGCGGTTTTAAAGAAAGTTTCTTTTGTACCACCAGAAGCTGACCAAACTAAGTATACGGCAGCAATTGATGCGGCATATAAAGGTGATAGATTTACGTTTTCAGTCACCGGTTATGTGAATGGACGTCTTAGACAGTACATGTCCAAAGGGTGGGAAGGTACAAAACAGAAGCCAGTTTCTGCATACGAGGTTGCTGAATTTATTAGAAACATCTGTAAGCAATATAACATTGACGAAGTTGCGGCAGATCAATACTCGTTTCAACCTCTAAAAGAGATCTTTAATACCTATGGCGTAAACCTAAAAGAGTATACATTCACTCCTTCATTTAAAAAGAAGATATATTGGAATTTGAAAAAGCTAATCCACTCACAGCAAGCGGATTTGCTTGATAACGAAATACAAACTAGAGAACTTAAGGAATTGATAGTCGAGCAAGGGCAATCTGGAAATATTAAAATTGGCCACCCTGCTGGAGGCACTGACGACTTTGCTGACGCATTAGCCATAGCTTCGTTTTTAGCTACTGAGGAAATCGGTACTGGGATATTCGAAGTGGTATCTGGGGCGTCTGGACAAACCTATGGGGTAAGGACTGACGTATCTGGTAAAGCTATAGGCAAAGCTCCAAGTACGGATATGTTAGTTTCATCTGGGCACCTTCCAGAAACTGTTATGGATAACTCAGAAGAGTTTGAAATAGATCCCAAAACTGGAAAGTTAGTTAAAAAGGGTGATTTAGACGAGGACGATCCAGATTCTGGCGCGCAGTTCGTCTTTTAATAGTCAGGCGTGATATAATACTAGTATAGTTGTTTCGTAACTATACTTTCTTAGAAGGATAGACATGTCATCCGAAAATGCTAAAAACTCTTCTATTTTCCAAAAAGTATTAGAAGCTGGAAATGCATATCTGGATAGCCAGATATTTAAAGCAAAAACGACTATCCTTAATTCAAATGTTGAGGATTCGGCTGATTTATTTTTTGGTAAAGCTGTAATCGAAGATCCAAGTTATGCTCTCCACTCTCAGGGATGGACCGATAAACCATATAGGATTCAAAATTCCCACTTAAAACAAATGTCGTACCAAGATACGGCAATTGCAGCTGTTATTCAAACTCGCCAAAACCAAGTATCTCGATATTCTGAATTAGTCAAATCTTCTCAGGAAAAAGGATTTATGATCCGCCTGAAAGACGAGAAAGCTATTTTAGAAAAAATTAAAGAAGATCTAAAAGCTGAAATGCAAGCTGAAGAGATTGTTAGTGGTTCCAATCCAGCAGAAGAAGCAGCCTCTGTACAAAAAGCTGATGGCGCCGAAGATGAAACATCATTAGAAGGTGTAAACCTCCAATCATCCGACGACTCAAAGTCTGATGATGAAGTAGAACTCTTTAACTTCGAGCTTGAGCGTAAAGCTAAAGAGAAGATGGAGAAAGAGTTTGAGAAGCCGAAAAAAGACGTCGAAAATTACATCCTCCATTGTGGTAAACAGGATAATCGACCATTTGAAACTCAAAAGTGGAATTTTGAAGCAGCGTTGAGGGCGTGGACTAGAGACACGTTGACGTACGATAACTACGCAACTGAGAAGGTTCCTGATAGAGCTGGACGTCCCCACCATTGGTTTCCAATAGATGGAGGAACTGTTAAGAGGGCTTCAAGGGATCTTAGGAAATATAAAGATGCTGCTCAAAACTTCTACAACATTGATATTTTATATCCTGAACGTACTGAAGAAGCTCAGAATCGCCAAAAAGTTATCCAACTTGATGAAGCTCTTTTAGAAAAAGACGCGTATAAATGGGTTCAGGTTATTCGTGGAAAAGTTGAAAGAGCTTATACTTCCGATGAATGTGCCGTTGGTGTTCGAAACGTTAATACCGATATTTATAATAACGGATACGGAATTGCAGAACTAGAACTTCTAGTCTCGATGGTAACTGGACATCTTAACGCTGAATACTATAATCAAGCATACTTTACTCAAGGGTTTTCTGCAAAAGGTATTCTTCACATTAAGGCAGCACTAAATCGACGTAAAGTTGAAAGTGTTCGGTCTCAGTGGCACCACATGTTGAAAGGCGCCAGAAATTCATTCCAAACTCCCATCTTTGCAGGCGTTGAGGACGTAAACTGGATTCCTCTAACGCAAAATCACAACGACATCGGTTTTGAAGGTTGGATGAGATATCTTGTAACGATGATCGGTGCGATTTATCAAATCGACCCATCTGAAATGGGAATTCACTTTAAAGCTGAAGGCTCAACCGGAGGTCTCGGTGGAAAAGATGATATTAAGGATAAAAACGAGTCTTCTAAAGACCGAGGTCTTTATCCTCTTTTAAAACATTTTCAAACTTATATCAATGATCAAATTATCGCACCATTTGATTCTAGATTTGAATTGGTGTTTACTGGAGTTGAAGGTCAAACTGCACAGCAAATCCTCAATCGCCAAAAAGAAGAATCTAAATTCAAAAAGACTCTCAATGAGATCCGAGCCGAGGACGGACTTCCGCCATTGCCCGGCGGAGATGATCTTATCCTAGGTCCTGAGTACATGACGTGGTACACTCAATTCTCTCCAAAAGCTTTGGAAAAACAGAAGCAAGATAGAGACCACCAAACTGAACAACTTAAGCAACAACAAGATGCTATGGCTGGAGAGGAAGCTCCAGAACTTCCACCAGAGGACGACATTTACGGAGAAGGTGCGCTTTCAATGAATAATCAGAATTTCGTAGAAAAATCTATGAAGCGCAAGCGCCCACTTAAAATAGAAATCTATAAACTGGATTAATTGTGGCAAAAGTCAAGATCTACTTAGAAGGTATTGAAACTCAGATGGATGCGGAAGATGCTTTACTTAAAGCTATTACTCATCATTCGTCTGGAGAGGTCCACGACGAAGCTTCATTTGATGATCCAGCTATGCAGGATCTTAGTTTGCAACTTCAACAACTTTATAAAAGAATCCACTCTGAAATGATTGAAGAGATCTCAGAAGTACTGGATTCGGACTTTAATAAGCTTTATGGTAACTAAACGTGAGACTATAGAGAAAATTAGAGAGATTATCCAGAAGCATTACGCTAGACTCGTAGTGTCAGTACTAGGTAATCAAGTGCTCTCTACAAAAGAGTTAGCAGAGCTGAGGTCTCTAGGAGTAGATACCTCCAATAATGACTCTTTATTATCTTTAGTGTATAACCATAACTTCATAAATCACCCGGTTGATGACATATCTCCTAGATCTGTAGAAGATATGAAAGGGCAGCAATCAGTGTCTGGGTTGGTTCCAAAAGGTGAAGCCCATTCATACACTATTGAAAATATAAACGATAAGACTAAACAGCATATTGATAAGCTTAAAATCGACATGATGACCAAAATTGAGGGTATCATTCGGGAGAATAACGATTCATATAAAATGAATGCTCTTCAAAACCTGGATAGACCTGACGAATTTGACGATTTGGTAAAAGAGTCATCGTTGGGAAAACTTAAGCAAAAGCTGAAAGATACTTCTAAAGAAGGGTCCCGTGATTGGACTAGGGTAGCCATTACGGAAATGTCTAATGCTATCGGTATTGCATCAGTAGATCGTATAGTTAGTGATAACGCGACTAAAGAATTAGATGATGTGTACGTTTTCAGAATTACTGTTAAAGATAGCAAAACTTGTAAATGGTGTCGAAGATTTTATGATGATCAAGACGGGAGTCCTAAACTATATAGACTCTCGACTCTTTTAGATAACGGTTCTAATTACGGGAAAAAGACTGATGCTTGGGGACCTGTTATAGGTGCCACTCATCCGAATGAAAGATGCTCTCAAATGATTGAGCTAAAACCCGGATATGCTCTTCAATCTGATGGAAGTGTGTCATATATTGGTTTAGATAAGTGGAACCAGTATATTTTGAACAAGCTACAAAAGTAGTTCACCTACATAAAGATCGTAGATAAAATCCTAGTATAGTCGAGGTACTAGTGTCTACAATTGATCAACAAATCAAAGACCTTCTCTTAAAGAAAGCTAAGATTAACTATCTTAGCTATATCGCGGACCTCATTAAAAATGATACGAAGTGTTCTGATTTTAAAGATGTTCAAAAAGAAGTAGTTGATTTGATTGAGCCGTTTCTTTTGCAGTTAATGAATTCTATTGAAACTGGAACACCAGTAAATACTCAAAAAACTGAAGGTTTGTCAGAGAGCGACATCTCCATTCTTAAAACTCTAGCTACAAAAGTAGTTTCTAGAAAACCTCAAGAAACTCAAAGTGCTCAGCCGTTTGAGAAGAGCATTCCAAAAAATGAGATGTCACATACTGATAAACTAAACTTTGCGATGAACTATCGTCATTTAGCTAACAAAAGAGTTCAAGTGATGAATGATCAAAACGCTGCTATTTACGGAAGTGTTGTTGGTTTAGACGCTCCGTATGTTTTGATTAAAACTGAGACTGGGCCTACTATTCAAGTTCCGGTAGAGAAGGTGGTGCCAACATGAAATCTATTTTTGATACTTCTATTTTTAAATCCGAAGAAGACCGTCAAAATGAAATACTTGGAAAAGTTGGAATATTTCTTTCTGAACAATCTATTAAAACTGCTGAAATTAAAAGTTTAAACAAACCAAAGCCTGGAAGCTTTAGCGAAATGGCTAGTTTTATAGTAGACGAAGTTGTTGGAACGTTTAACGGAAACTACACACTTTCAAAAATAGCTTCTGATGTTAGTGTAGGAGTTTTATTTTATTACCAAGGTGCTCTCTTGGTAAAGACTCCGTTTAATACTATTGTTAGTGCCCAAAATTATGTAGATACTCTGCAAAACAGAGTGTTAGAACTTACTAGAGTTCCTACAGAAATCGAAATTTGTAAATTAAAGAACGAACTCTCAACTATCACTTCTGGTACATTTTTTGATTTAATCAAACTAGCATTTAAACGTCTTTTTAAAGGGGAGTATAATGGGTAAAAAGAAGTCACAAACACATGTTCAACAGTCAATGGGTCAGATGGTTTCAAAAGCGGCACTTGCGCAAATGGCACCTAGCATTGAACGTTACGTACAAAGCGTAGTTCAGAGTTTGGGAGCCCAGCTAGCTAATCAGACTTCAGCCACAATTGAAACACTGTTCTCACGACTTGTGATCCTTGAAGACCTTCTATGTGAAAAACTGAACGTCACGAAAGAACAACTAGTAACTAAGGTATCTGATCTTGAAGACGAAAAAGACGGACTGAAGGTTTCGGAAACTACCACTAAACTTGGAGATACGGTTCGTCTTGAAGTTAGCTCTAAGTTGAAAGATCAAACTGAGTATCAAGGTCTTTCGCGCGTAAAAGTTTCAAATGTCGGTAGTGGTCAAGCTCTCGGAGTAGAGATTGAAAAACAACTAGTTGGCATGGGACCTAACGAGACAAAAGAAATTGATCTTGAAGCAGGTTTAGTTAAAGTTACGGTTAATCGAGTATCTGTAAAAAAAGAAGGTTCAAGTGACAATAACACTTCTGGGCAATAACGTTGCTGTTGAAAAACTTAAAAAAGCAGCTAAGTCTTCTGAGAAGAGCTGGTTAACTATTCCAGAAGGCGATGAATACTACGGAACTATCGTGTATCTTAGTAAAGCTGTTACACATTTAGAGGTAGGCCAAAAGGTTTACTTTCACACTAATTTCCAACAATCAAGGATTTTAGGTCGCGATTTGTGCGTAATGGATGCTTCACAGATATATGCTGTAGTTTCTGATACTTGAGGAATCATGTCAAAATTAAATAGAGATGACGTAGATAAGT
>ERZ724522.1319-NODE-1319-length-13527-cov-65.162114_pt1 | contig 13527 bp, 18 predicted proteins | sample MGYA00376055_ERZ724522 | MGnify/ENA primary metagenome ERZ724522 (study PRJEB28724, sample SAMN07190884) | wastewater metagenome | isolation source: effluent of sewage treatment plant in Hong Hong | place: Hong Kong | collected 2016-03-17 ... | reverse complement strand
TCGGTGCCCTGCACCTGCGCCAGGTCGGCGACCAGCGGGGTCAGCTTCTGCACCTGCTTGCCGGTCAGGTCGAAGCGGGCCAGGTTGGCCTGCATCGCGGCGGCGTCATCGTCGTCGAACCGCGTGTGCATCTGCAGTTGCGAGTTGAGGTCCTTGAAGCTCTGCAGAGTCGCGTTCTGCATCTTCGGGAAACGCTGATACGAGTTGGCGAGCTTGTTCTGCGCCGCCTCGGCCTTGGCGTACTCCTGCACAGACGACTTCAGATAGGTGGCGACGCCGTAGGCCGACAGCATGCCACCGGTCCAGCGGACGATCTTGCCGAACGCGGCGTGGCTCTTGCTGGCCTGGTCGGTGCGCTTGCCAAGTGCCGCGGCGGCGTTGCCGACCTTGTTGAAGGTGGCGGAAGCGTGGTCGCGGGCCAGGATGTCGAAGAAGAGGCTGGTGCCTGCCATCGTCTCCTCCTAGACCATTGCCGCGACCTTGGCCGCGAACTCGTCGAGCACGTCCTGCACGTCGGCTTTGACCTGCGGGTAGTGCTTCACCGCGGTGCCGGTGAACCATTTGCTGGCGCTGCCGGTCTGGGACACCCACGCCTTGCGGTTGCCGTAGACCGGGTGTCGCCACGACTGGCCGGCGTCGATGTAGGCCGGGATCTTCGCCGCGCTGCCCATCGCACCCGGCCGCACGTAGATCCGCACCTTGCCGCCGGAGATCCGCATCGACAGCGAGCGCACCATCTTGCCGGTGATCCCGCCCGCCCCGGTCGGGCCGTCGTAGGCATGGATGCCGCCGCCGGACACGCTCATCGCGTTGCCGCCGATGGTGGCCTTCATGTCTGTCATGACCGGCTTGGCGGCCTCACGCACCGCCCGGCGCATCTCCCGACCCAACTGCGGGGAGACGGCACGCAGCACCTTCGCCAGGTTCTTGATGTCGTCGGAGGTGATGACATAGCCGACAGCAGGCATCACAGGCTCCTGGTTTTCAGCAGTTGCATCGCGAAGTCCCGGTATCGCTCGAACTGCGCCACCGTCCACGATTCGCGCACCGTCTGCTCGGTCACTCCGTAGGCGTGCAGCAGCAGCGGGCCGTATGCGACGACTTCGGCGTCTAGATCAGCGCCCCGTCGCTGCTCGGCGGCGAAGTAGGGACCACCTCGGCCACCTCATCGGGCACCGTGTCCGGCTTCTCGTCCTCGGCGTCCAACTGCGTCAGCGACATGCCGAAGATGTTGACGTTGACGTCCTTGAAGGCGACGTCCTCACCCTCGCGCTTGCGCGCCAGGTAGAAGCAGTAGCGCACCGCCAGCGGGTCGTCCTCGCTCAGTGCGTCGATCCACTGCCGCGGCCCGAAGCCGGTCAACTTCTGCAGCTCGATCGCCTCGTCGATCATCAGCCGGTCCAGGTCCAGCGTCCACGGACCCTGCTCGGTGTCCTTGATCTCGAACTTCGCCATCTCTCGGTGTCCTCTCGGTGGGTCTCTCGGGTGAATGCAAAGGGTCCGGTCGGGACGCGCCGAGAGAGTCACGTCCCGACCGGAATCGAAGTGCCTACAGCGCCGTGTCGGTGCTCATCATCATGATCGTCGGGGTGTTCGTCCCGTCGTACTTCCACTCGTAGCCGTAGTCGACGGTGACCTCGCCCGGACCTTGGATCCCAGGGGAGTCGCCGCCGAAGAACACACCCGGCAGGGTGATCCGGAACCCCCAGGCGTAGGAGCTGGCGATGATCGGGCCGACCCACTCCAGCACCAGGCTGGTCGAGGTGTTCGCCACCCGCAGATCCTCGAACGTGGTCTTCGCGTCGCTCGTCCAGTCCACGCCGAGGCTGCCGGTGATCGTGACTGGTCCGTTGCGGACCTGCTCACCCTTCAGCCCGGTGCTACCCGCCGTGTAGTCCTCGGTGTCCAGCGGATTCGTCCAGGTGCAGGACACGTTACGGACCTGGCCGGTGACGGGGGTCTCCGCGCCGAACGTGCCCGTCTTGACGTTCATGTGCTTGCCGTGGAACACCGGCAGCGCGGGCTGCGTGCTGTAAGAGGCGGCCGCCAGCGTCTGGGAGTTGTCCCACTTCTTGGCGTCCAGGTTGACCGTGGCGCCCAGGATGCCGTCAGCGGAGCAGGAGAACTCCGCGGAGGCCACCTTCGCGCCTTGCAGCTCCTCGCAGTACACGGTGCCGCCACGGTAGGGCACGCCGATCTGCGCGGTCAGCGACTTCATCGGATCGCCGAGGGTGTGGGTCTGCAGGTAGGCGGTGGACGCGGCCTGCTGCGCGACGGTGGACGTGCCGCCGGTGATCGCCTGCAGGATCAGGCCGATCCCGACCGGGGTCACGTCGAAGCTGATCGCCCCAGTGCCCGCCTCGGTGGTCTCCACGTAGTGGGCGCCCAACTGGCCGAGCACACCGGCCTGAATTCCTTCACCCTGCGGGCGGTTCTGCTCCCGGTTCAGCGAGTACGACTTCGCGCGCAGGAACTTCGTCGGGGCCACGCGCGTGCCCCAGGTGGTCTCAGCGGAGAAGCCGAACTGGCTCCCGAGTCCTGATCCGACAGCCATCGGTTACTCCTCATCCTTGGTGGTGGGCTTCTTGCTGATCTTGGGTGCGGCGACCTCAGCCCAGATCGGCTGCTCGCCCGCCTCGCCGGTCTGGAAGTAGCGCAGATCGGCGTCGTCGACGGTGTAGATGGCGTCGGGCTCGACCACATGCCAGCGGCCAGCAGAGTCCTGCAGCGTCCGGGTTTCGCCGGACACGTTGGTGAGACGACGGGCCATGCCCGCCTCCTTTCGGTGGGGGTTGGGTCAGGAGAAGACCGCGGCGTAGGTGATGCGGAACAGAGCCTCGACGGTGGTGCCGCGCTCGTCCTGGCGCTGCACCCACTCGATGCGGGAGTGCAGTTGCAGGCCGATCACCTGCGGCAGGTTCAGCGGGGTGATCGCGGCCAGCGCGGTCGTGATCGCGTCGAGGATGGCGCGCACGTCAGCGCGCAGCTCACGAAACGTGAAGTCGTTGCCGGTCCACGCCCAGGCGGTGCAGCCGATGCTGCCCGTCTCCTCGCGGTTGGCGAACGGCGCGGGCCCCGCGTCCCGCCAGGTCTGCTCGGTCTGCCCGGATATGTCCTGGCCGTCGACCGGGCCGGGCATGCCGATCGCGACGCCGAGCGGACTGGCATCGTCGGCCGGCGGCGGGCCGTCGAACAGCCGCGCCCCGCCGAGGTCGGCGGTGTCCAGCACGTCGAGCACCGCATCGACCACCTGCGGCCACATCGACCCGGTCACGCGAAGCCGCCCGGCAGGCACAGCGGCGCGATCATCTCCGACACCCGGTTAGGCAGCGCGTAGCCCATCCCCGGCACCGGACCCGGCGCGGAGTTGCGGCCCATCGGCACCCGCTGGGTCTCCCACAGGTGCGCCGTCAGCTCAAGCGCGGCCTGCTGGGCGATCGCCAGGTCGTCGCCGGTCACACCGGCCCGGCCGGTCACGGTCACCTCACCGGTCCACACGCCGTATCCGATGCGCTTGGTCAGGGTCTGGCCGGTCTCGTCGAGCAGCCAGTCATCAGCGTCCACGCCAGTGCCGCCATCAGTGACGCTGGTGATGGACAGCCAGCACGGCTTCGGCAGCGTCAGCACACGGCGGCTCAGCCCGGTCATGTCCACCGTGACCGTCTGCGTCGTCGACGCAAGCACGCGGCGTGCTTCGAGTGCTAGCCGTGCGGTCGCAGCAGCGGAGATCCGCCGCAGCTCCTCGTCGTTGGTCGTGTCGGTGATGTTCAGCCGGGCCTTGACGTCGGCCAGGCTGATCAGCGGCACGCCGGCAGCCAGGACCGTGAACGAATCCCGGTAGGCGCTGGCGTTCGCACCGGTCGCGGTCCACAGCACACCGTGCAGGCCGACCACGGTCGGGCTGTAGGCGGCCGTGTACACCCCGGTCGCGGAGTTCGTGACGCTCGGTGAGGCGGTGGTGCCGTCGGGCAGGGTGATGGTCAAGGTGACGGCCCCGGCGTTGGCCAGGGCCCCTGCAGTGTCGCGGATATTGACACTCAGACCCACCGGGTCGCCGAGGTCGTAGGTTGACATCCGTCAACTCCTCTCGATCGTCGCGGTGGCGGTAGCGGTGCCGGTCATCGCCGCCGTGGCGGTCGATGCCGGTGTCAGGGTGGCGGTGGCGCGGTGAGTGCTGGCTGCCGTGGCGCGGGCCGTAGTGGCCGGCCGGGTGGTCGCCGTCGATGTCGACAGGGCGGCCATGGCGGTGTGCGAGTAGTCACCTGTCGCGGTGGCCTTGGCCAGATCGGCAGGATCCATCGACGCGGTGAGCGCATCGACCGCGGCCATCAACGCCTCGTCGACGGCCGCCGCGAGCATCCACGGCACCTCGACGTCGGCCGGGATCATCGTCCCGACGCTGACTTCCTGCACCGCACTGAGTGTGGCGGTCAGGCTCGACGTGCCGGTCAGCGTCGCAGTGCACGGACCGGTTGCTGTGAGGGTGCCCGTGAGGATCGATGACCCTGACAGGGTGGCCGTGACGGATCCGCTGTCTGAGGCCGTCAAAGTGGCCGAGAATGCGCCCACGCCGCGCAGGACGGCACGCATCGCGTTCGGGTCAGGTGCGCCGCTGAAACCCAGACCGGCGGTGACGATCGGGCCGTCGCCACCTAGCCCACCGACGACGATGTCGGCGGTCATTGCAGCCGATCCCGACGTTGCGCGCCAGTGCCGGAGTAGGCCACCGTGCCGGCGGCGTCCTCCCACAGATCCGCGACGTACAGCACCGTCGTGTCGTCGGTGTCGTACACCGTGTACGTCCCCGCGGCCGGGTCGGTGATGACCTTGTTGTGGCCGACCGCGTACAGGAAGCGGCCCTGCGGGCTGTCCCACACCGCCGTCGCCACGCTCGCAGCGGTCAGACCCTCGCCTGCCACCGTGATCGCCGCACCCAACTCGCCGTCCGCGCGGGCCGTCACATTCAGCGACCCCGCGCCCTCGAGGGTGGCGGCTGCGTGGCCGAGCGCCTTCACCGAGCCGGACATGTCACCGGACCCGGCCAGCGTCGCTGCCATGTTCAGATACGCCTTGCACTCGGCGTTGCTGATGTCGCCAGAACCAGTCAGCGTGGCGACCGCCGACACGATCAATTGCCCGGTGGCGGACAGGTCGCCGGACCCCGTCAGCACCGCGACACCGTTACGACCGCCGATCAACGGCGCGGACAGCAGCCCCTCGCCCCGCAGCGTCGAAGCGGAGATGCCACCGGAACGCAGCGGCATCAGCCACATGTACGGCGCCAGGTAGCCGAACGGCGCAGCGGCGTTGTACGCCATCGCACCGCCGGTGAAGCGGTTCACCTCGCGGGCGCCATCCCGCCACGGGCAGTGCGCCAGCATCGGCGTGAACAGGCCCGTTCCGTAGGCGGTGCCGCGCACGTTCGCGTACTGCACCCGCAGATGCGAACCGACCAGCATGTCAGCTCCAGCCGGTCTCAACCGCGCCGTAGAAGTTCGTGGACGCCGCCACCGCACCACCGGCGTACAGCAGCGGCACGATGCACGCGCCGTCCTGCACCTGCGGCAGTGAGGGAAGTTGGTTCATCAAGTCCCGCTCGGTCATCACCGAGGTGGTGGTCAGCGGGATGGTGCACAGCGGTTTGCCGATGCACAGCGCGGCGGTGGACGCCGACGCGGACGCCGCCGACAACTTGAAGTAGTTGTACGACCGGACGCCGTAGTCGCCTGCGGCCAGTGGCAGGAACGGGCCGTAGTTGTTCGCCGCCGTCCCCGAATGGCTGATGTGCGGGACGATCGCCGACGCCGTGAACGCGATCGTGCCAGGATGCACCGCCGTGTTGCCGTCCTGGTCGACATACTCCGTACCCGTACCGGCACCGTTGTCCAAGTTGTGCGCCGTCGCACCCGACGTCGCCGTCGCCGTCACCCACGACCGCAAACCCTTGCCGTCGGTGTACCGGGTCAACGTCGTCGAGTTCACCAACGTCTGACGGGTCGCCGAGTTCATGTTCAAGCCGGGGTAATACAGGCACAGATCCACCAGCATCAAGATGCTCGGCACACCCGTGGCCGCCGACGACATCGCCGCCACGTTCAGGATGTGCTTCGTCTCAGTGGACACGTTGCCGCCGTGGTACATGCCGAAGCCGCTGGTGTCGTTCGGCGCCTGCGCGTTGAGCGCCGTGCCGGACCAGGCGTTCGCCGGCGGGTTGCCCGCCAGACCCGACAGGTCATACCAGCGGCCCGCAGTGTAGGCGGCGGCGCCGGTGATCTTGTTCCAGTCGTAGCGGTTGAACTTGCCGTCAACGGTGACGCTGGCGATGAAGTCGTCAAGCGACGAGAAGCCCATTGTCTAACTCCTGATCGTGGTGATGAGGCCCGTGAACACACGAGCGTTCGGCGTCGCGCCCACCTGCGAACGCAGCACGTTGAGGTACGCGCCGGACTCGATCTTCGGGAACCTCGGGTAGTAGGTCTGCTCGGCGACCGTCCCGATCTCTGCATACAGCAGATGCGCAAGCGGCTTCACAATCACCAGCGCCGCGATGCCACCGGGCTGCGACGTCCAGGTGAACTGCTCCACGCTGCGGATGCCGGTGTCGGTGCCCTCAAGTCGGATGAACGGCTCCATGCGGTTCGACGACGTACCGCTGCTGCACGTCAAGATGAACCCCGACGCCGTCGGCGTCACCACCGACCCGGTCGACGTCCGGCCACTGACGCCGTCCTGGTTCGTGTACGACAACGTGAACGACCCGACACCGCTGCCGGAACCCTGCGCCACGATGAACGCCCGCAAACCCTTGCCGTCGGTGTAGCGCGGCAGGCTGACCGTGTTCGTCAGATCCTGCGCGTCGGCCGAGTCGCCGTCCAAGAACGGGTAGTACAGCAGCCAGTCGCAGAACAACAACTGCGCCGGCGCCTCGAGCGTGCCCGCATTGCCGAAGACCATCGCCTCAAGCAGATGCTCCGACGCGCCATCCTCCAGCCGCCAATGCCGGATGCCGTCGTTGGCGTCCAACGTCGCCGACACCAACGGCGCCGATGCGTAGAAGTTCGCCGCCGGGATACCCGCCAGCATCGAATCGTCGTACCACTGCTGCGTCACCGCCGTCACCGACGTCGTCTTACGCCACATCCCGTACCACAACTTGCGGTCGTCGATGTCGCCGAAGCGGGAGAACCCGCCCACGCTACGACTCGACCGCGCTCAGCGCCCCAATGGCGAGCTGCGGCTGGATACCGTTGGACACCGCGAGGCTTGAGTTCAGTGCGCCGCTGTACAGGATCTGCGTCGACCCAGCCGGCGTCACAGAAATGTGCGTGATCGTGTTCGATCCGCCCGTGCATTGCGGGAACTGGATCAGGTTGTCGTTGCTGACCGTGTCTCCGCTGACGGTCCAGTCCGTCGCGGCACGGTCCACCGTCACCGCTGCGTACGACGTGTACGTGGCCTCACTGGTCGTCGAGATCCCCGCCTCGCCAGGGTCGGCGGTGTGCAGGTGAATGTCGAGTTCGGTCGCGGCATCCCACGACGGGGCAACCCCGGTGAAGATGTACGCGAGGACATCAGTCTCGGTGGCGTTGGACTTACTCATCGGCTGCCTTGGCCTTCTTCGGTGCGGTGCGCTTCACCGGCGCCTCACCGAACTTCGCGAGCTGCTCGTCGACCTGGGCGAGCCGGTCGGTCTTGCCCGCCACCTCGTAGCCGTGGCGCTCCTCTTTGAGGGCGCGCACAAAGTCGGCGCGAGCCTTCGCGGCGTCGTCGGACATGGGTGCTCCGTTCGTCGTGAGTGAGTTGGCGGCTGAGAGCGCCCCCGCAAGGGGTCGCGCAGGGGCGCTCTCAGTGAACCGTCAGATCAGGCCCAGGCCGGGGTGACGAGCCCGGTGCCGCCGATCTTCTGGGTGTGTGCCTGACGCGCGTGGGTGTAGGCGAAGTAGCCGTAGACCACGATGTCGATGCCCAGCGACTTGACCGAAGGTCCGGTCTCGGTGCGGATGAGCATCGGCGCGTTCGGGTCCTCCCACAGGTGACACTCGGGCAGCGAGACGAAGTAGATCTCGTCCTCGTTCGTGCCGCCGCCGTAGTTCGTGGCGATGTTGTTGTCCACGACCACGGGAGTGCCGCTGGGCAGCACGCCGCGGAACGGCGAGCCGTAGCCCACGCCGTAGTTGGTGCCGGCGACGTTGATGCCGCCGACGCCCGGCTGACCGAACAGCGGGAAGGTTGAGCTGAGCTGCGACTGCATCCAGTACCAGCGCCGCGAGTGCATGACCACTGCGGTGCCGTTCGGGTCCTGGTTGAGCAGCGCTGCCTCGACCGCGGCGATCGCCTGGAAGACCTTCGGGTACAGCTCGGCCGCGGTCGGTGAGGCGTCGGTGTAGGCGATGGAGGTCGCCACGTTGGTCAGGCCATTGGTGGCCTGGTTCAGCAGCGCGGAGTCGAGCTTGGTCGCGTAGTCGGAGAACAAGTCCTCCAGCGTGACGTCCTGCACGGCGGTGCCGCGCTCCACTGACTGCCGGGTCAGCGTCTGGCTGCCCGCGTTGGTCTGCACCGGGATCGAAAGCAACGTGTCGTCGATGTCGGTCTCGGAGACTGCCGAACCCTCAGTCTGCACGGCGGTCGTGGTGCCGGTGGTGATCCGGCTCAGGTTGACCGTCATGCCGTCCTCGGGCATGTCGTGGTGACGGCAGGCGTCCGCGAACGGCCGGCCAGCGCGCGCCTTCGGCGCGTACAGGTCGGTCAGGTACTGCGGAACGACCAGCCCGGCGAAGGCGCCGGTGCCTGCGGCACGCTCGAAGACCTGCCCGGCACGCTCCACCTTCTCCTCGGTCATGTGCCGCTCCAGGCGGCTGCGGGCCTCGTAGCTGTTGCCCATGTCGCGGGCGAGAAGATCGCGCAGGAACTGCTTGCCCTGCGGATCCTGGTCGGCGCGGTAGGTGCGCTCCTCAGCGCCCACACGGGCCACCTGGTCGTACTTCGGGGTCCGGACCTCGGTCGGCACGATCTGCTTGCGCAGTTCGGCGATCTCAGCGTCGCGGGCCTGCTCGGCCACAGCCTCATCGCGTGCGACCGTGGCCTCACGCACCTTGACGTCGGCGGCGTCGAGCCGGGCGGTCACCTTGGCGATGTCTTCGCGGGTGATCGTCTCGTCTCCAGCCGCCAGCTTGTCGCGCAGGTCGAGCAGGGAAGCCTGCTCAACGTCGCGCTCTGCGATCGCGTCGCTCAGTGCCTTCTCGGCGCGCGCGATCCACTCATCCCATGTCATGTCATTGCTCCTTGTCGCTTGGGGATGCGAATGGGTTGGCAATGACCACAGGCGGGGTACGCAGCGCGGCGCGGTGGCCCTCTCGCGTGGGTCGGGTGTTACCTACCTGCGAGCCGAGATTCGGCCTCGCAGAGTGCCATCAAGGCTTCCAGCCGTGACGGGGTTTTCGGGGTTGACCGCAGTTCGGCGGTCGTGTGCGGGTTGGCTCCCCAGCCGACGATGGCGACATCGCCGCGGTGGATCTCAACCTCGTTGATGCGGTACTCGGTGTAGTCCGGGGACCATTGACCGCTCACGATGCGGAATGCGAAGCTCATCTCGTCGATCAGCCCGGCCCGCAACTTCGGGGCGATGTACTGCACGTCCAGGTCAGTGGGATCGAGGTCGGCATCGACGGTCAGCCCCGGCTCGGTCATAGACAGCCGCAGCGTGCCTAGGGTGGTGCGGGCGATTCTGCGCATCTGGTCATGGGCGAGCACCAGCGGCACGTCGAGGTCGTCGCGGGCTAGCGTGGCGTTGAAGGCGTCCTGGCTGACGATCTCGGTGTACGGGCCGAACATGTCCCACATCTCGTAGGAGCGCTCGGTGGCGCTGGCCACGCCGTGGAAGGTGAGCAGATCAGACCCAGACGGCTCCCGCAGTTCGATCGCGGCGGGCGCGCGCATCACCGCACGGGCGTCGTCATCCTGCGCACATCGGCGTTGGCTTGGCCGGTGCGAAAGTTGCGCGACGCCACGGGAACGAATCAGCGCTGCGCCTGCTCGATCGGTACTGCGGGTGGGTGCCATCGTGCTCGTGAAGGTCGCCCGGTTAGCAGTGTCAGCCGGCACGGGCGAGATCACATTGGGCAACGCCGCGTCCGGCCAGACCGCAGGCATCGGCACCCTGAGGTAGTTCACTGTGGGACTCCTGTCTGTGCGGATCGCGCCGGGAACAGCCGCGCGAACTCGGCCTCTTGCTCGGGGGTCAGCGGCGGCTGGTTCTCCAGCGCGCGCGCTTCGGTGACGGTCATCCGGCGCATCTCGATCGCCGTCTTCTGCAGCTCGGCGCGGCCGGTCGGGTCCATGCGCAGCATCGCGTCGGTGTTGAACTTCACGACCTGGCCCCGTGGCGTCAGCCGGCTGGTGAACGTGCGCTCGCGACGGGTAAAGGCGGGGCCGAGATTATGGATCAGCAGTTGCAGGTTGCGCTGGGTGATGTTTGCGTACGTGATCGACTTCGTGGAGACTTCGACGTCGACGATGTCGGCCGGCACGCCGTAGAAGCGGCACAGATCCTGCCCGCTGCTCTTCAGCATGTCGATGAAAGCCGATTCGCTGGCCTTCGCTCCGAGAACGCTGTACTCCCAGTCAGACCCGGTAACGAACACGTCCCCGGTGTTGACCGTCTCCACGAAGGACGCCTTGACTTCGGCGGCTTCGGCTTTGTTCAGCCGCTTCTCGGCGTTGCGCAGATGCGCGGCGGGGATCGCCTGACCGGAGAACCACGACGCCGCGAACTCCGATGCGCTCAACCCGCCCGAGAGCGTCAGCGCGGCGTACGCGGTCGGTGACAGTCCGAGCGGGGCACCGGACACGACGAATTGCCGCTCATGCCAGACGTCCTCGGCCGGGACGATCTCGCCATTGATCCGCCACTGCTGCTCGCCCTTGACGCTGCGCAGCACCACCGAACCGGCGTCGACCAGCTCGATGACGGCCGGGAAGCCGAGCCGGTCGCGAGCGGTGATGATCCCGACCGTGTTGCCACATTCATCGAGGTCGAACTGCGACGCGTACAGCCACTCCGACAGATCACGCTTGCCGTCCGGCGAGCGGAGTACGGCGGGCGAGTCAACATCGAGCAACATGCCGCCCGGCTTCGCCTTGTACACGTCCAGCGGCGTCGTTGAGACCAGATCCGACCTCAGCCGCAGGCACGCCCATTTGACGCTCGACTCCAGCGACTTCTCCCGGCTCACCCGCGGCTTCGCCTTGCGTAGACCGCGCGACGCCACCCCGACGCCGTCAAGGGTCAGTTCACGGCGGTGCGACCCGAACAGCAACCCCATCAGCGGCTCCGCTCGATCAGCCACGCCACCAGCAGGCACAGCGCCCCGGCGCTGGCGAGAATCCCGGCCAGACCGAGCCACACGATGGCTGCCGCGGCCAGCAGTCCGAGTCCGGCGACCTCCAGCGCAGTGGTGAGCATGAGGTCCTCCTTCACAAAATGCTGTCCATGACGTCGTAATCAACGTTGTTGTCGCGGTGCCACTGCGCCCGGTCGACCGCCATCACCATCGCCACCGCGGCGTCGATCTTGCGCGGGGAGCGTGGCTGCTCCTTGACCAGGCGCACACCGCGGGAATCCTCCCGCAGCACCGCATTGCTGACGTGGCGTGCCAACCGGGCGTCGCCGTCGTGGCGCATCTGATGGGTGCGGACCAGCGCCGTCACCCGCTGCGTGGCCGGGGTCATGCGCTGCGCCGACTGCCGGAACTCCGTCACTGGGAGACCGTCCGCGGCCAGAACCTCCATGCTGCGGTTCAGCACGAACGGGTCGCAGGCAACCTCCAGCACCTTCCAGCGCATCGCCGCCAGCCGCACGGCCTCCTCGACCGCGCCGATGTCCACCGTCCAGTCGGATGCGTTCGGTGGGCGTTCCCACAGCCCGACCAGATGCACATGCGGCATGTCGTCGACGCTGACCGCGACCAGCGCCGTCGAATCGTCAGACAGTGACGCGTCCAGGCCTAGCACGATGGCGGCACCGTCCGGGATCGGCGTGCCCGCGTTGCACAGATCCCAATCCAACTGGGACAGCCACTGGCCCTGCAGGCTACGCGGCCGGTTGAACCAGTAGCGCTCCCACTCAGCCGAGGACGTCTGAGGGTCGTCGTAGGAGTCGGCGATCGCCTGCAGATCCATCCACGCTGCAGCCGGGCCGTACACCCACTTCAGCCCGGCCAGCCGGTCCTTCGGTTTGCGGACGTCGAACTTCGCCGGCGCCTCGCGGTGGTCGAACAGCAGCCCCAGGTCCGAGGCGCGGCCCTCCGCGATAGCACGGGCGAACTCGAAGGTTCCCTCAGCGACGCTGCCCTCACCCGGCGCGAACATCGTCGTCGTTTCCAGCATCCAGCCGGACGCGATCTTGCGCTTCAGCAGGTTGCGCAGCACCACCTGGTGCAGCCGCTTCATCCGCGGCAACGTCCACAGATGCGACTCGTCACACACCGCGAACGTCGTCTTACGGCCGTCAGCGCTGGAGTCCGCGGCGGCCTCCGGGGTGATCGTCCCGCCGCCGGGGATGTTGATGCGGGTCAGACCGACGTCGATGCGGCCGTAGGCGTCCAGCAGCGCCGGCGCGCACGTCTCCGGGTCCAGCATGTAGCGGATCGCGTCGTAGGTGTTCCCGGCCTGCCCGAGTTCAGTGGCGAAGCACAGGATCTCCGGTCGCCTCACCGGCACACCGACCGGCTCACCGGGCGAGTAGCGGTAGCCCCACGGGCTGACCTCGCCACGCTTGGCGAAGTGGTCGAACCGCACCGGCCCCAGCGCCTCGGCGATCCCCAGGAACGCCGCCAGCTCCGACTTCGCGCGGCCCTTCGGCCGGGAGATCACACCGCGGCGCTTCTTGCGAGAGCCGTCCGGATTGACCGCGTAGGCCTTGAGGATGAACGCGGCGAACTCGTCGTCGAGCTCGACCGGCTGGCCCTCCACGTCGCCGGGACCGTGGACGCAGAACGTCTCGATCCAGTCGATCAGAGCCCAGCCGAGGCTCAGGAACTTCGGCTTAGCCATCCCCCACGGCCTTGAGCAGTCGCGCCTTGCGTGCCGTCGACCTGGCCGCCGCCGGCTTGGGCTTGGGCTTACTGCCGTCGTCGCCGGTGGCCTCGATGCGCAGCCGCATCCGGTCCTCCATCGTCGCGCCGAACTTCGCGACCCTCAGCCGCAGCTCAGCGGCCACCGAAGGGTCGCCGGACCAGAACGCCGAATGCAGAACCGCGGTCTCCAGCAGCACGTCCCAGTCTGTGGGCAGGAACCTCTGCGCCTGAGCCGATTCCCGCCAGGTCTGCCACCATTCAACGGTTCTGGGGTGCCACGCGAAGGAATCCGGCAGTTCCGGCCCGCGAATCACGCCATCTGCGGCAACCTGCACGAAAGTCGCGCGTTTCCGCGCCTCGTCGTTGGGTCGTGACCGCGGTTCCTGCTTCGGGGCGGGTCCACGCATCGCACACGCTCCGTAATCGTTGAATCTTGCACGCGCAAAAATGGCAC
>ERZ724522.1317-NODE-1317-length-13541-cov-10.322631_pt1 | contig 13541 bp, 12 predicted proteins | sample MGYA00376055_ERZ724522 | MGnify/ENA primary metagenome ERZ724522 (study PRJEB28724, sample SAMN07190884) | wastewater metagenome | isolation source: effluent of sewage treatment plant in Hong Hong | place: Hong Kong | collected 2016-03-17 ... | reverse complement strand
CGGGCCACGCTTTTGCTGCGCACGCACGGGTTCCAGGCCTACCAGGCCGCCAACTGGCGCGTGGCCCAGCAAGACGAAGACACGACGCACCTGCAATATCTGGCCACGGAAGATTCCAAGGTGCGCGATTCCCACCTCGCGTTGAACGGTGTCATCCTTCCCAAAAATGATCCGTTCTGGGAAAAGCACTTCCCACCCTGGGAATGGGGTTGCCGCTGCCGCGTCCGCCCGATGAACCCGGACATGGTGGACATGCAGCGGACGCTCGACTCCCACCGGAAGCCGGAAGATCGCCTGGTGCTGGAGGGGCCGGCGCTGACCAAGCTGCATGATGGTCAGATCGTGCGGGGCGAGTTGAAGGATCGGGACGGCCGTACGGTGGCCATGGGAACGCACGACGTCACGCCGCCCAGTGATGGCCCCGAAGGCAAGGATGCCTTCCAGTGGCATCCGGACAATCTCCGCCTGCCGGTCAACGATCTGAAGCAGCGGTACGATCCCCCGGTCTGGGCCGCCTTCGAGGCCTGGGCGAAACTCTTCAAAGTTTCCAAGTCCAAGAGCGTTTGGGCTTGGCTGCTCGGTCGCAAGGCGTGATCGCGATCACCATCCATTCCAATGAGTGGGATGACTTCGTGCGCAAACTCGACCAGTTTGATCACGGCGCGGAGCCGGTATTGCGGGCCATCGGCACCACTTTCAAAAGCATCACGGAGGGGACCTTCAATTCGGCCGGGGCCTCCTTCCGTCCGATCGCGTGGGTCCCGAAACGATCCGGCGGCGCCAGCAACCTTCAGAAAAGCACCACGCTGGCCAAATCCTTCCTCCTGCAGGTCTCGCCCTGGTCCGCCATCGTCGGGACTCCGGTGGTCTACGCCTCGGTCCATCAGTTCGGGTTCCACGGATCCATCACGATCCCGGCCCATACCCGCCGCGTGTCGCAGGCCTTCGGCAAGACCCTGCCGTTCCCGGTCTGGTCCAACGTGCGCGAGCATTCCGTCACGATGAACATGCCCGCCCGGCCTTTCATGCCGATCACCAACAGCGGCCAGCTGACCCCGCAGGCTGAGACCCTGTTGATCCGCGCGGGTGAGCGCGCCCTGGGCCGCATGCTCGGGGTCTGATCCCACCGCCGGACCGTCTATCGCGCACGGGAGAAATCCCGTCACCTGCCGCACCTTCGTCGCGCGTGACTGCAACGCCGTGACGATTCTCGACATCCAAGACCAGATCCAAACGCTGCTTGAAGCGGAGGCTTACTTCAGCGGCGTCGCGGTCATCAGCGAGCGGGTAGGGACGCTGGAGACGACCATTGCGAAGGCGATCCAGACGCACGGTTTCTACATCTCGATCCGCAATGCCGGCGGCGAACAGCGCGCCCCGGAGATGGGCATCGGCATGATGCGGGAGGTGTTCGAAGTCACGCTCGCGCAGAACCCGATCACCGATGCCAGCCGCGCCACCCGCAACGTCGTGGATGGTGTGGTGGTCGCCATGACCGCGCTCCTGCGGCAGAAGCCCGGCGCCGGCGAGGATAATGCCTTTCGCGTGACGCGCCACCAGGGCGCCTACACCGACAAGGGCCTCGCGATCCAAATCTTCGAAGTGCAGGTGGACATCCAGCTCGCCCTCCCCGTAACACCATGAGGAAGATCATCACGCTTCTGTCCGCCGCCTGGCTCGCGATCGCCGCGCATGCGCAGACGGAGCCATTGACCACCGACTCCCCGATGACGCTGCTTCAGAAGCAGCTGCTCTCCCTGAGCATCCTGACCGGGGTCGCTGAGTTTGCCCCCGCCTCGACCGATAGCTACAGCGGACTCCAGTTCAAGATGGCCAGCGCGCTGAGCTATATGGCCACCAACGGAACGGGTGGATCCTTGACGGTCTCGAATCTCGTCGTGTCCGATCCCACGGGCCTGGGCGGCATGACGGTCGACGTCCGCTGGTTTGGGGCGGTCTCCGGTGACTCGACGTCCGACGCTGCGGCATTTCAGGCGGCGGCGAACTTCTGCATGACCAACGGCCGGACTCTCTACATCCCGGGCGGAACGTGGAACTTCGGAACCAACGATTTCCTCGACGTGACGGGGGAGCTGAACGTGGTGGGCGATGGGGCGCTCAGCCGCATGCAGCATGCCAGCACCACGCAGACTGACCACACGGCCTTCTTCAGCGTCGATCACGGCTGCACCAAGCTGACCATTCGTGGGGTCCAGTTCGCCGGCGCCCTCGCGGCTGTCACCGTCCCAACTGGCAACTCGTTGATGGATGCGATCCGGATCGAGAACGTCATTTCCACGAATTGCTCCTACCTGCTTTACGCCGACCAGGCGATGCAGACCAATCAGCTCAACGTGAAGGCGATCACGATCGCCAACAGCACGTTCTACGGAACCACGGATCAGGGGGCGATGCTTTGGTGGAAGGGGATGAAGTGGGACACCGCCACGGTGCGCGACAACCACATCATGAACGGCACCGACGGCATCGTGGTGGGGTGGGACACGCCTGCTCTCGACCTGAATCCTCTCCTCCTGGCCGGAACTCTTGAGGTGCGCGGCAACTGGTTCGAGGGGTCAGGCCACGCCACCCTGAATTGCCACGGCGTCTGGGCCAAATGCCGGCGAGCGGTCATTGAGGCGAACACGTTCCGGCTCGGGTGCAACGTGAGTTCAAGCGGTGCGGAACAGCACGCCATCTTCCTGTTCTCGCTCGGGGCGCAGATCGGCGGGAATCTTTTCGACCGGTGGGGCTCCGACTACACCAAGAAGACCATCTACTTGCAGGGCCCGAGTCTGGCCTACAACCAGTGGAATACGAACTCGTTCCCCAGTGGCACAGCCTACAACAACACTCCGGGGTGGGGTGTGCGCATCGTGGGGAACACGTTCAACGACAACGCGACCAATTCCGTCGGGTGTGGCGGCATCTACCTCAACACGGATCGTTTGACGGTGGCGGACAACATCTGGACCGACCCGGGAAGTTCGAGCCGCACCTGGAACCTCGTACACTTCCAGCCGACGGCCGGGACGGTATATGAGTATGGGGACGTAGATGTCCGGAACAATACTGTGGTCCGAGGCTACGTCCCCTCCATTTTGTTCCTGCGCAGCCCATCCAGCGGGCAGGTTCACAACATCCGGTTTGTCGGGAATCGCTGGTACAACCGGGCCGCGTCGGACACGCAGTACGCCCTCGAATGCTGGTATGCCTCCAAGAATGTCCTGATCGAGGGCAATGTCCTGTTCAACTGTCCCGGGTTGAGCGTGGCCCGCTTCGGCCTGAACTCGGGATCCAGCACGCCGCATCAGGGGTTCAACGTCCAGAACAACTACCTGACGAACGCGAGCTACGTCTTCTACCTGAACACGGGCGCCAACAACCCCGCCCACACGCTGGACACGGCAGACTTCCGGAACAACGTCATCGACAAGTGTTCCGGGGTGCTGAACCTCGCTGCCAACTCGGTCCTCACTCGCGCCCGGTTCGAGGGCAATTACGCGACCAACTCGACCAGGAAAGACATGAACATCGGGTCGGGAGCCGCGTTCACCGACGTGGCCTACCGGTCCAACGCGATCTGGTACGCGAACATCGGCTCCACGACTTCGTTCGCGCCTGTCCATACCTTCGCCACACCGACCACGGCGGGAACGGTGGTGGACATGCTCTTCGCCACCGCCACGAACAACGTGAGCGGTTCGCTGACCTACGCCGCGGTGACGAACGGGGCCAGCGGCATCGTGATGGAGCACACGGAAATCCTGCCCAATTGGTCCGGGTCCGACCAGACGCTCACGCTGCCCGCGGGTTGGAAGAAGAGCACGGCGCTGCCCGCTCCCAGCAAATTGACGAACGGGGTGATCACGCTGATGCGCGTCCGGACACTGGGATCCACGGCGGACAGCAACAACCAGACGAACGTGGTGGTTTCGTTCGATTACTGCCAGTGACATGAAACAAATCCTTCTCGCGGTCTGCGCGATTCTCGCTGCTGGGGCCACGCTCGCCGGTGATCTGACGATCACGCGGCTGAAGAACGCCGGCGATTCCGCCAATCCTGCGCCGGCGCCGCCGGATATGGATTCATTCCCGGCCGGTGGAACCAATGTCGTCACGTTCGATTGGGTGACTTTGCCAGCCTCGAGTAATCCCGATTACGCGTCGGTGGCCTACCTGAACGCGAACACGCTTTCGCCTTCGGGTGTCACTGGGGCCGGTGCCGTCAGCTACGCCTTCCGGCTGATGAAGTACAAGATTTCCGTGGCGGAGATCAAAACGCTTCAGGCCGCGAATCCCGCGCTCAGCTTCCTGCCAGCCAACGTCAATATGGCCAACTGGCATGTGGACAGTCCGTGGATGACGGGGAACCAGATGATCCGGCTGCGCTTCGTCAATTGGTGCAACCGCGTTCACGGCTACCACGACGCCTACCGATTCGACGCAATGGGCTACTGGAAGATGTGGGACGCGGCTGACTCCTGGGTGGACAACGGCAAGACCAATCGGTTCCGCCACAAGGACTGCTTCTACTTTCTCCCCAGCAAAGACGAGTCCACCAAGGCCTTCTTCTGGGACTACAACAATTCGAAGTACTGGCTCTACCAGTTCGGGTCCGACTCGGCCCCGACCTACACCACGAATTATGGGACCACCGCCGGAACGGTCTACGGCGGCGCGATCGGTCATCCTGAGTATGGCCCGGCGCCGGTTCGCCAGGCGGGCGGCCTGAGTCTGAACGGACTCGGTTGCGTGCTGAATGCTTGGGAGTGCCTGGAGTCCGCGAGCGATGGACTGAATGATTCGGTGGACAACAACGAGTGGGTCTTGGTGCAGGGGGGGAAATGGTACACGGGCATCGGCTCGATCACGCATCTCGACTACGAGCGGCCCTACGAGGCCACCAACAACCTGACCAAATCACCGCTCGGTGCGATCACCGTCCAGGCGGATTGGTCCAACCCAAACAACGCTTTGCGGCTCGGTTCAAAGGTCCCGTAAGGACCACGCAGTCACCATCCCAGGAACACTATGGCAAAGGAAATCAGTTGGAGCGTCAGTATTGATGTCACAAAGAACGGCATCCGCGTTCCGTTCAGCACGACTGTCAGCCAGAGCATCCAGACCACGCTCGGAGTGCTACACCACACTGAGCAGGTGGTTGGAACCACCAAGGAATCACTGAGCACGGGGGATGTGGACCTTGGATCGGAGGCGATCGTGGTCATCCGCAACACTGACCCGACGAATATCATGTCGCTTTGGATCACGAACCAGCAACCGCCCAACATCTACATCAGGCCTGGGGAGACGTTTGGTCCGGCGCGGGTCTACAACGGTTTGGCGAGTTGGCAGATCAGCTGCGCCAACGCCTCCGGCAAGGCCGAGGTTGTGGTCATCGAGGCCGGTGACCCGAATTCCTGATCCACCGCGTACCCATCACCGATCGAACTGACTCAAAATTATGGCTACCAACGCCGCAGGATATTACGCGATCAACGCTGGGTTCGCGATCACGTCGGGAACCAACACGCTCGCCAAAACCCAGAATCTGGTGCAAGGCATCCGCCTCAACGACATCGCCGCGATCGCCAAGCTCAAGGATGGTCGAGGCAACGTCAAAGGTCTGGATGGGGCCGGCCGGGAGCGCCACATCACCGTGGATATTGTCCCGTATGACTCCGGTGGGAATAAGGTCACGGCCAAGGCCAACATCAAGCTGCCCGACCCGATGGCGGTGATTACCATCACCGACACCGGCACGATCTTCGACGGGACCTACAACTACGTTGGCGGAGCCGACATCACCGCTTCGACGGATGGGTTCCTCAAGATTTCGCTGCCGTGTGAGGCTTACGACTCGTCCGAGACCGGCACCTTCGCCGCGCTCACCTGATGAACATGAGCCAGCGTTACGCGGAAGCGGAGATGCCGAACCCGGTCCGGGTCCTCGGGGTCGAATTGCTTCCCGTCACGCTGGGCCACGCCAAGCTCCTGCAGCGCGTGGGGTCTCAATTCGCGCCATTCGTCGCGCTCGATCCGGACGCTGAGATCGGGATGGGTGACATCTTCGAGGCGATCTACATCCTGAGCCGGCCGGCTGCCAAGGCGGCCGCAGATTTGCGCTCTTGGTCGTTTTGGATCACGCTCAACTGGTGGGCGGCGAAGTACTGCTTTGCCATCACGCTTCGACCATGGAAACACCTCGCGGCACCGACCGCCGCGGCGGCTATTGCACGGCACGTGCGCGCCTGCTGCACCGGCCCTTCCGTGTTCCCCAAGCGGTCGGATTCTCCGGGGCTACAGGCTCCCTACCTTGCCATCCTGGAAGTGGTTTTGCGGTCCCGCCTGCACGTTCAGGACCCGGATAATGTGTCGGTGAGGCGGGCGCAGTGGATGACGTCCGTGTTTTGCGAGATGGAGGGTTCGGTCGAGTTTCGGGGGGATGGGATTCCTGATCGTATCCCGCCGGCTTCGGAGCGCGTGACCGTACCGGTGGAGCATCGATCGTGAACGTCCAGGTTGAATTCGGGGGCAAGGATGCCGGCCTGTTCGCCGTGGCCGACTCGGTCAAACGCCGCATCAACGATCTCACCGCGGCTGGCCAGCGGACCAAGAACAGCCAGGAGGCGATCGTCCGGCTGGAGCAGCAGCTGCATAACGTCGAGTCCCAACGCGCCCGGCAGGCCTGGGATCGGCTTTCGACCGAGCAGAAGATCGCCCAGTTGAAGGAGAAGCAGGCGGCGCTGGACAAGGCCGCGCAGCGGGCCGGCCAGGGAACTCTCCTATCGCGCGGGATCGAGCTGAAGCAGTCGATCCTCGCGGCCCAGATCGCCCAATTGACCGAAGGAAAATCGGGCGGAGGTTTAGCCGGGGCTCTTCGTGGATGGATGCCTCTTCTTTCGGGAGTCGCCGGCGGTGGAGCCGCCAGCGCGGTTGTGGGCGGACTTGCGGCTGGTGGAATTGGCGTCGCGGTTGGCTCACTCGTCAGTGCTCTGATGGGCAGCGCCAGACGAGCGATGGAGTTCGCGGATGAAATTGGTGATGCCGCAACCACACTCCGCATGAGCAGTGAGGAAACCCTTCGTCTCTTCCGCGCTGCGGCGAAAGCCGGCCTCAGCTCGGGCGCGGCCACGGGGGCTCTCAGCCGTTTGGAGTCGGTCCGGGCGTCTGCGGCCTCAGGGGACATGGCGTCACTGAATCTACTGAAGCGCTATGGGGTGACTCCGGAGATGATCAACAATCCGGAGATCAATACTCTGACTCTTGCCCAAAAGATTCGTGGCTCCCTTGGTGATGCAGGGATGTTGACGGAAGATCGAAACGCGCTTGGGAAGTTGTTCGGCCGACGCCCTGAAAAGATGGTCTCCATCGTTGGTCAGATGGGGGCGCCAAATCCTGAATCCGAAAAGGATCTGAAGCTGTTGGAAGAGGGTCAGGATTTCCGCGAACAGCTCGACTTTTATTGGAAGGATTTGGAGATGAAGTTTTGGGCGGGGGCATCGCGCGTGAAGCAACGGAGTCTTGGCAACATCGTGCAGCGCATGCTTTTTTCGGATGCGCCGGTTTCCAAAATCCTAGGTGATAGGACCGCCGCTCCCGCACCATCGGTCTCGATCGACTCGGAGAACATGTCCACCTGGGAGGATTACCAGACGCTGCTGGAGGCCGATAAAAGCTCGCGGAAATCCCTGCCTCGTGGCGCCTCCATGCTGAATGGCGCTGACAATCTGACCCGGATGGGTCTCTACAACGCGGGGGGTGTCGATTCGATGGCCAACATCGCCAAGAACAGCCTCGACTCGCTTCGCCGGATTGAAGGGAAACTCGATACGCTGAACCGGGAGGTTTCCGCCGAATGAGCGCTGGCTCCCTCAACCTGGTCGAGATCGCTCCGTTGCTGGGATGGGACCCTCAAACTGGTGATTTCAAGACCCGGCGCTGGCGCGGCTCACGGGCGAGCTGCGAGGCCTACGGCATCATCCTCAAGCAGCAGGGGATTGGGTACAATATCGACGACATCGAGGGGGGTCTGCTCCATCAGATTTCCGCCAAGATCACGGGTGACGACACGGCGTCATCCGCTGAACCGATTGCCACGTTGTGGGCCTATCGCTCTGCGCAGATCCAGATCGCGGCCTGGCAGTGCGACAAGATTCAGGCGCAGCTTGCAACCTTACCCTTCGACGAGACCACCAATCGGGATGATGCATCGAAGCTGCGCACCTGGTTCGAGGCCTACCTGAACGGCGCGCGCACGGTGGATGGGCCGGATGGCGAAGCGCTCCCCATCGATGCTTCGATCCTTGAAACGCTGGTGACCAGTCTGGGGATGACGTGGGAACCGTTTGACCAGTTGATCCAGGCGCGTTGCAAAGGGTTCGAAGCCTTCCAGCGTAGTGTGCCGATCCTGCGGCGGACGGTGGTGCTCAACGGCCGGAGCATCTACAAGGCCGATGACACGAAAAAGGACAAGGTCATTGCCACGGCGCTGCTGAAGGTGCAGGAGAAGATTCCGACCACGATCCCCTTCACGCTGCCCGAAGGTTACTGGCTGCGATCACAGACGGAGGCGGAGCAATCGGGCCCGGATCGCTGGTCGCTGGTGACCACGTGGGAGTTTTCCAAGGATTACGAGCATTTGGGATACGAGGAGGTGACGTCGTGAGTTTCCGCAAGCTGAAGAAGGCGATTGAGGGACTGAAGGATGACGTGCGCGAGTTGCGCGTCATTCGGCGGCCGGGGGTTTTGACCTCGGTCCGTCCTGACGGCGTCACCCAGGTCCCGATCGATGGCGGTCAAACACAACCCGCGAACAACCGCAAAGTGGTCGCGGTCTGGGGCTAAAGATTATGGCACGCACACTCACCACCACGGCAACGATCAGTCTCGACGATGGCGCCATCAACCTGGCGAAGGGGTTGACGAGCGGTTACGCGAAGACGCCCACCTCGACGGATGGCAAGTGCTCGGCCAGCAGTCTCAGCCCAACCTCTGGCGCTGACACCATTATCACGGCGGGCGAATGCACCGTGTCGACCGGCACGACCTTTGTCCGAGTCTGGATTGCCAACCTTGACGCCACGGATTCGGTCATCGTGAAGAAATCCTCGGGGGGTGCCGAGGTGGGGCGCGTGCGGCCTGGTGACACGTTCGGGCCGATCCTGGTGGACTACATCCCCTACCTGCGGTCGACGGCGAACACTCCCTATTGCAAAACGGTCATCGTGCAGGAGTAGCCGATGATTTCCTTCACGCGCGCCGTGGAGGTGCGGCCGGGTGAGAGGATCACGTCGCGCCAGCACAACCTTCTCGCTCGAGCCGTCAACGAGCGCATCCTCTCGGGATTGGGTGACGGCGCCTTCCGAATCGCGGAGTACATGCTCGGCCTGTTCCGGGCCGTGGTCATGGGGGAGGACGAGTTCCTGAATCGGTCCGAGGTGGAGTTCTTCGACGTCTACCAGCATGTCCGACCCAATGTCGCGAACTGGCCGCTGGGGGGCGTCGATCCGGTCAGTGGTTTGCCCGAGCCGAGCGGCCCCAACCTGAGCAACCCGATCATGGCGTGGGTGTACGGCCGCAAGGCCTACAACCTCGACCCGGAATCGCAACGGCTGAACAAGGTCCCGGCGGCGCAATTGGGTGATTCGCCTGAGGTAGTTTGGAACACTGGGAAGCTGCAGCGGGGCGCGGTCGATCCGAACACGGGGATGGTGAGCAGCCCGATCCGGGATCTCGCCTGGGAATTCAATCGGTTGGCCTACACCAAGGGTGGCCTGATGGGCACCAGCTACGGCGGGTTCCTGCCGGGCCCGGACCGGCTGACGCCGGCGTGCGTTTCCCCGTGCGACGTCGATCTGTCATCGTGCAACCAGTTCGCCCGGGAAAACCTCGACGTCTTCTTCACGGCCACCAATCCCGACGTCGACACGTCCGGCTTGCATTTCGACTCCACGGAATCAGTGCCGTGGGCCGCCAATCCGTTGGCGAGCTGCGTCCGCGGTCACTACGCGGGGACCTGCATTCCGTGCAGTGATTGGGATCCCAGTCCGGGCGCGTCGAATCGGTGTCCGGAGGGGAACTACGCCAACCACATAGCCTTTTGGTACGAGGTGCCGGCGGGTTACACGGTGGTCTTGAACGATGGGACCGAGGATTTCCTGCCGCACAATGACTGGGTGGAGGGTCCCTACACGAGCGTCCGGAAGCTATCGCGCGACATTGGCTATCAGCTGAGTCGGGCGATCAACTCGTTCAACGCGGAGTTTCGCGGGTCGGATGGCCAGCGTAATGGGTGGCCCAACCATGCCGTGGCCTTTGACGCCCGGTTGTTCTACACCCGCCAGTTCGCCCTTGCGCCCGCCCGCGGAGTGCAAGCGGGAACCGAGTTGCATGTGCAGTATCCGGCCTGGTCGCTCGAGGCCGGCACCTGGCCGGCCGGGACGAAGCTGACCACCGCTCGCGGCGGGACCACGTGGACCTGGGCGGAAGGGTTCGTGGCCACGCACGCCTTCCGCATCATCCGTGCAACGGGCAAGCGGGTGAGTCTGTTGGTGCGTCACTCCGGAGGGACCTTCACGCTCACGGCTGACGAGTCTGGGGCGATCTCGCGGCTTCCAGTCGAAGGGCGCCTAGTGGGCGTGTCGATCGAGCTGCAAAAGGAACTCACGCTGGGTGCGGATGAGTCCATCGACGTGGAGATGACCGAGCTTCAGGCGTACAAGCCCAACTGGTGGGACCTGTATGCGGTGCTTCGAAAGGGTGGCGCCCGGCTCGTTGGGGCAGCCGGCGGCGAGTTCGCTGATGCCTTCGTGGATGGGCAGGGGGTCGATGAAGATCGGGCGGCGCAGATTTCAAGGTCCTATCTCGCGTCCGGCTGCATCGTGAACCAGCACGAGGTCGCCGGCATCAGCGATCCGACGGCCGAGAACGAGAACGCCGTCTATGAAGCGGCCCGGCGATTGAGCCGATCGGTGCGCATCCTCAATCGGTTCGCGATCGTGGACTACGCGGTGATCGGCGGGAATTCGGTGTTGTGGTTCACCCCGCACCCGCGGACGGCTTCAGCGTCGATGGCTGATCCCACCCAGGATGGTGATCCGGATGTGGACATCTTCGAGGATATGTTCGTGGCCGAACCGGCGCCCGATCAGTTCGGGTCGAGATGGGTGCTGGACGTCTGGTTGAAGACGGGCAGCGAGAGCGAGAGTTCCCTCTTCAAATTCGACGCCTATACCGACCAGTTCGCCGACGTGAACCGGTGCATGTTCCTCGACGCAACGATCAACCACGACAAGTCATTCGTGGATCAGGTCAATCGGGGGCAGGACGTCCACTCGACCGGGGCCTACTTCGCCCAGGCGCCCAGCGGTTGGAATTACGCCCAGCTCCTGGCCGATCGGACCTACTGGATCAATCATGCCACGGGGGAGACGGATGCGGACCGGATCGCCTTCTGCAAATCGTGCCGCATCTACGAACCGCCGGTGGAGTTGCGGTCAATCGAAAGGGTGCGTGAGTCGGGGCGAGACCTGGTGAAGGTGACGCTCCGCGGGCGACTCCACAACACGAACGGCGAAACGCTCGGGGCGCCGGATGAAGTGCCGCGGGCGAATTGGGTGAACGATCCGCTCGCGGCCGGCCCGTGGGATTGGGATGCCATCAACGGGGAGCCGTACCGCACCACGGAGAATGCGATCCGAGCCTACCTGTTCTACCGGTGGGGCAAGCACGCCGCGCCGTCGCCCATCATTGGGGACGCGTCGATCACGGGCATTGGGTTCGATGGCCGGATGGCCTCGATCTACCCGAGCTTCCTCTTCGTGAAGCTGATCCCGGAGGCGCGCATCGATTCGAACGATGACCAGACTCCGGGCGACTCTCCGTTGACGGCCGACCAGGAACTGCAGGCGGAGTGGTACTTGCGCTGCATGTCAGAAGGGTTCGTGGCCGGGGCGGAATCCTTGAACTGTGCCGACCCGGATTCCTCGCGCATGTACGATTGGGCCTGGCCGAATCTCTGCCTGCACCTGTTCGGGGCCCGGTCGGTTGGCTCGTTCGCCACGAAGGCCACGAAGACGGCAAGCGGGGCCGTCATGCTGCGCGAGCGGGATGTCCGGCCGGATTTCCCGGAAGGGTTCGGGCCCCTACCCGAAACGCTGGCTTCCTCCGAGGTCTTCAATCGCCTGGTGCGGATCGTGAATTCGTTGAACCGGGTCCGGGTGATGGTTCCGTGGGAGTCCGAGGTGCGGCAGTCGGCTGTCGGTCTGACCACGGTGGATTGTGCCGGCGGTGTCGATTATGGGTGCGGAACGGCCTCCAGTTGTTCGGCGACGGCCACCGGCGCCAATCTCGCGACGAATACCGCGCCAGCCGCGGTCGGTCCGGGATCGTGGGGGTCTTGGGGGGCTGGGTTACTCGCGGAGGCCTTCACGGCTCACAACATCAGCGCATGCTCCAGCTCGCCGGGCACCCCGTGGGCGATCGCCTCGACCCGGATGGATGGCGAGTTCCGGTTCAACCTGGTCGACTGGACGATCTACCAGCACGCCATCCCGCCGGCTTGGCGGGACATGTTCAGCGCCTCGAGTGATTCGGTCGGGGCGATGTTCCAGCTGAAGCATCAGAAGTCGTGGTACGAGCGCGAGGATGGATCCACCACCTGCGGGACCCACACCACCCACACCTTCGACTGTTCCCTAGTCGCCAAGACGTGGGAGGAGAATCGGTGCGTCTTCCTGCGCAACGGGACGTTTGTCCTGTCCTGCGGTGAGGCGCCGATCGGGCGCTGGGCCTACTACTGGGACAACACCACGATCTCCCCTGGCGACGTCTGCGGGGGGGGAAGCCTGTCTTACATGGCCCTGACGGTGCTGGATGACACCACCCCGGTCCTTGAAGTGCCGGTGGTGGAGCGCGGGGAGCGCGAGATCACGCCATGGGTTCGCTGAAACTTCCAGTCACGGGGCGCGGGTTCGTGGTTCGGGTTCCGACCGGAATGGTTCAGCCTCACCGGCCAGTCCCGATGCCGTCGGTCGCCACCCAGGTGGCCAATGCGGCCCGGTCGGCCCGGCGGGTCTTTGCGGGGATCATGACCGGTCGGCTCGGGGCCAGCTCGGAAGAAGTTCAGCGACGTCACGCCATCTGCCGCAAGAATTCCTGCGGGCAGTATCGGGCCGATCAGGACCGGTGCGGCGCTTGCGGTTGCTGGCTTCGGGCGAAGCGGTGGTTGAGCGTCGAGGCGTGCCCGGTCGGATTGTGGTGATCTGCATCGGCGCTGCGGAGGTTCGGCTTCACGGTTGCAGACTGGCTGCAGGATGGGTATCACGGTCCCCGCGTTGCACCCTTTCCATGAATTCCAGCCAGAGCAGGCCGGCCGCGATTGCGATTTTAGGGCTTTTCAGTGACGGAAGCGGCGTGGTTTCAGGCTGTTCCAGTGTTTTCCAGCGTTTTCCACGATCTCGGACCTCTTGGCCGGCGAACGAGGTGGCCGTGGCGGCGTTCTGGTGGTGGTTTTGTTGTTGTTCTGCGGGCGGCGC
>ERZ724522.1315-NODE-1315-length-13581-cov-18.197028_pt1 | contig 13581 bp, 24 predicted proteins | sample MGYA00376055_ERZ724522 | MGnify/ENA primary metagenome ERZ724522 (study PRJEB28724, sample SAMN07190884) | wastewater metagenome | isolation source: effluent of sewage treatment plant in Hong Hong | place: Hong Kong | collected 2016-03-17 ... | reverse complement strand
ACCGAGCACTACTCCTCCTAGTCGTCGCCCCCTGGCTGGCGCTGCTGTCGGCGGCATCAGCCAATATGCCGGGCACGTTTCAACCCTTACTTACGCTGAATGAACCATCGACACTTGCCTGTACCGGCGGGACGATGACGACGAGCGGCGGAAACCAAATTCATACCTTCAACTCGTCAAGTTCTCTTAATTGTACAGGTAGCGGTGCCGCAAACTATCTTATCGTTGGTGGTGGTGGCGGTGGTGGCGGCTCTGGAACAAACACTCGTGGATCGGGTGGTGGTGGGTCTGGAGGATATAAAACGGGATCGTCATTTCTTTCGAGTGGAACGTATACGGTTACTGTGGGCTCCGGTGGTGGCGGCGGGGCTGCGGGGAGCAATGGAACTTCTGGAGGTGACTCCACTTTCAATGCGGTGACATCAACTGGTGGAGGCGGAGGCGGGTCACCCGGATCGAACGGGTTGAATGGCGGTTCCGGAGGAGGGGCTGGAAATCCAAATACGAAAGGCACTGGCGTTGTTGGGCAAGGAAATGACGGCGGGGACAGCGGACCTGGAAGTGGAAACTATACCGGCGGCGGTGGCGGCGGTAGCAGTGCAGTTGGTGGAACAGGTGCGTCCTCGGTCGGGGGTAGTGGGGGGAGCGGTACGGCGTCAGCAATTACAGGCACTTCTGTTACGCGTGCAGGTGGTGGTGGAGGCGGGACATATAACGGCGGGACCGGCGGGACCGGCGGAACCGGCGGTGGCGGAAATGGCTCTTCTAGTGGCGGAAACGGCAGTGCTTGCTCCCAAGCAAATTCAGGATCGGGTGGTGGTGGCGCCGGTTCGGCCCCGGGCGTCTCTGGGGTGGGAGGGGCTGCGTGCGATGGTGTAGTAATTGTTTCCTACTCCCTCTAAAGGAAGTTTTTTATGACCGCCGTCGTCTCAAGAGCAACGCTATTTCAGGCTATTTTTCTCGGAATAACTGCAGCGATGTTTTATGTTGGCAGTGCATTCGGGCAGGTTGCACTTTTCCCGCAGATGACGGCGAGCAGCGCTCCATCTGGAGTTGCTTCAGCGCAAACTGAATTGAATCTAAATCTTTGCGGTCAACAGCAGGCATGGAACGCCTTCGATCGTAGCACCAATACGGCGTGGTTCAATTCCGGTTCTCCGGCGAAGGTGGGTTGGGTTCAATATGGATTCTCTGTGCCGCAGATTGCGGCTTCCTATTCCGTAACAGGTTTAGGAAGCTGCAGCCCGATGACGTCTACTCGGGCTCCAAGTGAGTGGCAGTTAATATGCCAAGACACGGGGGCTTTGCTGGATTTCAGGAGCGGGATTTCTTGGGTGGCTGGTGTTTCACAGAGTTTTACAATTGCCACTCCGGTTGCCTGTTCGGTGTATCGTCTTACCATAACTAATAACGGCGGGGATGCGACTTATGTGCAGCTCGCCGAATGGCAACTCTACGGCAGTTCGACGCCGACGCCGACGCCGACGCCGACGCCGACCAAGACATTAGCTTGCGAAGGAGATAGCCAGACCTCGCCAAGGCTTGCAGTTACCGCCGACCTGACATGGTGCGCCAAGTTGGCTGCGCTCCTCGGATGGAATTTTGTCAACTATGCCGTTGGTGGCTCGAAGTCGGCAGACGTAATTGCCAGACTGCCGACTAACCTCGCATCGCAGGCCGACTGCTACGTTGTTATGATCGGCGCAAATGATGCGTATGTAGCATCGGGCTCTGCAAGTTATCCGCCGGAATTGACGGGTCCATTGCCTACAAGCTCAGGGGTTACGCTCTCGCAATTCCGCGCAAATCTCATGACGATCGCCAATCTAATCAGAGCAAAAAATATCCCGGTGACGTTCATCACGCCCTGGCCGTTTTCCGATGCCACCAATCGGGTTCAATTTCAGTTCTTCGTTGACGCGATGAAAGATGTTGGGGCTTTCATCGGCGTTCCCGTAGTCGACGCCCACGGTATGGCGCAAGGGGCTATCTGGTGGAATTATCAAAACGATACGGTTTCATTTTTTTCAAAATTTTATGTCGACTTAGAGCACGAAACAGCGCTCGGGCATGAACGAATTGCTCAACTGTTTTGGAAGGATCAGAATCGAGGGTCATGTGCATACTACGGTAGTGTTCGCTAAAGATGATGGCTCGATCCATGCAAAGAAGGAAACTGCATCATGTCTACCATCGAATCTCTCGTCACCGATCGCATTATCCGCCTCGGAAATTCAGGCCCGAGAGTGATGGAATTACAGTTGGCTCTCGCAAAGCTTGGCTTCCCTCTCAAGGGAACGGGATATTTTGGGACGGCGACGGACGCGGCGGTGGAGCAGTTTCAGCGTAGGGCCGGCATTGAGCCGGACGGCGACGTGGGGACGCTGACGGCGCGCGCGATCGACGCGGCGTTGGCGGCTCCTAGGCCGGGCACTCACTCTCCGCTGCCGACGGAGATGGTGGAGGCGGGACGGCCGTTGTGGCTGCAGGTTTCGCTCTCGCACATTGGTCTGCGCGAGACGCCTGGCGCCGCAAGCAATCGCGAGCTCGTGGCGGATATTCAGACGGTCGCGAAAGACTATCAGTCGGATTCGACGCCATGGTGCGCCGGGTGGGTGTCGTTCTGCCTTGCCAAGGCCGGCGTGCGTGGCTCCAAGTCGCCGCTGTGGGCGCTCTCTTACGCGGAGGGGTGGGGCGTGCGGCTGGCTGGGCCCGCTGTCGGCGCGATCGCGGTCAAGACGCGCACCGGCGGCGGTCATGTGACGTTCGTGGCGGGCCGGAACAGGAACAATCTGCTGGCGTGCTGCGGCGGGAACCAGAACGATATGGTCAATATCGCGGAATATTCCGTGGGATCGTTCAACAAGGGGTTCTTCTGGCCAAAGGATATCCCGCTGCCGAAAGTCGGCATTTCGACGTTGCCGATCGTTTCGGCGTCGGGGAAGGTGACCAGCGAAGCATAGCGCCGGTCGGTCAAATCGGATAAGGGTCGATCAAAGCAGGAAAGGGCGTGGATCATGAAGATTTCTAGCGAGACGCTGGGGCGCTTGATGGCCTCGGGCCGGAACTATCTTGGACAGGGCGTCGCGTTCGCTGCCGGCATCGGCGTTATGTCCGCGGCGCAGCAAAAGGATTTGATGGATGCGGTCGGGCAGATGGTCGACGGCGTGACCATGGTCGTCCAGGGCGCGACTAACGCGTGGGCGATCGTGGCTGTGGTGGCCGCGCCGATTGTCGGCCCCATCCTGGCGCGCTGGGCGTCAAATAGCGCCAAGGTCGGCAGTCAAGCAGCGGCTGTGCGCGCCGCGGTGGAGGAGGCGCGGGCGGCGGCCGCTCCATTGCCTCTCGAGGTGAAGGCAAAGATTGTCGACGCCGCGGCTGCATTGCCGGAGGTGGTCGGCGATATCAAGGTGACGGACCCGGCGCTGGCCGTCGCGACGGAGAGTGAGCAAGTCAAATCTGCATCATAGGAGGACTTCATGCGGTTTAGAGTAGCCGGGGCGCTGGTTGCCCTGTCCATCATGCTCGGCGGGTGTGCCGGCGGTTTCGAGCGGCTGCAGACGGCCATCTCGATCGGCACCGCGACGGTGCAGAATCCGGTCACGCGCGAGCGGCTGGCGAAGGTCGAATCCGCGGCCGTGCTGGTGTTCACCGGGCTGAATGCCTGGCGCGATCTGTGCGAAGCCGGGCAATTGCCCCAGAGCTGCGTCCAGCAAATTAGGACGGCGCAGATTTACACGCGGCAAATCAAGCCGTACCTGAGGCAACTGCGCACGTTCGTGAAGCAGAATGATCAGGTGAACGCCGGCGTGGTGTTCAACCAGGTCGTGGAGTTGATCGGGATCGTACGCGGGCAGGCGGCTGCCGGTGGCCATCCGATCGCTGAACCGGGAGTGTGAGCCATGGAAGCTGTTGCAAGGGTCCTACCGCTGATCGTCAAGGGAATCGGGGTGGCGTCGACGCTGATCGCCGCCGGCCAGAACGCGGCTCCGGCGTGGCGCGCGATCAAGGCTCTGATAACTCACGCGGAGGCGGGTTCCGTCACCGATGAGGCGCTGGAAGCCACGGAAAGCGATCTCGACGCGCTGATTGATCGGTTCAACCGTCCGATCTGAGGGTGGCGCCAATGCCTCCGGAGTTTCTCGAGATTGTGAAGGCCGGAGGCGCGGCGCTGTCGCCATTCCTGGCGATGTTGTGGTGGCTCGAAAGGGCAGAAAGAATAAGAGAGCGCGAGGAACATAAGGTAGTCGCCAGAGATATGGTGGTTGCCATGGTGAAGACGGAAAGCGCTCTAGCTGTACTCCGCGATCTGTTTCCCAAGGGAAATTGAATCAATGGGCCTGGTGAGCATGATACGGAATATGATCTTCACGCGGCCAGCGGCCCCTGAGGTCCTGTTGGCCCGGACACTCGTCAACCGGATTAGCGAGCACGCTGACGCGATCAGGACCAGTGCGGAGAAGTACACTCGGCACCGCGATCCATTCGCCGCGATGATGGCGGATATGTATAATCGCGATCAGGTCTCGCGAATCTGGAGGGGAAATGAGCCCCCAACGTGAATTTGGCCAGTTCCTCGATCTCGGCAACGGCGAGTTGGCGATTGTCTGTATCTCGCTATCGTTCTTCCTGATTTATCATCTGATAGCGGTGGGCCGGATGCGTCGCATCGGCTGGCGGCGCTGGATATGCAAGCTGCCGCTGTCGATGCAGTTGGCGCAGGCGTTCCTCGTGGTGACGGTGTTCCTGGCCTTCCGGAGTGCGTCGCTCTGGTATGATCGGGCGACGCACGAGGGGCAGCTGACAAATCTCAACGAGGTGTCGTTGCTGATCGGAACGGCCGGCGCCACGGTCGGGTTTATGTGCGTGTTGCGGGTCGTCACGCGGCCGGTGCTCGGGCACTGGCCCTGGATTGTCCCCTTGGGGGTGATGCTGTTCTATTTCGCCATGTGGGCCATGCGCTATTAGAGCGGCTTCTATTTCCCGGCGATTGCCTTGATATCGTGCTCGATTTTGCCGACGGTGCGGATGATCGGCAGAAATAGGCGTGTGAGGCGGAGGCGTCAGATATCGCCGTAGCCGGCGCAGAATACGAAGCGCTCGCGGTTCCAGTCATGGCGGAGGTGGATGTTGCCAAGGCGCCAGTCGCGCGAGGTGTGTTCCACCGGCTCGGCGAGGAGGGGATGGATATCGCCCGGCGCGCGGCGCGGCGGCGCAATTCGTCGGCTCGGACGATCGATGATCTCGCGCATTCTGGCGTTGAGGGCGCGGCCGAATTGACCGGTGTATGTCGGGTCGGTGCGCCCGGTGATTTCGACGATTGCGAGCTGGATGCTGTCGCGCATCAATTCACCTTCATGGTGGGGAGGGCGTTGCGGATGACTTCTCCGGATTTCGGGTGGATCGCGGTGGCGTTCTCGACAATCCGGCTGACGATGGTCTGCAGGACGGTTCGGCCGATCACTTCGCCGTTGAGGCGGAAGGCAAACGCAAGCATGGCGCCCAGCGCCATGGCGAGTTCGGCGGAACAGGTGGCGTTCTGTTCGACGTCGCCGCGGATAGCGCTGGGATAGTGGCGGCGGATCAGGTCAAGAATTTCGCGCTGGAATGCGGTGCTGGCTTCGGCGCTCATACAAAATCTCCTCTTGGCGGCGTACTCGATGCGAAAGGTTGTCTCCGCGCAAGCCCTTGGCATAAAGGCTCGCGCGGAGGACGTCGACGGAGAATTCACCCGCCTGGAACCGGCTTTCGAGGGCGGAGTATGCGCTTTCGAGGGCCTGGCTGCCCTCCTCTCTTGCGTGGTTTGCCACCGGTTATCCCCGCGTATCTGGCGCCCGATCGGATATTTTCGATCGTGCGGCGACTGACTCCGTATTTGTCGGCAAGGCGCCTATTTAGACCGTAGGGAGCCAGCTTCTTGCCGGCCTCGGCCTTGATCTTGTCTGCCAGCTGAAAAGTGTTCCAAATTTCCCGCACTTGATCCGGAGATAGTAACCGGTTGGGGACGTTCTTTGGACTTTTCATAGTATCCCTCGAGGAATGACAGACGGGTGTAGGCTCTTTCGAGGGCGTCACGAGCCTTCGTGAGTTCGCCGACTCGAATAGCGGCGCGCGAGCGCGATTGCGCGATCTCTTCGTTGGCTTCGTGGAGCTGAACGTCATAACCGGCGATCACCTTTTCCTTGTCGCCGATATCCTTGCGCAGGAGCGCGATCGTGTTGGCCAGTTCTTTGATCTGGCGTTGCTGGAATCGGATCGTGGTCCTGGCGCTTTCCCCGCGCGGGCGGCGGGGCGGTCTGGGCTGGCTCATAGGTTCTCCTGATGGTGGTTGGGTGGGGTGGCGAGGCGGATTAAGCGGCTTCCTGCGGGCCGCCCGGCCGGTTCTTGGCGTAATGCACCTTCGCGATCGGCATATTCCCGGTGCGGTGCAGATAGCGCAGCACCTTGTAACAGCCCATCGCGTCATTCTCGGCGGTGTGGTCGCCAAGGTCGGTCTCGCCGATGAACAAGAGGCATTCCGACAGCGCCGGCCATTTGTAGCCGCCGCGGTTGCCCTTGGGTGGGATTTTGCAGATATCCGTCATGGCCCGCATGGTGCAGAGCTGCAGGGTATGCTCGAAACGGTCGTCCATGCCGGCGCGGCGGAGCTCGGCGCGCAGCTGCTTGGCGTCGTGCTGGGCGTTGTGGGCGGCAAAAATCCGGCCGTTGTCGATCGCGGACTGGTACTCGTTGAGGGCCTCGGTCACGGGGATGCCGTGCTCGTTGAGAAACTCGTCCGTGAGTCCGTTCACCTTGGTGGCTCCTTCGGTCATTTTCCAGCCGTCGGGGCGAATGTATTTGCTGTAGATGCGCTCGATCTCCAGCGCCGGCGAGACATAGATCATGGTGAGAGATGCCAGCCGGGGCTGGCCTTCGGCGTCGGCCGGCTGCTTGTAGTCGAAGAGGCCGGTTCCCTCGGTGTCGGTGACGATATAGCCGCGTTTTTCTTCCATGGTGGTTCTCCTGGTTAATCGAAGTCGAATAGGTCGGCGGAGGCCTGCACGCCATCGCCGGAGGTAGAGATCAGTTCTCTGGCGGAAAGGCGCTGCAGGTAGGTGTCTCGGCTCGACCGCTTGTATCCGGTCTCGGTGTCGATCCAGCCGCGATGGACGATAGCGGGGTATGTGCTGCACACAGCCTCAAGCACGCGGCGCTCTCCCTCGGGAAGCACGCGCAGCCAGTGCTCGCGCAGCGCTGTTCCTGTCGGCAGCGGCTCATAATTCGAGCCAAGCGCCCTGATTCCGTCAGCGGTGATGGTGACGCGATCGCCGGAGGTGTCGACATAGGATCGCTCGCGTAGGCGCTGCAGATAGGTGTCCCGAGATGATCGCTTGTATCCCGTGAGTACGGTCAACTGTGTCTTGGTGACGCCTTTCGAGTGCTGCGCGATGGCGATCAGGCAGCATCGCTCTCCCTTGGGAAGGGATTTGCCGGCGTCACCGGGCTCGTTTCGCGCGGCCGGCGCGGTGCTGAATGCGGGGGCGTGCGACCCTCGAGTGATATTTCGTTCGCTTCTGGCGTCGACTACGCTGGCGACCGGTTTGGCCTTCTGCATGGCCAGCATGTCATCGAACGATTTGTCGTAGAGGCGCGCGGCCTCGGTACCGTGCTTGTCCAGCGCAGCGATAATGTCGCGCCGCAGGTCGGCCACAATGCCAATGATGTGGCTCCGGCCGGCCGTGATGCCCTCCTGATAGGCGCGTTGGCGATCGTCCGCGCTGATCGGCGGGACGATAGCGGTGGCGGTGCGCAGCTCGTTCTCCAGAACGATGATCCTTGCGCGCAGGGTCTTCGGATCATTGGCCTTGCGCTCGTCCTCGAGGCTGGTGAGGCGGCCTTGGAGGGCATCCATATCGACCTTGGCGAGTTCCGGGCCTTTCCCGTCGGCCACGGATGGCGCCTTGCTGCTGTCGAACGTCAGCGGCAGGGGGAATTTGGTGTGGCGGAGCACGTCGTCCTGCGGGCTCCATACCCATGCCTCGCCCGGTTTCAGGGACGGCAGGGAGGCAATGATCTCTTTGCCGCGGGCCGGGTCCGCCTGATCGGCAATCCAGTCGGAAATGGCCTTGCGGTCCTGCGGGGCGAGCAGGCGCATGGCAACGAGGCTCTGGACCTGAGTCAGGCTGTCCTTGTGCACCTTTGCCGGCCGTTGTGATATCAGGGCAATGCGCAGGCCCCGGGATCGTCCAAGCGAGACCAGATTGTTGGCGGCATGAAGCATCGCCGGCACGGCTCCGCCGGAAGCGGCGCCAGCCTGCGGCATGAAAAGGTGCGCCTCGTCGATGATGAGGTGGAGGGGGCCCTTGTTCTTCCGGCGGATAGTCTCCGCAAATTCGGTGAAGAATGAAGTTCGCTCCGATACCGTCATCAGGGACATATCGAAGATCGCGGAATCGGAGCTCGCGGCGAACGTCTCGGCGAGGAGCGCGGCGTCTCGAGCGCGGAGCGGGTAGTCTCCATGATCTCCGCCGAAAATATAAATGGCGTATCCGGCCTTTTTCCCGTCCGCCATAAGGCGCAGTCCCCACCATGCGCCGGTCGGGTCCAGGATCAGCGCCCGGCCGCCGTCGGCCAGCACGGGCTCGACCAGCCCGCGTTTTGCAGCGCTGGTCTTTCCTGATCCTGTGGCGCCCAGAAAGGCGATATGCTTCTCGCGGGCGCCGGTTGGAATGAGCGCGGTCATGAATGCTCCTCATAGGCAGATGGTGGAGGTTCGGGCCGATCGTCCAGCGGCGGGCCGGCGTTCGATGGCCAGTTGCGGGCGTTGCGCGCATCAATCTCGGGCAGGAGGTCGACAGCATCAAATCCAAGGATGCGCGATAGGTAGTAAAGCGCGCGGTTCTTGAACCTGCGAAATTCATCCTCGCCCATGCTGGCAAAATTGATGCTCTTGGGCAGGAAAATCATCTCTCCATCGGCCTTCATCACCGGGCGAACGTGGTTGCAGGCGATTTTCAGCGCGTCCAGGAGAGACTCCTGATCTGGATATCCCTCGAGGTGCTCGCAAGCGAGGCGCAGGATGGCGAAGAAATGCCGGTGGTTCTCCGGATGGCGCGGCTTGCGCCAGTCGATCAGCACCTCCTTGCCCTCTGGAATGGCCTGCAGCCATTCCTCGGCGGCAAAGTCGGCGGGGACGAGCGCGCTGCCCCGCCGAATAAAGCCCTTGGCGTCAAGATCGGCCATCGCCGCGGGTTTCCAGCATGGCGTCGGCTATTTGGTAGCATCGGCGTGCCCCATCTTTGAGGTCGACGGGGCCGTATCGCGATATCCATCCCGTGAGCGCTTGCGCGGCGAAATAGTCGCGCAGGGTCATGCCGCGTGCATCTTGGCGGCTTCTGATCTGGTCGCCCAGATTCCCGGGCTCCGGCATCAGTTTGGGGTGGCATGGATAGGCGTGCGGATTTTTGGTCACGGCTCCAGCCTCCGCTCGTGCTTGCGATAGATGCCCATGGCCTCTTCCTTGTCGGGCGGGATCATGTCGACGAGGTACTGGAGGCAGTGGGTTTCCCAGATGGTTTCCAGGTCTTCGGGCTGGTCGATCGAGGCCAAGGTGGCTTCGATCCATTTCAGCACGGTCTCCGGATTGTCGTTGGCGGGCTTGCCGTACTCGGACGCCTCCGGTTCGCCGGCGTCGTCATCCATCTCGCCACTGGAGTCGCTCATGTCGGACGGCGGAGGGCTGGCTTTCTTCGCCTCCGCCTTGGCGGCCTTGTCGCGGAGCGATTCAATGGTCTCCTCGAGCGTCTTGCGAACGGCGGCATAGATTGACGGCTTCATTTTCTGCAGGCGCTCAAGCGGTCCGGCCTGTTGGCGCGGCTCCTCTCCGTCGACGCCTGGCAGGGTGAATTTCTTCGTATTCTCGTCCACCCATTTGTATACAGCGTTGGTGTCGGCGGACGTTTTTACGAGGTCCTGGAACCGCTGCGCCCAGCTTTCATAGCTGTGGCCATCGCCGGGAATGCGGTGGGGCTTGGTTTCCTCTGTCGAGGAGTGCATGGCGGCGGTGGCACGGCCGGTGCTGATCGGATCAGGTTTCGGCTCCTGTTTCGGTTCGGGCTTTTTTGCCTGCTGCTGGCGCGGGGGCGCGGCGTCAACCTGACGCGGCGGCGTGCCGTCGCGCACTTCGGACGTGGCGTCGGCCTTGGTGGTGCTCCGCGGTGGGGCGGCATCATTGTTGACCGTCGACTGATCCGGAATGGCAACCGTCTCGATCGTCAAATCTCCGACGTGCCGGCCGGCCATTTCCTCGGCGGTGAGCTCGTTGCCGGTCTCCTCGGGGAAGGCGCGGCGGAGCGCGGCCGCCTCGGCGCATTTCTCCAATTGCCCCTCGGGGCGTTCCTGCCACATCTTGTTCGGGAGTTCGGTGTTGCCTTGCGTCGCGTATGTTTCGAGCCAAGATACCTTCGGGCCGACAAACGCGACGCGGGCTCCCTGCACGATGCGATAGACAGTCATCCGGCAATGCTCCGGAAACTCAACCTCCACAGCCTCGTCCTTCCAGTCGCCCCCGCGCTTCACGCGGCCCTTGAAATGCATCTTGATCGACTTGCCGAATTCGGGCGCATCGCATCCGGCATACTCACGCGTTCGCGCGGCGGTGGTGCGAATTTCGCTGATGCCGGGCCACACAGTTTCGACATAACTGCCGCGCGCGGAATCCCACATGGGGACGATATGAACCGGCCTCTTCATGATATCGAGGCCGCGCGATTTGCAGTAGGACAGCGCCATCACAATCGCGTCCGCGGTCTTGGCGGTCGGGAATATCGCCTCGACAAGCACCTTCCAGGTGCCCCTGTCGACGTTGAATGCCTCCTCGACGCGGGGGTGGAAGGGGAGCCGGGGCGGGCTAAAAACCGCGACCTCGCCCTTGCTGGTCGCCTCGTCGGCCACGGTTTCGGTGCGATCGGCAGTCTGTGTGGCCATGGCCTGTTCCCTTTCGATGGTCTTGCGGTTTTTGGCGCCCGGGGTGCGTCCCATAGGGGTATGTCCTTTCTGACGTGGAATGGTTCAATACTGGCTGATGGCGCCGGCGATCGACGGAAGCCAAAGAGCAATTCTAGCGAACATTCGCCTCTTCCCTGATCTCGGCGCAGGGAACGTCGCGGCCGGCGTCGACCGCTTTCTGCGCCAGCGCCATGAACATCTGATAGACCTCGGGCAGCCCGCCGAATTGGAGGAATGCCTTTTCGAGGTCGATCGACTTCACCACCTTGCGAATGCCGACGGTCGCGGTGCGGCCGGACGCTCCCTTGATCTGGGTGGCTGGCGGAGGGGTGTTGGGGGCCACTTTCTGCGGCGTCGCCGGCGGCGGTTCGTTCCCGGCATCGGCCCATTCCTTGTCCTTCGCGGCCTGCTCCTGCAGCTTTCGGTTCTCCTCGTCGGCGCGCCGCTGGTTCTCCAATTTCAGCGTTTCCCATGCGCTGAGGGCGGCGCGGATGGCGTCGGCCGCGTCCTGCGCTGACTTGACCAGCGGCTGCCATTTCGCGTCGACCGCTTTTGACGCCTCGAGGTGAGGGTCCTTTTCCTTTTTGCGAGCCTTGTCGGCCTTCCCTGCGAGCGCGGTAAGGGCGCTGCGAAGGGTCTGGGCCTTGGCGGCCTGCTCGTCGCTGTCCACGGTGCTGTAGGAGGCTGCGCCAGCCTTGGCTTTCTCGATCTCCTGGCGCATTGATCCGACGGGATCGGTCGCTGGGTCGATCTCTGGCCCCTTGGCGACGTCGGCTGCCGCGGTGTCGTTATCCAGCCATTGTCCGGTATCCATGCGGTGCCAGTAGGCCGCCTCGGTGATGGGGTTGCGGCTTGCATACGGCCAGATTTCCATCATGCGCATGGCGTCGGGAGACTTCCCATTGACGTGGCAGCGCATCTCTCCGGAGCCGGAGTCCAGCCAGTAGGCGACGGGTTCAAAGGTTCCGTCCTTGCGCTTCTGGCGGTAGAAGCCCGGCTGAGGGTCGTCGGCGCTGATGGGGCCTCGTGTGCCGGCGAGCGCGTTTTTCCACCATGCAAAGGGGTCCTCAGTCATTGGGAAACATCCTCCGTTTTGGCCACGAGTTCTTGCGGGCCGGGATTTTGGTACGTCTCTCCTTGGGGAGGCGCGGTTTAATGATGGTGCGTCTTTTTTTCGGGCTGCCGCCCTCTCCGCCATATGCGCGATAGAGGCTGGCCGCCAACTTGAACGGGTCGATTCCGTTCCATCGCCAAAACTCCGCTTCGTTCATTTTATGCTGAGCTTTCGGGCTCTCCCGATGGCACCACGCGCAAAGCGGGACGGAGTATCGATCGTCCGGCTTCTCGCTCATGCCGGTGGAGGGCTTGCCGATCGCGGGATTGGCCATGCGGATATGGGCCGCCTCGGTCGGTGACGTCCGACAGACGCAACACGGCTTGGTGCGCACGAATTCCAGATACTTGGGATCATGTAGACGCGGCTGGCGCTGGCGCAGCTCGCCCGTCACGAGTCATGCTCCTGATGCTCATGTTCCTTCCACTCGATTTCGATCGGCGTCTCGCTAGATATATCGAGGGCGGTGTTCGACCAGTCTCCACCGCCTGGCACCGTTACGGTAATTCGAGCGTCAAACGGAATCACGGCTCCCTGTTCGCGCAGGAGACGGAGGATATCCTGGTCCGTGAGCTGGATAGTCAGTCTTCGCTTGATCTGGGTCACGATGCGGATTTTGATTTCTGCGCTCACGGCGTCACCGTCCATGCGACGGCGATCGCGATCAGGATCACGGCATAGCATCCCCACTCGGCGATCTTCATGCCGACGTAGGCGGCGGCCTCGGTGGCGGTAGGTTCGGGCTTCATATGGCTTCTCCGTTGACGATGATGGTGCCGAACAGGCGGTTCGGCGCCGATCTGTGGTACAGGATATTAGTTGCCAAAAAGCCAATGGCGGCGCCGGCCTCCTGATTGCAGCGATGGCATGCGAGCGTCGTGTTTTCGTAGGTGTCGGCGCCCCCGAAAACCCGCGGTTTCTTGTGCTCCAGGGTGGCGGCATTGTTGCCGCGGCTGCCACTGGTCTCTGCCTTCACCGTGAGGATGCCGCAATATCGGCAGTGCGGATCGGCAGCGAAGTGGCGCCGCAACAGCTTCGTTTTGAGAATCCCCGATATGCGTTTGCGAGGAATGCGGCTGTTGTCGACGATGCGGGGGAAGTGCATCACGGGCTCGGCTGCTTTGGCTTCAAAGCTCGGAATACCTTCACTGCGGCGCGCGCGGCGGCGTCCTGCGTTCGGAATCTCTTCACCTTGCCGGATTTTCCTAGCAGGCGGCCGTGTCCAATCACGGCGGCCTCATATGTGGAGGCATCGCCCCCGATCGCGGACGTCATGATCTGGCCGTCCTCGGATATGCGGGCGTATCGCAAAATGCCGGTGCGATAGGAGTGGAATTGAATTCCGTCGACGAGGCGGTGGACGGCAGATGTGCGGCGGTACCAGTCTCTGACATAGGTTGTGGTATCGCTCATTTGGACTTTCCCTTTCTGACGTGCGGTGCGAGTTCCCTGAGGCGCTGGATGATATCGCCCATGTCGGT
>ERZ724522.1314-NODE-1314-length-13589-cov-3.946062_pt1 | contig 13589 bp, 12 predicted proteins | sample MGYA00376055_ERZ724522 | MGnify/ENA primary metagenome ERZ724522 (study PRJEB28724, sample SAMN07190884) | wastewater metagenome | isolation source: effluent of sewage treatment plant in Hong Hong | place: Hong Kong | collected 2016-03-17 ... | reverse complement strand
AGTTCTTTGACGCTATTGAAATCGGTGAGGTTAAGAAACCCCTTTGGATTAAAGTCTTGGGCCATTAACGAGTCTGACCAATACACCGGAACGCAACCTGCGAATTTTGCATGTATGGGCTTCTCTGTGTAATAGCCGGGATGGAGCGAGTTCTCAAAGCAGATGTTGAATTTGTAATTGGAGATGCACTTTATTTTGTTGCTCTCGCCATAGAACCAATTCCCATGAGGTTTCCCAAAACAATCTACTTGCTTGTATTTTGATAGCTCATCAACGATCTCCTTACGATATGGAGCGTCGTTATTGTACACAAATGAACAGAAGGACGTCTTTACATCCTTCATGAAAGGATTATCCCACAACTGCTCATATGGAAGAACGAATTCAGGGTTCACATATCCCCCTTTATTGAACCAGTCGATCTGAAGCATCCATAGCGGAAGGCGTATGTTACGCGGATCATCGCTGAAATCAAAGCTCAAAGAGTAATCACAGCGATCGGACCTGAACCCCCTGTGGTCCGCACGGTCTTGATCATAGCTGGGCCGAAGGTTTTCTCCTGTATAGTAGACCCTCTTCTTGTTGCGATAGGCGATATTTCGGCTACCAAAGCAGGAAAAGAACAATACATCACAAGCGTGGGGTTCAACAACTTCAACATCAATGAATGTTGAGAGAAGGTCTTTGAAGAAGTTGTTGTTGGGATCGAAGTCACCCCAGAAATCAACAAAAGCTATTTTCAAGGTCATAGTTGAAGGGTGGTTTTGAATGCCCTGTTCTGTAGGGACAAAGGCGGCTCGGCCCAGTAGTTATTAAGACTGTGCTTCTTGATGAGCGCGTTAAAGTACCAATCGATCGGCATGTCAATAGAGCGCATGTCATCATGTATCTTTTCAGCACATCTTAAGCTTATCAAGTAGCAATGCGTACAGCGAGAACCATCTCCTTCATAGACATTGATACCCTTCTGGTATGGAGCATGTATGTCACAGCATGTTCCAACCCAAAGAAAGTCCCACCCTTCCGGTAGCTGACTCTTGTAGTCATTGAATCGACTCGTAAAGCTGTTTGATAGAACAGCATCATCTTCCAAAACAAGAGCCGATTCGTATTGGTTCTTGACTATCTCTTCAATGATATAGCAGTGCTTAAGTAGGAGGGAAATGACAGCGGGACTTAGTCTGTTATCGTGCTTGCTTCTTTCAAACACGATCGGGTATTTCGACATCAGGCTTTCATCGTTCAGTTCGGAGGCCGGGAACGAGGTTACCCACTCAACGTTCTGAAGGCCAGCTTTTTCAAGCTGCTCGTTCAGGAATGACCGTCTTTCTGTCAATGCATCCCAGTGGGCGACAAATACCTTGGATGTGTTTATGCTGTTCATTTCAACGAAAGTGAGAAATCTTCCCAATCACACGTCTGATTGGTGATCGGGTCAATAAGTGTCATGACACTTGTGTTGTTTGTTCTGTCCATCAGCTTGCAGCCTGCCAGCTTAGCGAATTGAACATTGCTTTGCCCAAGAACATGGTCGCATCTTGAAAGAAGCTCAATGACCTTAATCCCTGTCATGCTTTCTTCATCCCTTCTTTTCTTGCTGGAAGTGACAAAGCTTAGATTGTTCGCCTTGCTGTCATAACGAGTCTCATTAGCGTCATATAGGATCTGAACATCCTTAAGCTGCTCTGTTAGTTGAGCAACAACTCGTGAATCATCAGAACACAGGAATATGCTGGAGCCACCCATCTTTCTAAGGATGGACCGTATCTCCGTAGCGTATCGTTCGATGGATATGAACGGGGTATCAACCTCTTTGTCTCCCCTTCTCACATGTACTCCAAGAAGCGGTTGTGAGCGTGAGGAAATGCCTATCTCCTTGTCTTTCTGCTCCACAAAAGAGGCATACTCATCTTTCAGTTCCAATGAGTTCAGGAGCATTCCGGAAAACAACCTGAAATCAAGATTGTCAACCGTCTTTTCTTGGTACTCGGCCAAGATCACCTTGTTTTCCCAATAAGAGTTGAAGTCGAAATAGACGACCTTTTCTTGTTGTTCCGTGAAGTCCATTTTCACCAGTCTTTCACCAGCGATATCGCTCAATGAAAACTTGGATTCCGGCTTGAACGGGTCATCATACACATATCGGTTGTTCCGGAACAGTACACAACGATTGAAGTAAAGGCCAAGTTGTAGGCCCAGTTTTCGGCGGGCGATCATTGCGCCAAAGCCGCCGAATTCAATGTCCACGATGAGGAATTTGGATTCCTCGTATGAGGTATTGAACTGCCGTCGCCTTACACCGCTTTTAATATCTTCCTGTGTTTCTATCATCTATAAAGCAAATTGCAATCCCGTTCATTTCAGTTCAAGTTATTAACCAGTCCAAAGCTCTCTGATAGGCGTCTTTCGAATACCTTTCTGTCGTGATCTATGGTTAATTCATTGCGCTGGTATATCTCATCCATTACGCCATATCCCCAAGCCCAGTGCTGGTGCTCTATGATGCACAGCGAATTGTATTTGACCTTGCCTAGAAGCTTTGATACCTCTGTGAATTCATTGTCACAATACAAGGAAATATAGTCTTTCTGATAGATGTATCCAAACCTGTCGTAATAGGTTTTACCTAGGATGCACAGGGTGTTCAGCCTATCTCCTTGATGCCCATCGTTGTACCAGAGAACACCATCCGTATCGGGGAAGTTTCTGTGCATATCCTTCCGGATGATCATGTCGAAGCCTCTCAGTTTTGGGATCATATCATCACTGACCAGAACTACAATATCCCAAGGTTTGGCCTTTTCCATGTCCCTGTTAATGGCGTCTATCTTCCCTTTTGAGGGGCCTACTTGTATGGAGATATTGTCCGACAATGTGGTAATAGCTGCCTTGACCTCATCATTGTTCAGTGCATCATCATCCTCGTCAATGCTGATCAGGAATTCAAAGTCTTCCTGATTCACCATGTTGGTGAGATAGGCGTTCAAGGCGGCAAAGAGCTTCTCCCTCCTTCCCCTGACAGGGAATTTGAACAGGATGTGCTGCCGCTGCCATTTGTTCATTTCTTTCATGATTTCTTTGAATGGATTGAAATGGATCTCCTCTTGAGGAGAATCGATATTGATGGGGATCGGGTCGTTATTGAGCAGTCTTGTATTTCCGATCAACCTTATGTCGTGGCTCGCTGAACCATGGATCAATGGGTCTATGGATACCGCTTTGCTTTCAACAAAAGAGGCCATGAGCTTCTTTGGGAAGTTCATGAACGCTTGCAGGCCATCCTCTAGGTCGTCATACGAGGAGTATCTGCCTATCTTTTTCAGCATGCGGTATACCTCTTTTGTCCTGAAGTAGTGACCGTGTACTGATAAAGGGCCGGAAAAATCAACGTAATGCTTATCCCAATCCCAGCGCATTATCGTTCCATCATCATAAATCGGCACCACCTTGTTATTCATGCCGACCATGCTGTTCTTGACAATGTTCTTACCAAGTCTCAGGGAGAATGAGAACAGCATCTTCTCCTTGAATTGCTCCTCTATCAGTCGTTCATCCACATCGCTGATGAGCATTTCATCCGTGGTCAAAAAGCAGACTAGGTCATCTGGACCATGATTGGACAGCAAACCGTCAATGATATGGCTGGGAGCTTCGTTGGTATAAAAGTTAATGGAGGAGCAACGCTCTTCCAGTCCCAACTCTTGTATCACTTTCTTGTACCCCTCTGTGTAGCGCATGTGGGAGTTCATTTCCTCTTCGGACATGTCCGACGTGAAGACTCCCTCATCAACGGCGGAAATGAACAAGTCGAATTTGACGGGCAAATGTTTCTCCGCCCGGATCATGAACTCCCTCAACTTGAAGGCTTCGTAATAGGAAAATAGGATGTGCCTTATCATGTGATAGGCACAAATATACGAAGAACTAAAAAGAGAAACTAATCAGTTCAGGATGCTTTCAAGGGTTTTGCCGATGTTATCCTCGGTCTGGAACCCTGACATCTTCGAAATGATCTCCCCGTTCTTCACAAAGAACATCTGTGGAATGCCACGAACCTGATACGGCTGACTGCGACAGATCTCACCGTTCTTATCGACGTCAACCTTGACGATCATCACGTTGGAGAATTTCTCGGCTATTCTATCCAGAACAGGGGACAGATTCCTGCAAGGACCGCACCATTCGGCATAGAAGTCTACCAGAATCACCTTGTCTTGAGTGGATACCAAGTCATTGAAGTTCTCGGTAGTGCCTTGAAAGAGATTATCCATGTTGTGTTGTTGTGACGATAAATAGAGAATTGAAATATGAGTTCTCAAGGTCATGCCATAATAAAGCAATTCACATGTTGGATGCTATTTATGACGTGTCATCCCATCAGCCCAAAGTTAATCGCATGAATGGTCAATTTGGGTTTTTCACAGTATTTATTTGAAACTCAGGTAAGCATGTCCAAGAAAATCAGCCCTAGCCTTCTTGAAGCGGCCATTGTCGCTGAGGTTAAGACCATCAAGCGCAAAGAAGAGATCTACGAGGAACTCAAGAAGTTCAACAAGGAACTCGCTTCAATGAAGTTGAACGAAGTTGGAATGGTAGGCTCCTTTGGCTTTGCCACCCCCAATGATGCTGCCGTCAAAAACGATACGACCACGGGATTTGCTGGTGTACAGCAACTTTCGCACGTACAGGAGTTGATGGATGAATTCAAGGAAGAGGTTAAAGAAGAGCCTTCAAGCCCTGAATTTCAAGCTCTAAAAGAGGAAAACTTAACACTTAAGAACGAATTGGAGGCTTTGAAGAAGCAACTGACTCCAGCCGCCTAATACAACAAGATCAACACATGGCAAACGCAAACAAACTCAAATTGTCCGACCTTGATCGCATGATCATGGAGGAAATGAACAAGATCAAGAAGGCCAATGAGATCAAGGCCAAGCTTTCCATTGTTCAGGAAGAACTGAAGAGGCTCAAGGAGTCCGAGTCGATGGACGAGGTTGAGGTAGGCGGAACTCGCAATGGTTCTGAGTACTACGAAAAGGGAACTCCGGTTGCCAAGTTCGAGAAGATCGGAACCCACCTCAAGGAAGACGAGCCAGTGATCGGCGATGATCAGGTTCCTCAGACCTTTGAAGAAAAGCTCGCAGCTATCGGACGTGAACTTGACATGAAGCTGTCCTCAATGGATGACGATGTGGAGGCTACCATGGGCGATGAAGCTGGAGATGATGAGATCGAGATCGATGCAGCCGCGTCTGATGAGATGGATATGGCAGCCGATGATGCAGGTGCAGAAGACGCAGAAGGCGCAGAGGGTGCAGAAGATGCAGCCGTTGAAACAGGCGATGACGCCGAGGGAGAGGACGAAGAGAAAGAGGGCGATGAGATCGAGATCGACGAAGCTTCGATCGAGGTTGAAAAAGCAGGCGATCCATTTGACAAGAAGCCTGAAGAAGGCATGAACAAGATGGACCACGTCGGAACAAAGACGGTGTCCGAGGAGAAGGAAGAGAAAGAAGAGGAAAAAGAGACCATGGAAGAAGAAAAGACTTCCATCAATGAGTCAAGAGACGTTCTTGGAAAGAAGGCTAATCCCCTCTTGGCCAAGGAACTGGACAGAATGAGGAAACTTGCTAATCTCTGATAGCAATACCCCGGTCAAGAAAAGAGGGCGGTGAATAACCGCCCTCTTCTTTTTTCTGTAACTCCTTGATTAGCTGAGCAATTCCTTGCCATCTTCCGTGAAGATGCGACCATCTTTCCTTTCTACGATCTCGCTCTTCTTCTTGACGACTTTCTTCTTGTCGGTCATTACCTCTGCGTTGGACGGAGCAACTGTTTTCTCTTTTTTCATGATAGCTGGTTTCTCATAAATAACCGATGTTTCCCATTTTGGAATTGGTCAATGACAACGATGAAGGTTATTGCGTTCGATTATAACGCTTCATCATCTCGATGAGAATGTCGCTTCTCACAATGTCATCTTCGGTGAACTCGAAGAAGCCTACACCATTCACTCCCTTGAATCTTTTGAAGGCATCGGACAGGCCGTGTTCTTCACTGCCTCTCAGGAACAAATCGCTTTGATCGGAGTCTCCTATGATCACCATCTTGGAATCCTGACCTATTCTCGATATGAACAGCTTCATGGCTATGGGAGTAGTGTTCTGAGCCTCGTCGAGTATGGAAATGGACTTCCTGAACGTGTTACCTCTTATGTATGGAAGAGGCACTGATTGTATCGCATTACAGGCGAGAAGATCACGAGTGGTTGTCTTGCCTATAAGTTCATAGATATTGTCTATGAACGATTGCATGTAAGGGTCTGTCTTTTCTTCAATGCCACCGGGCAGGAATCCAATACGTTCACCTGCTTCAACGATGGGTTTTGTCAACATCAGCTTGTTGATGCCATTGATGCCAAGCTTCATGACCTCAAGGGCTGCCTTAAGAGCGAGGAAAGTATTATGAGTAACGATAAAGTCACGCGTGATATAAAGCCTTGAATCATGGTCTACCATGATGCATTGCGCATGTTTTTTGCCTACGAATTGAATATTGGATATGAATTTTCTGCTATTATGTAACTTAGGCTTGTACAGAGAAGCTTTTCTTGAAAGTCTAAATGGCTTGATTACGTCATTAGAAAAGTTGATGGTCAATTTGTAGGATGTTTTCCCTTCCACTCTTTCACCATTTTTATTTTTGAACTTTGAAACTCTTGATGTCATTCTTGTTGTTCCTCCTAGCGAGCGAACTAACATATTAACTCCATCTATCAATCTTTGAGAAGTGGATGTAAAAGAAGCGCTACCATTCTTATCACATGTACCATCGGAATCCATAAGTCCTTGTAGCAAAAGCTCTCTGTTCCTAATGCTGTTGTACAAATAAGCATCAGGAATGAATTTTTCAAGTGACCCACAGTTCTGTAATCCATATTCAACTATGGCATTTCGCAGATAATTTCTTCCATGAGATCCACTTTGTTTGCCAGTCGAAAGTGCGTAATCGTACTTGTTCCTATGCTTTATGTTAACTCCAGAGTGAAGGTTTTCATTTATGTATTCAAGCACTTCTTCATCTTTGGTAGAAACCATTACATTACTGTATTTTATGCACCCATCACCAAGCAGTATGCCCATCGTATAAGGGTCTACACGCAAAGCTTTCTCTGCAAACTCCACTGGCTCGCATAAGGGAATTGAATGATTCAATCTACCATCATGCCCGAATAAGGTTGCCATGATCTGTTCGGTGCTTTTTACTTCCCCTGATCTTGGGTTTTTATATGATTTGCCATTCACTTTCTTCTTAGCCCCTCTGTCTTGCTCTGTTTGAGTGAGCCAAAGATGTTCTTTACAACATTCAGTTGAGGTTCCATCGGAGAATTCAACACGATAGATGTCTTTTTCTCCCTGAGGAAATACGCCAATCACTTTTGTTGGCTTTCCATCCACAGAAACAACTTCATCTCCTATGGTTATTGACCCCATGGGAACGAACCCATTTGGAGTCAATACAAGTTCATCCAAAGGTTGAGCCTTGCCAGTACCAGCAGCACCTTTAACGAACACGATCTGGTTTTCGTGGATCAGTTTGACGAATTCCTTTTGCTTGGCATTTTTATACTTGATGTCTTTGTTGATGGTTATGCGCTTTATCACATCTGCCTTCTGGTCTTCTTCACGTTGTTCAGCGGTTCTCATGATGAGTTCAAGCTCTTCATCTTCGTGCTGCTTCGCTGACCTTCTTTCCTTTGCTCGGTTCCTGTGTTTTGACATGCGTGTGTATGTTCTACCATAAATATGAATCATACATGCTCAAAACCGTCTATTTATTGAAAAGTCAGCGATATGAAGGTCAGTGACGATCAACTTGGTGTAATAATCGCCAGTCAAATAAGGGAACGCGGTTTGAACGATGTGTTTGACGCTTCCGTGGTGGATAGCATCAAGGCCAAGATCAAGGCGGAATACAAAAGAATGAGGGAGGCTCCGAGTCAAGAGTCCGTCATTCCAGAGGCTGATGGTGTTGTACCGACCCCAAGCGCCGCGAACACATTTCCGTATGATGTCGAAAATGACGACAGCGGAGAGGTGCCACCAGTCGAAATAGACGTCAAGCCAGCCATGGAAGCTGGCGGACAGGCAACTGATGTGGCGTATGACCCAAAGGTTTACACTCCGGAATTGCCTGATATGCTTAAGCATGTCAAGCCCGCCAAACTGGTGGCCATGGAACTGAGTGAGCTTGAGAATGGAGGAGAATTGTTGGCTTCCAAGCCTTTCAGGACGTTGGATGATATCGACGTGCAGAAAAGCATGATGGACCTTTGGAAAGAGGAGGGCTGTACAAAAGCTGAAGTCTACATCATCAAGTATGAAAAGGCTGGTGAAATGGCATTTGACTATACAAATGGCACATCAGTGTTCATTCCAACCCCATCTGAGCCAGAAGCGGTGAATGCAGAGCCATATAAGGAAAATCCTTATTCTGAGGAGAATCCGAACGAGCCGAACAAGTTCAAAGAGCCTTCGACCAAGGAAATAGAGAACTATGTAAGGACCTCAGTGGACGTGGAAGACATTGTGAAGAGGGTTGCATTGGAGTTAATGACCAAGACCCATCAAGAACAAAGCAATGAGTATTCCAGATCGAGGATGGGAATGAGCATGCCGGAAACGCCGATTCATAATGATGCCATTCCAGATGCGATATACGAATCATATCAACTGGGAGAGCCAGTGACTGGGGTGGAATTCATATCATCAAAGAACGGCGCATCATCCTACAAATACGACGGCAAGACATATGTCATTTACGAGTCCAGTGCATTCAACAAGCGTAAGGCTTGAGTTTGCTGGGACCTAACACTAAATTGTTTCATCATGAACACATATTGGAAAGTAACCAACAAACAAGACGCCAACACGAAAGTTGCTGTAGCCACGGCCAGCAATGGTTCTATTGGACTCATACTCAAGCCAAATCAATTCTGTATTTGCAAACCACAGATGACAAAAATGCTCGATGCACAGAGCAAGCGCAGGTTGATCTCCATAGACAAAGAGTATAACAACGAATACGGATATGAAACTGGAGTCGCTTTCGACGAAGGGTACATACCCGAAGACCATGCCAAAAGAAAGGTCGAAGAATACAAGTCAGGGGAGTAAGTGATCAATCCCCGATAGGCAAATGGAGACTCTTTATGGGTCTCTATTTGTTTTCTTGCCTATGTGTGTCTATGTTTTATCAGAATGAGAAGAACTCAGGCCCAGATCCGAGAGGAGGAGAAGTTGTATGGCGTCCACGAAGTGGATGGTAGGTGGTATGGACAAAAGTCATGTAAATGTGGCACAGTTACCAAACAGAGTTCAGAAGAAAAGTGGATTCTGTTGAGAAACATGCGCAGAACAGACATGTGTCGTTCGTGTTCTAATTCTGGTGAGAATAACGGATTCTTTGGCAAGAAACACTCTTCTACTTCAAAGAAGAAAGTGTCAAAATCGCGCACGGGTAAAGGCATGGGAGAAAATAACTCCATGGCCAAATCAGAACATAGACAAAAGGTATCCGATCAATTGAAGAAGAAATACGCAAGCGGAGACTTGGACTTCCTGAAGGAAATACAGCGCAAGACAGCGACAGCCAATCAAGCAAGCGGCAAGTTGACAACGGCTCCTGTATCGAAAGAAGAGAAGCAGTTGAAGGCAGCGTTGGAAGCAAAAGGGTTGAAGGTCGAATCGCAGTTCAGGATTGGCTCATTGAAATATGACCTGCTGATTGTCGACAAGAAGACATTGATCGAGTTCAATGGCGATTACTGGCATTGCAATCCGAAGCAGTACGATGCTGACTACCTGAACAAGAAGAAGGGAATGTATGCCCATGAAATATGGGCGCATGATGCACGCAAGAAAATGACTGCCGAGTCAGCAGGCTATCGCGTGATAACCGTGTGGGATTCGGAATACAAGAGAAACAAAAACACAATAAACGAATTAGTAAATGAGTTCCAAGATTAAGGTATTATTCTGTCCGAGTGACCGCAGCGGAGTTGGACATTTTCGTTCAATTTGGCCAGCACAACACCTGAAGAGGTTCTACTCCTCAGAAGTAGATGTACACATTGATGCAAGTCCAAATGTTGATGACATCAACGAGCTTGCCAAGTACGATATCATACACTTCCACAGAATGCTGGGTCCTTACGAGGAGTCTGAAAGACTGTTCGGTGAACTAAAGAAACGTGGAGTGACCCTTGTGATGGATATTGATGATTACTGGATGCCTCCTCCAACTCACCATTTGTATCCCATCATTGTTTCTGAGCAGATGGACAAAAAGATAGAGAACAACCTTAGATTAGCTGATTATGTGACCTGCACAACGACCATATTCGCAGACATCATAAGGAAGTTCAATCCAAATGTTCTTGTGATACCCAATGCATTGAACTTGGAGGAGTCGATGTGGAAAAGCCAAGCCGTACCCAACGAAAGCGGCAAGGTCAGAGTGGCTTGGATAGGCGGTAGCTCACACTATTATGACTTGATCAAGATCAAGGACTCCATGTCCCTTTTGTGCAATGACAATACGCTTAAGGATAGATTCCAGTTTGTCATGTGCGGGTTTGATACACGCGGCTCGATAACTGAGATAGATCAGGAGAACAACAGGCGTGTAAGGCCAATATTGAAACATGAAACCGTATGGGTCGATTTCGAGAAGATCTTCACAGGCGATTATGCACTTGTTGAAGGAGATGAGGACTACAAGAACTGGCTAAAGAAGATAGAGAACAAGGACTATCCGAACATGAACCAGAAGAACTACGTTCGTAGATGGACCCTTCCTCTTACTCAATATGGAAAGCACTATGACTATTGTGACATCTGTTTGGCGCCTCTTGCCGAGAAATACCAGCACAAGAGTGACAAGGGACAGGTATCCTATAGAGAGAACATGTTCAACAAAGCCAAGTCAGAATTGAAGATCATTGAAAGCGGAATGAAAAAGAAGGCTTTGATAGCGCAGGATTACGGCATCTACAAAGAGCTTATAGAAGATGGTGTAACCGGACTGCTTGTCAATGATGACAAGAAGGGGTGGCACAAGGCGATCAAAATGCTTATCAACAATGAGTCGCTCAGGAATGAATTGGCAGAGAATCTTCATGCATACGTCAAAGAGCGGTACGATATCAACGTGGTCAACAAGAACAGACTACAGATATACAAGGACATGATGGCCAAGAAAGGCAGTCCGATCCTTGAAGGAGAAATGAAAGGATGAACAAAAGAAAAGGGGAGCGAAAGCTCCCCTTCTCATTTGCTCGTGTATGGAGATCAGATCTTGATCGTCTCCAATTGGTCTTCGATGATGAACTTGCGCTCTTCGCCGTCCACTTCGATGACCATCTCCTTGTCCTCTCTGCTATCCAGATCGGAGAACCAAGATTTGCCAACGATGGTCGTGAACTGAACTCGTGAGATGTCGTTCATCAGCTTGGTCTTCTCCTTTCGGATGTCCTTGCTGCGCTCGGAAAGCCATGTTTCAAGCAGAGTCTTCTTTGCGGACTCGCTGACCCCATCGCTCAGCTTCTCAAAAGCTTGAAACTCCTTGATAGGCCCTTCCAAGAGCTTCTCGCGAGGCGTAAGGCCCATGCCCTTCTCCATCTTCGTCATAATAGCCTCGAAGTCCTTCTTGCCGCTGGGGACGGTCATCTTGTCGATCTTCACAGACAAAGTGTTGACCATGGTCTCTTCAGTGGAAGGCTCTTGGGTCACCTTCGGGTTATAGCCGTTGGGTGTCAAGCCGAATTCCTTCAACCAAGCCGCTCCTTCTTCGCCATACATGGCCGAGAAGTCCAAGGATACATTGTCGAAATAGGCCTTCTTCAGGTGATTGAACACCGAGTTCTTGGCCTGTATCTTCAACAGGGAGTATTGGTCCCTGAAGAGCTTTTCAGCGCTGGTCTCTTTGACCATCTTCTGATTGATGACGGGCAGCGATGAGAAGTCAAGGACGTAGATCTTGTTCGCAACATAGGATTCTCCCTCAAGCAGTCCGTTGGCCTGAAGCTTCTTGAACGTCTCTTCGTTCAAGCTTACAGGCAGACGATACGTGTTGATGATACCATCCTTGATGATGGTATAGTTGCGATACATGTGCGTCTTGAAGACCTTCGGGATCTTCGGGAAGTCACTGAGCAGCGCACCGTGTGCGGCATCAGGAAGCTCCACAAAGCCATCGAACTTGACACGAACGGAAAGGTTGGCCCGGCTGTTGTTCCACACCAGATCGTGGATCGGATACCCCTTTCCTTCGTCCTCGTAAACGAACTTCAGTCCAGCAGGCTGCTCTTCCAGTTCTTGAAGCTTCTTGATGGCCTCTGCGGTGTTTCCCTTGTCGATCATCTCTTTGAGCTTCTCCTTTTCATCCTTGCTGGCCTTCTTGGAGGCTAGCTGGACCTTGCGGCCTATGCGCTTGTAAGAGAAGTTCTCATTGCGAGGATACCACAGGTTGTCGTCATGCTCCATCAGGTCATCAAGCATATCCATGACGCAGTATGCATCTTCTTTTGGCTCCAACTTCGGATTGTACCCTTCAATGAACATGGAGTCAATGCTATTCGAAGCCTGCATGAATTCAGCTTCAAGTTCATTGATCTTCTGGGTTCCGAAGGTATTGGCCTTCTTCTTGATGAAGTAGGCGTCACCCACAACGCGAAGTATGTCGCTGATGGTCTTGTAGTCGCTCTTGCGTGAGAAAGCGAACATGGCCGCGTATGAGGCTCTCAGAAGGTCTTCGCTCTTGATGTTGCCGTTCGCAGCGTTCTTGAAGAACTCGCTTTCAAAGCTTTCAGACGATACGCCCGTGTCCTTCAGATAGTAGATGTCTCCAGCCTCGGTGTCGATGAAGGCGTCACCTTTTTCGTCAACCTTGTAGATCAATACGTCATCTCCGATCTTGGAGAATACGATATTGCCGTGGACCTTCCCGAAGTTGACCTTCTTACGCTGTGAACGTATGTTCTGCTCGAACTGCTTCTTCAGATATGGCTCGTAGTCTTGGAAATCCTGAGCGAACACGTGAACACCACCTACTTCCATGCTCATTTCGCTGAGCAGTTTCCTATTGCAGTAGTAGCCATATTCGACGATAGCTGCACTGACCAGTTCAGGTTTCAATTCGCTGATGGCGGCAAGGATGTCCTTTTCAGTGGACTGATTGTCATGGCCATCGGTCAGGAAGAACAGGGAATGGACCATTTCCTTGTTGGACGACATCAGGCGTGAAATGATCTTCTTGGACTCAATTAGCGGGTCCTTGAACGCCGTGAGACCACGTGGATGAAGCTGCTTGTCGATCAATGACCTCAATTGCTCCATCGTCTTGGACTTCATCTTGAAGTCTTCCACGACCACTCCGAACTCTCCTCTTGAAGAGAACCAGATGATCGTAAGAGAATCCTCCTCTTTCATAAGAGTGCTGACCTTGTTGTAGAGGTCAGTTCGGATCCTTGGTAGTTCGTGATACATCGAACCTGAACAGTCAATGATGAACAGGTGGTGTACCTGCTT
>ERZ724522.1313-NODE-1313-length-13589-cov-6.941111_pt1 | contig 13589 bp, 28 predicted proteins | sample MGYA00376055_ERZ724522 | MGnify/ENA primary metagenome ERZ724522 (study PRJEB28724, sample SAMN07190884) | wastewater metagenome | isolation source: effluent of sewage treatment plant in Hong Hong | place: Hong Kong | collected 2016-03-17 ... | reverse complement strand
TCCATTTGACTTGCTCTTTATACCTCTGCCATACGGTAGGGGCGGCAAGCACCAATATTTTATTTAACTATAGTCCAAACTCCAGTTAGGTTAGCTATTGTGATAATAATATTAACAATTGTTATCATTATAAGCGTCATATCTTTCATTGTTCTTCTCCTTCAATATTAAAGTCTTTTATTGGCACTATAAACAATTTAGTGCCCTTAGTCATATATGTAGGGTAAGTCTTTATTTTACGACATGGCATTAAGTAGGTGTGGGGGTACACTAAGGTACCCCTAACATCTTTGTAAGAGATAGTTATTGCCATCGTAGCCCCACTGACTAATCTGCGTTCGGCTATTCCGACCTTTTCACCATCCCACCAGGGCTTTTTAATCTCATATTCTATTACCATCTTTGTGCCTCTTGCTGATAGTACCGCCCTTAGCCCCTGCTAGTCTTGCTCTTTCCCTGCCAGTTAATCCGTCTTTACCAACTTTATCACTAGCGAATCCACCAGTTCTAGACTTACGCCCACCAGCTGCCCCAATCCTGGCATAAAAATCTGAGCCGTGCCTGGCTTTGTTTGTAGCTGCAGCAGCTTTGCCGCCCTGAGTTGTCCCTCCCATTTTATTTACCAATCCTTTCTTTAATAAAAAAATATAAACCTGCTAATAAAATAATTGTAAAGCGTATCATTTTAACCAACCTTTAGATGTTTTAGTTCTCACTATCTTACTCCTTTAGCCTCGTCTGACCAGTTCTTCATCAAGCTCTGGCATCCGTTAATATGTAGCGTAGCTCCCTTTACCTCTACTTCAAGGTAGTCACGCTGAGCTTTAATATCACTTAAACGGACTCCAATTCTCTGTTCCATCTCTGTTACAGTTACCTTGTCGTCTCTTTTCTCTGCATTAATATTAGTCGTTTCCCTCCTATTGTGTTCTTCTTTAATTACATCTGCCTCGGTCTTACGATATTGCTGTAAGACTGTTGCGTAGTGGTCATAAAGTAAGGTGGCATAGCCCAAGAACTCCGAAAAGTGGTTGGGCAATGCGTGTGGGTCTGAGCCTACATTGTTTTTAATATAACTAATCTTTAAAGCCCGAAGGTGGTTAATCACATCGTCTGCTTTGAACCCTGTCATCTTATTCCACCTTATCTGGGAATATTTCGTTGATAACTTCTAATGTTTCCTCATCAACTTGTTCTAGCTTTTCGGCTGGTTTAGCTTTAGGGTTTACTACTACACCAGGTATAGTAGCCTCGTCTTCTCCCTTAAGTGCCTTAAGGTCTTTGCTTATATCCTGCAACAGATTAGCCCACGGCTTAAACCAGTCTGGCATACTAGCACTCATATCTACTGGTCGTTGACCTGTAGCTGCTTGAGCTACCGCCTGTGCTGGATTATCTGCTGGGCGTTGTACATCATCTGGCACTTGTTCGCCCTTGAACTTCCAATAGTCTGTACCCTTTTGGCTACGAGCTTTAATTAAATCTCCATAGATATGTTGACCTGGGACAAGGGTATTACCTACCTGCTTGCCTACTGACACTGCCCACTCTTCACCTTCTACCTGACACCAGTAGTTCTGAATAGCCTTCGCTCCTGGTTGGCTAGGAGTCCACGGTTCACCTAGTGGGTCTGCTTTTAATACTTTATAAAATTCTGCCATTATTTTTCTCCTCCCATAAACTCGATTAATTGTTTAGCTAAGCTGATAAATTTAATAGGGTCTTTCTTAGCCTCTGCTAGCATAATATCCAGTGCTTTGTCTGAGGCTTGACTCAAAGCTCTAGCTAATTCTATTTGAGTTTCAGGTCTGCCAACCCCACCTAGGAAAACTTTAGCCCCACTAGGCATACCATTCTCATCTTCTTTCATTACTAATACAGCTAACATACCGCCATCGTAGTCTTTTAGTGTTTCTTTTACTGATTGCTTAATTTTATCAAAAGCTTTCTTTCTTTCTTTTAACATATCTTCAAAGCTTGCTGGCTCTAAGCTTGATTCTTTTAAGTCATTGTCGTTAAAAATATCCATTTTCTTAAATCTCCATTTCCATAAATTTCTTATAGCTATCTGGGAACTCACTCTTTAGTTTCGCCATCATCTCTGATGGTGTAAGCTCATTCCACTCTTTGTAACTCCAGTAAGCTTTTATCTTGTGATAAGGTAAAAACCCTTCAAATGCTGGTAGTTGTTTCGTTAGGAACACTGACTCAATATCATCTATCTCTTTGTCAATCTCCTCCTTATAATCTAGTGGGTTAATTGCAAAGCTCGTTAAACGGTAGTCGTCTGCATTAAAGTAATGCAAGAACCCTCTAGTCGAGCCCATACCTAAACAGTAGTACGCTAACTGTAGGGCGTGGTGTAGGTACGGAACTCCGATGCCTTTGTCTGGCTCGGCTACTCCTTTATATCTACCTGCTGCTGCAACTTTATCGTATGCCATCTTGGTACTCGACTTGATTTCGTGTGGTATAAGTGTGTCACTAAGTATCTGCGTTAGGTCTATAAAACCAACTCCACCTCTGTAACCACCTTCCTTCTGCAAGATGAACTCACCAGTTAATACTGCATCGTCTTCGCTCTGTATCTTCACACCTGGCTCGTGCTCCCAGGGATTGATGCCAGTCAAGAACTGAATAGCTCTATCTTCTACATCGTTACCCCTTTGGAACTTACCAAGCACATAAGGGTCGAACTGGTCTGGTACTCCGATTAGGTCGAGCACTGCCCATAGGGTAGGCTTACCTAACTTACCACCGCTTATCTTGCCTGACCGTTCTCTTGCTGCCTTCTTAGCCTCGTCATCCCTTACGAGCTTTTGGTGTATCTTGTCACCGAACTCATAGATACGAGTTGGGCTGTTTCTACCTATCGGGTCTCTCATTGGTACTGCCATCGTTCCTCCTTTGGCTTACGCCTTTGGTATCATAGATACCTTAAAATGGCTGGTTATAATCTATCTTAGGTCGTGTAAAGCCAGCCAGCTCTGCATCTCCTACTGTTAGAGTAGCTCGACCTGACCACTCGTCATCCCTGTGACTATACATTTCATCCAATGCGTAATAGATACCGAAGATGTCTTCGATACTATACCCACGGTGATACAACTCACTGATAAGCACATCAGCACTTATCTTCTTAACCATCCTGCCTTGTTTACCGTACCCCCTAAGATACGAGGGTACATCGTACACTGGTACGACATCTTGTATTAGTTGACCCATTTTCTTTCCTTTCTTAAAGGTTGTCCTTTACTACATAAGCATAACACATAAGCAGTTTTGCTACAATTGTAGTTGTTAATTTTACATTAGTCCTTATATGGTAACTGTTGTTCCTCCTCTCTATTCTTATCTGCTGGTACCCAACCGTAAGGTTGTTCTGAAATTCTAGTCTTATCCCATTGAAATTCTAGAAAACGATTATCAAAATCTTGTGCCATGTTTCGCACCTTAACAATTTTGACAAAGAATTTTCCAGCTTCGTATTCGTTCTGTAAATTCCTTAACGATGCTATTAAAGCCGTGTCTAAATCATAGCCAATAGCACCAGTTCCCATTAAATCTGCGACCTCAACATCAGTCCACTTCCTTTGGAATCTACCACTTTCGGCTTTTCTTAAAGAAGCAATAACTATAAATGCAACATTGTACTTGAGTGCCAACGACTTCATCAGCTTACTCATCTTAGCTACTTCCTCTAGGGTCATACCTCTTCCCAAATATTGCAAGTAATCTAGCACCACTAACTTAACCCCAACATCAATACCGTTCTTAAATAATGCATCAAGATGTCTATAATCTATTTGATATTCAGATTGGAATAACAAGTCTAGGTCCTCTACTGTTCCGTTATTCATAAACTTAAGTCTAGACCCAGCTTCTGTTTTCTGCATCTCGAGTGTTATAAACAATACCCCATGCTTCTTGGCGACATTAACTGCTATGTTTTGAGCTAAGGCTGACTTACCGTTATTCGTATCTCCTGCAATAACTATCAACTCACCTGGCTTAAGACCACCTATCCTAGCATCTAAACTTGGATAGCCCGTACTGATACCACTAACCTTACCCCACTGGCTATACGCCTTATCTATGTCTTCTTCTATATCTGTTATATGTACCAGCTGCCCTTTTGTTTCTAGTTCCCTGTTAGCTAGCTCTTGCTCTGCACCTATACTGATGTCTTCTAGCACTTCTGGGCTTAACTCGCCCAAAGACCTAAGAATATTTTTAGCTCTTATTTGTGCTCTTTCATCTCCTTGAGTTTCTGCTTTTCCCATTGTACCCTCTCTCTCTGTAATCTAATTTCTGCCACAGAGTATCTTTCTTTTTTAAGACTTTTAGCAATTTCTAGACAACTGTCTGCATATTCTAAATACCTCACATCTTTATAGAACTCAAAATCTGCAACAGCTTGTCTAGCTAAATTAGTAAAATGTTTTATTTGTTGGCTGTCTTCTTTATTCCAACTGATTAATTGTTTTAAGTAGCTTTCCTCCTCTCTAATTTTATCCAACTGCAACTGATACAACCGTTGTGGTTTAGGCAACGATACTAATAACTGCCATTTTGTTTTAAGGGCGATGATACTGTCACTATCATCTTCCCTAATAACTAAAAATGATAAGTCTTTACTTACCACTTATAACCTCCTGTCCTTCCCTTCTTATTTCTTCGTCACTCCTTGAACCACTAGGGTTGAACCATACACCGTTACCATCTAGTTTTATAGATGTAACTTCTGTTACTGGCTTACTCATTTCCCAAGAAATTAATCTTTCTAACTGGTCAAACAATTTATCAACACCTTCCTTGCTAGATATACCTGAATCAATAACTATATCTAGCTCGTTGTTATTGCCACTATCAATTAACTCTGATGTTAATGCTTTGCTAAATACAGTTGCGTTGCCGTAACCAGAACTATATGTTTTAGAATTTTCAATGACCCTAAAGATTATCCTTCTCAAGAAGTCTGGGTTAGTTAATACAGCTAAATCAGATATATCTAGTGATTCATCATGCCGTTTAACCAATATTTCTATATGGTCACACTCTGAACTTTCTACACCAGTTAGCATTGTCCTAACGCCACCAGCTTCTAAGGCATCTATGAGTCTAAGAACTCTCTCTGCTCTATGCTTAATGACTGATTGATTCACAAAAGAGGCGTGGTTAAGGCTAATTAAGACATTGGCTCGTCTGTTTCTAGCGTTGCCATTTCTCATATTACCCATAACCTCTGGTATACCTTCAACATACCTACCCATATCTATAAAGTCACCAGTCACATCATATTCAACATCATTTCCAGTCTCCCCTAAATCGCTTACTTTAATTTCAGCCTGGTCAAAGTCCGTAATATCAGCTGGTTTATTCCTAAACACATCCATAGCTTCTGCGTATGTATCAAAGTAATTGAAATTGCCTCTGCCTATACTCTCAGATGACTTACTTCTTTTAGGTTTTGGCATATACTTTTGAACATAATTAAGCATATTGTTTACGCCATCAAACAGAGTAACTATGGCACCATCCTTAAGGTAGTCAAGGTGTGGATGAGTGCAATTCATCTCACCCACAACAAAACCAGTACCAGTTTTTAAATTGGTTAATTGTTTTTCATCTACCATATTAGACCCCCTATCTTACTAGTTCGCTTATATCTGGGTTGACTGACTTAGGTAACTGGCTAGGTACTTCGCTAGCAAACTTTTCAAATATGCTGGTTGCTACCTGTTTAACATCAGGCTTTTTATCATCTGGTACAGAAGCCATTATTGTTGCATCTATAACTTCTGATAATTCCTGACCTGCACTGATTAGCTTACTTCCTTTTTGTGTGGCTCTTGGTGTAACAAGTGCTCTAATATTGTTTTCGGAAATGTAATCTCTACAGGCTTTCACTGTCATATACCATGCCTTACCATAGGCACCTACAGCTAAGCTCTTTTCTAACTCGTCATCTATAAGCCACTCGATTATAGAGAACCTATCTAGAGTAGCCGCATCTAACTGGTTACGACCTACATACTGTCTGTTCGCTCCATTACCAAAGGTATTAGCTGATGCAATGAATACAAAGTCTGGGTGCTTAGCCACCATCTTATCTGGAAACGCCATCACTCCATTGCTTAAGGCACTGTTAATCTGTATCAGTACATTTGAGTTACCTGCGTCTATCTCATCCATTAAGAATAGCTTGCCATTCTCATAAGCTTCTCTAAAACCTGTGCTTACATAAGTACCACTGGCACTGATGAACCCTGCAATATCACTCTTAGATGTCTGAGCTCCAACGCTCATTGTTCTAAAATCTAACCCTAGGGCATTAGCCGCTTGCTCGGCTGCGTGTGTCTTACCAGTACCTGCCATACCTACTAACAAAGTATTTAAACCTAGACCAGCATAGGTAATAAGTTGCTCCAGTTGTTTATGCTTGAGACCTTCTACCACTGAAACTTTATCACCTAATTTGATTTCTAACTTTTGATTTGCCTTAACTTGCTCTCTTAGCTCCTTAAGCTCACCGTCTACCGAAGTATCTATCTTCTTCTCTAGGTGTTCCTTGAGTTGCATCATAGCAAACAGTGCATCACCAGTCTTTTCTACTGACTGCTGCTCTTCTTTATGCTCCTGCTTAGGCTCTTCCTTTGGCTCCTGGGGTCGAGTTGGTTGCTGTTCCCCTGGGGTATTCTTTAACTTGCTATCTACTTCACGCTTAGCATAGTTCCTTGTACCACTGGGGTACTTAACCTTAACAGTACGCTGGGTTATTTCGATTATCTCGCCCTTCCAACCTAACTGCTTATCTGTTACCTTTTGTCCTTTTATTATCTTCATGCTCTCTCTTTCTGGGCTACTGCCCTGCTTAATTTCTGATAATGGCACTTCGTATAACCGACCATCTACTTCTACTTGTGCCGTACCTTGCGTCTGTGATACACGCCTAACCTGTCCATCACCTTGTGGTGTGGTTACTTCATCACCGCTTTTAAGATATGTTTGCCACATATTATTCTCCTTTCAATTCTTTACGCTTTGCTCTAAGGCTCTCGAACAATTCTAACGCCTGTTCATATCTACCTACAGGCATAGTGTTAATGTCTTGTTCCCAGTTACTGTATGCAACTCTGCTTACGCCTATAGCCAATGCAACATCACTCTGCGTTAACTTTAAGTCTTTGCGTTGCTTAACTAAGTTCTTATTTACGCTCGGCATTTAACTCCTCCTTAATATTCTTAATTACTCTTCCGATATATATCTGCCTTAATGACTTCGCTAGCTCTTTATCTAGTTTTAGCTTGCGATGCATTGACTTCTCCATATCTTTATAGATATTAGGTACTAGGTGCTCCACAATGGCTATGCCTACGCCTATGTCTAATGCATGCTTTTCCATAACCATTTTTCGCCACGCTCTGTCATTAATGTTTTCATATACATCTCGCAAATAATCCAGTGCTTCATTGCTTGCTTTAGCAACTATAGATTCACCATCTTTAATAATTTGCTCATGCTTTTCTATCCACCTTATATCTTCTTCCGTTAATCCCATAGAACTCCTTTACATTTATACTTTACTTTTACTATACACCATTCTTAATAACAAGGTAGTCTTTATCCACAGGTTTTTCACCATCTAAACCGTGGCACACAAACTCACCCTTATCATTACGAGACCATTCATAAACACCGCTCTCATCGATAAAGTATTTATAAACTTCTGTAATATCTTTAACTGGTGTGTCTGTGTAATTAAAGTAGAACCGTACTGGCACATTAAAGGTGTCCACATATACTGCTATGTCCATAGGTGTATTAAACTTACAGCTGTCATCACCTTCCCAGTACTTTTCGTACTCTGCTACAAAGTTAGGGTATTGCTCCATAAACTTATTAGTAAAGTTGTAACACTTACGCATCTGTCCGAACTTAATATGTATATAATCTAAATCTTCACCATAAAAATCTTCCATCTTAAATCTCCTCTTTCTTATCCTAATCTGTTACCTCGAAGTACACTTGAGCGTACTCCTTATCTTTATTGCCTAACTTCCAGCCAATCTGTTGGCTCTCTTGCCATAGTTTCTCGTACAGTCGTGCTATCTTTTCATCACTCTCTGCCAAGTCCCATAGTCTCCAGTTCAATGCACATGTTACTTCACCCCATGCACGAGGGTTAGTCTGCCAGTGTTGTACTCTCTTCCAAGTACCTAGCACTGCCTTCTCACCACCTACCCTATCAGCTATCTGAAAGTCCTGATAGAAGGTATACTCCTGCTCTATACCGAATGGTGCAGGTTTAAGTGATGCGTAAAACTCTTGTAAACTCATACTAATTTACTCCTGTTTAGATTGATAAAAGCATACTAGCTATCAAGCTAGGCAAAAATGGCATAAGATATAACAAAGTTATTACTATTGCCCAAGTTATAACTAATGCGAACTTATGTCGCCTAACTAGATACCATATTATTTTTGTAGTGCTCACTCTATCTAGTCCTTTCAACGCTAGTGTTGTGCCACTTACTTTTGGTTTTTTAATTGGTGTTTCTTCGTAGTTCATGACTACTCCTTTTTTATTAGTTGTTATTATCTGCTCTTACGAACAGAGTTCAGGGGTAACTCTACCCCTGTTGCCCTATCTATAAGCCGTTAGCAAAGTCTACTAATTCCTGTGCTTTATGAGGTGCATCTTCTAAGCACCCTGCTTTACCATAGTTCCATAGTAGTATTGCTAGAGTTTGCAAGTCGTTACCACAAAACTCTACTAACTTCTTAGCTTCTTCTTGAGTGATACCATACATCATTGTGCTCATCTGTTACTCCTTCTCACAGTCACAGTGATTATTATGTGCCTGTAGTGCCAACTCTATGTTGCCTACATTATTTACTATCTCACCACAGTTGAACTCTATGGTTGTATTTACTCCGTCCATACTTACTCCTTATTCTGCTAAATGATACTCTACTGCCGTTAGCACTAGTGCCGTAGCAATAAAGAGTATTGTTAATATTATTATTAGTACCATATCGTACTCCTATCTGGTGCGTTAGAGTACACCATAACAGGGGTGGTGCCCCTGCTAGCTACACTCTACTCTGTTACTGGTGCTACTTGGTCTCTGTTGAACACTCTGTACCACTTTACTAAGGTCTTACCCTCTTTTTCAGGGTCTGGTTTGACTATCATAATTGATACTCCGTGTTGCCCTTTTTGTACCTGTTGCCCTGCATTTAGCCATTGGTGGTATGTTCCCCACTCATTAGACTTGTGCCCTTGTTTAGCTAGGTCTTGTGCGTTAACCCCTTGGTACTTGTGCCCTGTAAAGTAATTAAATTGTTCTACTTTACTCATTGCTTACTCTTTTCTGCTGCATTAAAGTGCAGCCTTTAGGGCGTATTATTACGCCCATGCTAGGCTATACTCCAATAATTTTATTTACTCGTGCTACTAATTTATTTGAGTATCTTTGTTCGGGTGTACCTATGCAGGCGTCTATATATTTTTCTGAATACTCGTGCCATTCCATATCTTTTGTTACTGGTACATTTAGTCGTGCCTTAAGTAGCTTATAGTCGTGCTCTGTTACTGTTATATTAAACATTGCTAGCACCTGCTACTTCTTTACTACCCTTTACGATGTAACCACCGTTACCCTGTTCTACTTCTGTTAGTGGTGTCCATTCATACTCCATTGTATAGAAGTTAAATGCCTCCACCTCTGTTAAACTTGCTTCTACCTCTGTTAAAAAGGCAGTAAAATTTAGTTCATACATCTTTTGTACTCCTTTAATTTATTTAGCCATACCCTTATATGGTATAGCCCCTGTTGTAACAGGGTGGTAGTGGTAAATTATTTTTCTGACATTATTCAAGTGCCTAAAATTGCTAACTTTGAATTGTGAAAAACTCTGTATTTACCACTATAAAACCTGTTACAATACAGCTATAAACTAGCTTGCCAATTAACAGATTGTAACCTCTGTTAAGCTAGCATATTTACAATATAACCGTTACTGTTAAAACAATACCGTAAAGTCCTGTAAACTTATAGCTGATATATCAATCTGTTACCACTAGTACATTTCAGATGTACCCCTGTTATGCAAGCAGCTTTGCCGTTTAAGTGGTTTACATCCCTGTAAACAGTTCAAACGGTGAGAGAAGTTACAACAGGGGTGGATTGCCCCTGTTACTACCGAATTTTAAGCGGTATAGGCATAACTACAGTTATGGTAACTGTTCAATCTGTTAACAGTAGTAACAATTAAATGTTACCTAACTGTTTTCGGTTGTAGCAATAAGCGGTTGTATCTTTTTTAGGTGGTAAATCTAGCGTCAATGCAAAACTACGCTTATAAAGACGCCTATCACGCTTGCTTAATTGCTTAAACTCTGTATCTGTTAACTTGTGTTTATAAAAATTGTAATTTTTCATTACTATTCCTGTTCTAGTGGGTATTATTACCACTGATTAACAGATTGAACGATTGAATTGTTAAGGTGTCTACCCCTGTTCGGGGTGAGTTGCCTGTTCGCAACTACCCCTATACTACGCTCTTTTTGAATTGTTTGCAATACCCTTTTTTGTTTGCATTTAAGAAGTTAAACAGATTACAAAAAAACTTTCAAAATTGATTAAATAGCCTAAGAAGTTGGCTATCTGTTGTAATTTGTTGTAAATAAAACATTCCAGCATAAAGCTGCCACACTGTTTGATTTCACCTAATTACACCACTAGAGCAAAAAGAATATAAAAACAGGCTAAAAACAATATTTATATCTGTTTGTAACCCAGTCATTCAATCGAATTGTACGCATTACGCGTATAAAGATTAATCTGTTAACAGTAGTTATGTCGCACAATACATCTTGTACGACTAAAAAAAAATTCAATTAACAGGGGTAGAATAGGAAGATATATTCAATTAAACACGCGAACTAACATCTTCTGACACCCCCCTGCCCCCAGTTCTAACGGGTTCCCATCTATACTATAATAAGAATAATAGACCTAGGTACTTATCTATACTTAAATAAAAGTTGCGTATATTTATCCTACAAATAGGTTGTAGATAGGCTATGGATAGGATATAATTAGGATATGAAAAGGATATATATTGCCGATATTGTGCACGAACAGCTAAAAAGAGAAGCAAAAGCCCAGGGTAGAACGCTCCAATGGGTAGTTGAAAATAAATTAACAGGGGAAATACCCCCCTCCCCAAAAAATATAGAGCCTAAAACCCCCGCAATAACTACCCCTGCGGTAGCTGATTTGATTAAGCATGGTGACTTAAAGCCTGGTGAGACGGTTAAATACACTGGGGAGCCATCTGAGCCCGATTTTTCTGCGAATGAAATGGAGTGTTGCCAGCATCCTATACATCCTTGTAAACACTGGGTATGGGACATAGATACTGGCGAAGGATATAGAAACACCCTTAGTGGGAGATATAAGGAGGCTGATTAATGAACAAAGGTTGGCAACCATCATCTTTGGAAAGATTAGAGCAGTCTAAAAAAGCCAAACAGTATTGGCGTAAAGGCGTAAATATAAAGATAGCTGAACCGCCAAAATTTGATGAGATACCTGTTGGTAAATGGACCCATATAACTGGTGCGTTCACCCCAGTACAAGGTGGTGGGTATTGGCAAATTGGCACTGACCCTGGGAAAGTAAATGGTAAAGAAATAAAAACACCCATAGAAGCATGGGTGGAAAGGTGGATAAAAAATGAGCTGGGCTCAATCAAATGAATATAGTTGTGACGGTAAAAAAGTCTTTTTAACCTGGAAACAGGCACAGACTCATAATAATAAGATGTTCCGTAAGGGTTCTCCTATAAGAGTTATGGGCAAAAAACTAGAGAAAATGCATGTTTATAAGTGCGAGAAATGCCAAAAGTTTCATATCGGTCATTCTGCTAGAGGTCGTCAGCGTCAATCACCTTATCATAGGAAGAAGGCTTCTGAAATGTTAGAATAACTGTCTTTTGTTCTTGGACGGCAATTTTAGCAACTGGAGTACCGACTTTATGACGGATACCTTCGATAGCAAGGTCTGCTCGGACTTTCTCAGAACGAGCGTTTTGAACTAAATCAGTGGCAGTTTCAAGAGATAATTCGCTAAATTTCTCCATTGCATCCTGATAAGTTACTATAGCTCCTCGCATATATTTGGCTTGGAGCTTATTTTTTGCTGCTTGGATAATTAACTCCATAGCTCTTTGGTGGTCTGGTGAGCCTTTTTCTGTGTTTTTCCACTTGACCACTGATGGGTGATTTGGGTAAGAAGCACGAAAAGCTGGGGCTTTCTTTTCTCCAGCTTCTATTCGTTTAATAAACTCTTTGTCTTCTTGACTTAGTTGCCTAGGCACCGAACCTATATATCTGCCCTTACCCATAGTTTACCAATTAGGTCTAATGACCTGCTTTCCGAACTGAGGTTCTACTAAAACTTGGTCTTGTTCAGCATCATATTGTCCTTTAGCACCATTAAACTCACCAGTTTGTCCTTTAGGAATCTCTTTTTGTACTGCTCGAACTATACCATCTTCACCTCGTTCGTGGACAATCTCAGTAGTTGGTTCGACTCTAGTTGCTACTACTGATGTACGGTAGTCAAATGAGTTAGCTTTACGAGCTTCTGCCATTGTTCGAGGTGCTTCATCTACTTGCCAACCCTTAGAGTATTCTCTAGATGAGTCTATTTGCTTCTTAAGTATAGATGGGTCTTTTAAAATACCTTTATTTTGAGCATAAATTGATGCCTGATAAGCAATCCCAAGGTGATATTTAGTAAACTGTTCACCAGTTAATGGGTTAACTTCATCATCGGCTGGCAGTCTATTGAGATATACTGTATAAACTCCGAAACGATTATAAAGTGCTTCGGCTATATCCTGAATACTAGCGGTGTGAATACTGACCGATTCTAAGAAGTCGGGGTCAACAATAGGAGCTTCTACTGGTTCGCCTTGATTGTTGATAATAGTTTCTGTACCAATACTTTCAGAAGCAACAGCTTCGATAACTTCATCTGTTAGTGGTGGGTTAAAGCTACCATCTATAGCTTCTTCGGCTAGTGCTTCAAATGCTTCTATCTCATATTCTTCTCGTTGGAGTTCTGGTTTTACTTTTAAGCTCTCTTCACGCATTTTAGCCAACTCTTCTTTGGATGGCATAGGAAATTTTGGTTGTAATTTTTTAGATAAATATGCCACTACATCTGGCGGAACTATATTTTCGCTAACAAGTTTACCGTCTTTTTGGTATCTTATTAGATTATTTTTTGTAGTAAAAGCTGAGTATTCACCAAAAACTGCTTTCATATTATCTCCATTTTCTTTTAGTTTATATCTGAATTATACCATTTAATTTTCTTTCTTTTTATTTTAGGTACTTTTATTATTTTGTTTAGTAGTTCGGGGTGTGAATGTTTATGCATTTTTATCCTTATTAAAATATATTATTAATCCCATTATTCCGATATACAGTAAGACTTTTTCTTCGGCAGTAAGCTCAAATATATAGTTCGCCTTTTCCATTAAAATCCTCTGCTGTTAGGTGTTCTTT
>ERZ724522.1310-NODE-1310-length-13611-cov-5.284302_pt1 | contig 13611 bp, 17 predicted proteins | sample MGYA00376055_ERZ724522 | MGnify/ENA primary metagenome ERZ724522 (study PRJEB28724, sample SAMN07190884) | wastewater metagenome | isolation source: effluent of sewage treatment plant in Hong Hong | place: Hong Kong | collected 2016-03-17 ... | reverse complement strand
CTTGGCTATCTCTCGCGCTTCATCGTGCAGAAGGTGACGCCTGGTGACGACTGGTCACACGTTTACCTCGAAGCGTTTGACGATAAGGCAGGGCGATGGGTAGCACTTGACCCGACCGGCGATGGTCACGACGGCAGACCGCTGGCGGCAATGGGCTGGAAACAGCCGGTACATCAAGAGTTCACATTCGATATTTTTGAGGGCACTTCAATGCTTGGACAGCTTGGCAGTTACGGCAACGGCGGGATTGATTGGGGCGGGATTCTCTCACAGGGAATTGAAACCGCTGGCAACGTTGCGGGCGCGCATTGGGGCGGGCCTTATTATGCCTCAACAAATACCGGCACTTATCCGTTAGACGCCTTTGGCCGTCCGATCAATCCACAGACGGGCGCACTCATTCAGCAACCGCTCAACACTGCGCCAGATCAAGCAGGCGCGGCAGTCTCGCCTTTTGGCACTCAATTCAATATTCCCTGGTGGGGCTGGGTATTTGCCGGTATCGTGGCGGGCTCGTATCTGCTCGGAAAGAGAGGGCGCTAAATGTACGGCTTAGGCTATCTCGGAGCGGCGCTGCCCGTTTCCTTCGTTATCAACTCCCCGGTTCAATACGTCGGCAAACAGCCCACCTATCGAATCTCGAATGCGACTCCAGGCGCGCAGGTCTATTGGTCATCCTACAAGGACGGCAAAGACACGGGCGAGGTTCGCGCAGCTTATGGCCACACGATTGAAGCAAACGGCTCGCTTGAAATCACAGGCGGGAATTGGTCTGCGGGCGATGTTGGCTACTGGCAAAAGGAAATCGAAGTTCACGGGCCGGATGGAACGATAGGACGCGGCCAAGTGGCTTTCCAGGTGGTTGACCCTGCCAGCGTTGAAACTCCGGTTGTGACAGGCGGACAAGGCGGCAGCTTTTTTCAAGACACTCTCTTTACGGCGTTTGGATTCAACGTGACCGGCACAACGGTCATTCTCGCTTTAGGCGGCATCTGGGCAGCGAAGGCTTTGAAGTTGATTAAATGAGCTGTGGATGTGGCGGCGAATGCTGCAAACAATCAGTGGCCGGACTCGGTGTGATTCCGCGATTTCCCGTGTTGCCGCCGAATATCCGGCGCGGGCGAATGGTGCGCGGCCTAGGCTTTTTCTACACGGGCGATGGTGCAGGCGCGGGCTATAACGACTATAGCTACTACATTGAAGGCGGCGACCAAGAAGCGGACTGGGATGCACTCTATTACGAGGCGGCTTGGGGAATCCCTTACGACTATTGGAACGGGTATAGCACTGGCGGCAATAACAACTGGCAAGGGCTGCTTGATTGGTGGGAGCAATTAACGACTGGACGGCAAGGCTACTATGACCCGGCTTCTGATTCGTTCGTAATAGACGCGCCGGGAGCGAATCCGACAACCGGCAGCACTGGCGGCAATAACAACTGGCAAGGGCTGCTTGATTGGTGGCGCGATCTTACGGGCGGCTTTACCGGCAATGCGCCACAGCCCACAGGCGGCGGATACGATGCAGAGCGCGGACTGCCTGGCTACTGCCGAGGCGGGACATATCATCCCGATTACGACCCTTACATCTGCGTTCCGTTCCCTGATGAGACGCCAGCCGAACGTAACCAGCGGCAGCAAGCGGCAGCGAAGGCGCAAGCCGCACAGAAAGCCGCAGCGGCGGCAAAGGCGGCACAGCAAGCCGCTCAACCGTGCCCGCCGAATACGGGCCTTGTAAAGAATCTGCAAGGGCAGTGCGTATGCCCGCAGGGGTTGACTTTCAGTAAATCGCAAGGCAAGTGCGTGCTGATTTCGCAATTAACGGCAGAGGATAAGAAGGCCCTCGAAGGCACAGACTGGTGGAAGTATTTAGCAATCGGCGCATTCGCTTTGATTGCAATTAAGGCAGTGAAGTGATGAACCCGCTTTTGACTCTAGCAAACACAGTGAACGTGATTAAGGCATCCGGCCTCGGTGAGCCTTATTCCACATCTGATTACGTGGTTGCAGGAACGGTCATTCAATGGGGCGGCAATCCGGTCACGATGGGCAATGCTTCGCCGCGCGATGAACATGTCCAAGAGGCTATCAACGCGATGGCGGCAAGCGGGCGCTTCTCAAGAGTGGAAGCAATCTCGACCGGCTTTCTCAATCCTTACTGGTCTTTGACGTTAGTTAGTTCGATTGATCGCGCGCATCTCGAAGATATCCTTCGAGACATTGAAGGCTATTTCTATCAAGTCGGCATCGTTGCCAATACAAAAGCCTTCTGGATTGCGTCTGTACCGGCAAGCGCGGCGAACAATCCGAACATCGCGCAGACAGGCACGGGCGGCAGCGTGAATCCTGGCCCGCAGACTTCAAGCGGCGGCTCGCTCTCGTTGCCTTCGTTGCCTTCGATTTTCGGTAGCGGCGCAGCGAATAACTCAAGCTCGAATCCGATAGACACGCTGGCGCAATGGCTTGGCGTAACACCAACGCAGGCCGCAGTAGTCGGAGCGTTGGGCGCACTGCTCGCAGTGGTTGCAATTGGGAAGATCGTGAAATGAAAAAGACACGAAAGAAAACAAGAAAAGCCCCATCGGCCAAACAGTTGGCAGCGCGGCGCAAGTTTGCAGCGGCGGCGAAGGCTCGCAGTAAGGCGGCAAAGAAACGTAACGGCACGGTAATCAAAGCCAAGCGCATCGAGCATCTGGACGTGAGCAAGATTCATTCGCTTGGCGCAGTGCCGAATCCCGCAAAGACCGCACGCGCAAAGGCTCGCAAGAATCCTGCGCTTGAAATTCTGCGCGAAGCCAAACCGGCAAAGCGCGGCAATCAACAAGGCTGGCTGTTAGGCAAAGAGTTCATCGCAAGAGGCAAAGGCACGAAGAAGCTACCGGGCGGCGCACTGTTCGACACAAATGCGGGCTTCGTTTATCGGCGCGTTGAGAATCCGAAAAAGAAAGCGACGAAACGGCGAAACGCTGCCGAGTATTCACCCGAAACGCCGATTGAAGTGACACGACATTATCGCAGCGGCGGCCCAGGTTATGAGACGAGGCGACAAAGGGTAATCAGGCTAGGGCAGCGTGATTTATTCGCGCCAGAAGCTTCTATTGATGAATTGATGGGCTATCTACGCAAAAGTAATCCATCGGTCATTGCGGCAGTCAAGCGCAAGATGGGAGCAAAGGCTTTTGCTAAAGCCTCGCCATCGGTGCTCAAGCGCGAAATGAAAGCCGTAATTCGTACGGAGATCGCAAAGCGGAAGACTGTAAAGAAGGCGTTGAAAGGGAAGCGGCGGAATCCCAACGACGCAGCAAAGGCTGGCTATGAATCCTTTCAAGGCAAGACTTCAACGAAAAGCACTGCGCTTAACTTTCCGAACGGGACGCCCGCGAACGTGTACAAGCTCGGCTCGTTGCATTCAATCACACTGGCCGATGGCCGCACGATCAAACCGGCAGGTAAAGCCGTTTGGCTGTGCGCTGACACTAAAGGCAAGTTGCATCTGGGCACGACTGGCGAACGCTTGACGAATGCGCCGAAGGGAAGTCTGGGCAAGGTAAAAGAAGTCGAATATATCACGAGCAAGCCGCATCTGGGCGACAGCAAGCCCGCTCGCTACTTTCACCAATTAGGCGAAGAAACAGGCGAAAAGCCAACGCTCTACAGCGATGGTAACGGCGGCTTAGTGTTCAAAGGCGGCGCGTACTCTATTACCTCGCGCGGCATCGTGAATTGATCTTTTGATTTTCTCGCACGCAAAGCGAGAGAGCGCGCAGAGCGGTTGCCGCTACCCTGCGCAATGACCTTAGCGGCAATCGTGAGGCAACTATGATCAAACGTAGAGTTGCAAATCCGTCGCCAGCAGCATTGGCGATTATCAACCCAAAAGGAGGCCGAATGGCTACTCGTAAACGTAAAAGTGGCGGGCGGCGGAAAACCACGCGCGCTCGCAAATCCACAAGCACGGCTTTGACCGCGCGCCGTCGCACGAATCCCGCTTCGCGTCGGCGTCGCGGTTCTGTCGTGGCTCGCTCGCGCCGTCGTTCCGTGCGCCGTCGCAATCCGTCCGGCAAATTGCTTCCGCTCGTGATTGGCGCGGGCATCTCGCAAATTGGCGCAAGCCTGATTCCATTCGGCGGCGGCCCGTTCATCGAAGCCGCGAAAGTCGCTGGCGTGGGCTGGCTGCTCGAACGCTTCTTAGGCCGCACTGTCCCGTCTGTGTTCGGCGAGGCCAAGGAAGGCGGAATGATTGCCGGTGGCGTGTTGCTGTTCAATGCGTACCTTGCCCCGACGTTAGCAGGTGCGGTGCGCAGCGTGATGCCGTCGCAGGCGAAATCGAACGGCGTTAGCGGGATTGCGCTGGCAAGCTACCCGTTCGTGCCGGGCGGCCAACTGATGCCGCCCAGTGTTGCGGCGCAAGCAAAGACGCAGCAGACCGCAGGAATGCGCGGAATGGCTACCGCTGGCTATCCGATGCGGTAACGGAAGCGGTGAAACCTTTAAGGAGTATTAGGAGACAAAATGAACTTTTTGCAAGACCCAACTTCGTTCGCCTACACGGGTAGTCAGACCGGCGCGCTTCCGACAACCTTGGATAGCTCGGTCAATAGCGGCTACCTGCAACAGATTGATTCATTCGTTCGCGCTCGCGCGGCGGAAGGTAAAGCCACTCGCATTGCCTCCATCGTGCAAGGTGTGGCGTATGACACGCTGCGCATTGACGCGGCTGGCGCACTGCCCGCGCAAACCTTCAAGTTCTTTCAGAACGGTGTAGGTTCACAGCAAGGGCTGTTTGTGGCTGGCACGCAATACCGCAAGCAGAACATTGACGTGGATTTCATTATCAACAACGGCCAGCTTTCAAAGGGCTATGAGTTGCTGGTGTGGGAAATCGGCGTCCGCTACTCGATCATCGGCTCGAAGGATGAAAGTGTCCAGACTTCCGGCAACGCCATCAACCTGACTAACGATCCCGGCGTTCTGTCGGGTGAGTCTGCGACCGATGCGCAAAAGCAAGCCAACGTGCTGCGCGCTTGTCAGGAAGGCTTGTACTTCGAGTTCAAGATCAATCAAACGCCGATGGAGCACGGCCCTGGCTGGCGCTTCCCGCAAGGCCGGTATGGTATCGGCGGCAATATCGCCCTCGCAGGCGTCGTTGCCAGCCCGCTGGCTGACGGCGCGGTGCAGAACGGTATCGGCGGATGGGCTGAGCAATTGCCCGTGATGCGTTATCTGCCTGAGCAGACTCCGTTCAGTGTGGATATGACTGTGCAGAACGCTTTCGATGTGACGAACATCGGGCCGTTCCGTATCACGGTCTACCTGAGCGGTCTCTTGATTCAACCTGTCACCGGCTGATCTTTCAGCTTGTTTTGGGTGCTTAGTGCGAGCGGGAGCATCGCCTCTCCCGCTCGCAGGAGTAGCAATGAAAGTCGGAAAGCACGATATTCAACTTGCGGAGATTGCGGCAGTCACGCCGAATTTTTGGCGTACAGGATACTGGATTTATCTCAAGGGCAGCGGTGTGGGCTTGTACATTTCCAACGCCGAAAAGGAAGCCTTTGATGCGGAGTGCGAAATTCAGGATACGGTGCGCAAGATGTACGACGTAGCGCGCGGGGCTGGCTTAAAAGCCTTCGCTTAAGGAGTCGCAGTGTATTTCATCTCAAAACGAACTCAAGAGATTCTGGATTGCTACGCCAATCATTTGCCGATTGTGGACACGGTACAAATCGGCTTTACAGGCGTTCTCAGTGAGCGCCCGCCGAAATGCCAAACCGACCAAGTTTCCGCTGACGTGTTGTGGTTCGCAATGAATCGCAATTTTACCCAGACGGATGTGCTTGTTTCAGTGCAGAGCATTACGCCGCAGTACACATGGATGATCTCGGCGACATCTACGCCGCAGCTTACGCCCGTTGGCGCAGTCTTTGGCGAATCTACGCAAGTAATGCCTAACCTGCCCTTGCCTGAGCCGTTCTTTGTCGAATCGAACGGCGTTCTGCAATTTCAGTTTCAGAACAGTGCAACGAGCGCGGTAACGGGCGGATTGATTACCCTGATTGGCTTAAAGCTTACCGCTCCAGTTGACGGTGGCTGGCGCGGCTATACGGCAACGAACTAGAGGCTATCAATGCTGGCAAGCGGTCAAATCATCAGTCACTACGGCGACGGTCTGACGCCTTACGCAGAGGCGATAATCTCTCAGTATGTCAACGTCGTGCCCTTTTATCTAAACGTCCCAACCGGACTGCAAGGCGACACGGATGAGCATACAGTTGTCGTTACGCAGCCTTGGAAGTATGACGTTTTGATTTTAGGCGCTTACGTGGATGGCTGCATTGTTGGCGATAGCGATGACACTGTTATCGCTGAAGATGGCGATACCGTCATCACCGAGGATAGCGATACGGTCATCACGGAAAGCGGCAGCGATGTTGAAGGCAGTTGCTATGGGCAGCAAATCTTTATGCAGGTAGCAGACCAACGCAGCCTGCTTTCGTGGGCAACCGCTGCACCGATTGACTCTGCCCCAATGTCGGCATTCGGCGGCAGTAATGGCAACGTGATGCCGATCTTGAAGCTGCCCGAAGCCTTCTTCTTACCGAAAAACGTTCAACTACGCCACGACTTTTACACGTTCAGCAATCAGGCGACGGGCGGCTCTGTGAATTGGGTAGGCTTGCAGCTTATCAATCCTAAAGGGCAAGGCTCACCGCAAAACGTAAAAATGCCGGACGGCAAGAGCGCCGTTGTAGGTTCGCGCTTGCCGTGGATGGCCGTCATTGGCGCAGGGCGAGAAACAATTGCATCGGGTAATTTACGCTACCGGCTGGCAGCGGGCGCGCGTTTGCTGGCTTATACGCAACCGGCTGAGTATGACGTAGAAATTCACGACATACATTGTCAGTTCTTTGAGTCCTATCAAATGGACGGCGGTAATATCAACGATATTCAATTCGTGCTTTCAGACACTGGTAATCGGCGCTTCTGGACACGTGACTATTCGCCCGCGCCCGCCTTGATGGGCGACACGACGAAAGTTTACCCAGGCTTGCCGTTGCCTAAGCCTTACCTTTTGAAAAAGGGCGACCAAATCGAGTTGACGATTATCAACAACGGCAGTGATGCCCACATCGTTTTGACGAACGCTTACGTCGTCTTGCGCGGCGTCAAGCTGTGCGGGTTTTAGAAAATGTCACGAAGTATCTTGCAGGATATGCGCGAAATCGTTTGGGCGGCAGCCCCCGAACTGCACGCGCTCACAATGGCGGGCAAGCTCGAAGGCGAGGCGCTAGAGCTTTATAAAAAGCTCTGGTCTGACATTAAGCCCGTCAAGTACGGCAATACGGCGACATGGAACTCTGCTAACACGTACAACCTCGCCATCTATCAAGTCCCGCGCAATCTCTCGAACATCGTTCTGCGAGTTGACTGCTACGTTGTGAACTGGACGGCAGGCGCGGCTGACCTTGGGCAAATTGAACCGCCGCCAGAGGGCTTTGCTTATTGGGAGTATCAGCGCACCGGCAGTACGAATGCTCAATCTGTTACCGACATCTTTATGCAGTCTCAGGTAATGCTCAATGCGGAAGAGTTTCTTGTGTTCAGCGGCGGGAATGATGCAGTGCTAATCGGCAACTTTGAAGCGCCGCCTGATCACGACGACAGAAAGATTCACACGGTAGTCTATTCATACAACTGCGGCGCAGAAATCATTGATCGCATCGGCAGTAATCAGGCAATCGCTCAAATTACAGCGAACATTTAGGAGTTGGTTAAATGGCAAATCGTAAGTTCTCCCAATTTACCGCAGGCGGCGCAAGCCAAGTTCCGACCGATGTACTTGTCGGCTTGGACTTGTCGCAGGCGAGTGCGCTGCAAAACACAAAATGGACGCTCAATAACCTATTCGCCAAGCCGACTCTGAATATCACTGATGGCGCAATGCGCTTCGGCGCGCCCGGCTCGGCCCCTGCCGCTTCATCAGCAGGGGAAGGTTCGATCTATTTTGACGGCACTCAATTTCAGGTGAGTGGCAACGCCGGAGCCTATACTCCGCTGGGCGACGTTTCCGGCTCTTTCACTTCCGGTCAAGTGGCCTACGCGAACGGAACGAAGTCTCTGACAAGCTCAAGCGGCTTCACTTTCGCGGCAAATGCGCTCACGCTTGGCACGTCCGGCACTCCTGGCGGACTACGCCTTGTTGGCGCGACTGGTAACTATTGGAATTTGGCATCAAGCTCACCTGCTGGTAATCGCACTTTCTACTTCCCTGATTCAATTACGCCGACAACGGGCAACTTTCTGTTTGTCGGCACGTTCGGCGCAACTGTTGTTGCTGACTGGTCAACTGGTCTAACGTGGTCAAATACCACAAAGCAATTGACCGTCACAGCGGCGCTGAATGATGTCATCGGCCTTGGCGTTCAAAACACTTCAGCAGGCACGGCGGCGCAGTGCCAAGTGGGATTCACGGCAAACGGCGGCGCAATCAGCCTGCTCAGCTTGACAGGTACGAACTTTTCAACGAGCGGCATTTATCACGCGAATCAACTTTACTGGCGCGGAACAACGGGCATTACCGACATCACTTTTGCACTGGATGACGCTTCAACGAATTTCCGCTTTGCGGTGAACAATGTTGTGGCGGCTTCGATCAATGCAACCTCGACTGAAGGGCTTGTGTTGGGCATCGCTTCGAGTTTGACCGGGCGCATTAAGCTGTTCAATTCAGCGGGCGCGACGTACACGCAGATTTCGGCAGGCAACGCGGCGGCAAATCTGAATTACATTTTGCCTGCAACGTCGCCAACTGCGGGACAATTCCTGCAAGCGGGCGCACCGTCTGGCGGCAACGTTACGTTGACATGGGCATCAGGTGGAGGCGGCGGCACAATCAGCGGCACGATCGCAAATACGCAGGTTGCCTATGGAACAGGCACGGATACCATCGGCGGCAATTCGGCCTTTACTTATATCTCCGCAACAAATGTGCTTGATGTCGGATTCTCGACTTCCGGCGTCGTGCAATCTGCTCAGTTGAAATCGCCGCAAATTACCAGCGGAACGGCTTCTTCAATCACTGGCACGCTTGAGTTTTACAACTCGTCAAACGCCAACCTAACACGCTTTACAGTTGGTGCGGCGGCATCAGCCTTGCGCTACATCTGGCCTACCGCTGATCCGACTACCGGACAGGTGCTGAGTGCAAGCGCGCCAAGCGGCGGCGATGTGACACTAAGTTGGGCAAGTAGTGGTGGCGGCACGACGATCAATTCGACTGATGGAGCGTTGCCTTATCGGGTGGATTCGACCACGTTTGGAGATAGTGGAATTAGTTCAAATGCGCGGAATAGCACGTATTTGAACGTGACCAGCGGGGCGAGTGGTGCGGGGCTGACGTTGACGGTGGCGGGGGGCGGAAGTAATGAGAATTTGATCTTGGCGGCTAAGGGCACTGGTAGCATTACCAGTTCTTTCAACTACATTACCGCTGGAGCCACTATAGGATATTACACCTATCTAAGCAGCAGTGGCTTAGAAGGTATTTCTGGCGGCGTGACTTTGAAAGTCAATGGCACGCAGATTTTGGGTATAAATTACCTCCATAACTATGCGTTGGTTCGCAGTGACGGAGGGTTCGGGTGGTCATCTGACTCGACACTGACCGGCTCTCCTGATACAGGATTCATTAGATCAGCGGCGGGCGTCATACGTGCAACCAACGGCTCAACCGGAGCAAGCCAACTCCTCATCGGCACCTCTACCGATACCGTTTCCGCACAACTTGATGTGCGTTCGCAATCTACCACCCGACCGGCCGCACGGTTTCAGGCGGCGAGTGGGACGAGTGGCAGTCAGGAGATGTTTGGGGTTTATGACGGGGGTGGGATTGGCACGTTTACCGTTTTAAGCAACGGCAACGTCGGCATCGGGACGACGGCACCAAGTAGTAAACTACATGTGGTTGGTACGACAACAATACAGCAAATTGGCGGGGTTGCTGGGACGGATGAGTTGCAAGTGTCGCATGATGGGACAAGCGCCTTGTTCTACAATCCAAATGGCAGTACTGGTGTCAATCATTTCATTTGGAGAATGAATAATACAGTATCAGATGTGGATTTGAATTTAGGCTGGCAGGCATCACAAGGTGTTAAGTTTAAAACCTCGCAAAATTTGTCTTTGGACGGCGCTGGGGTAAGGTTGCAAAATTCTGGGACAAATATAATGCACATAGATACAGCCGGTGTTTGGCTCGATGGAGGATTACTACTTCCGGCAACAACCGGGACGAAGGGCTTGGGTAATACGATCTACACTTGGGGAACAGTTTATAGTAGGGCTTTATATTCTGACAGTGGGCAGAATCTTGCACTGGGAATAAATGGGAGTGAAAAGGTTACAATAAAAACTGACGGCAACGTCGGCATCGGAACCACGAGTCCTTCCCAAAGATTAACCTTAAACTCTACGGGTGGTCTTGGCTGGGATAATGGCTCAGGTACTGCTGATACAATTCTCACGCGCGACGCGGCGGCGGGTGATGCGCAATTGTTTGCGCGCAACGAAGCGGGCTTCGTGAGCCAGTTGACTGGTAACATCTACACGTTAGACCAAGACTATCCAGCTACCACAACCACGCTGGCGAATATCACGGGCGGCGGGATTTACGGCAATCTATCGGCCAACGTGCAAGCGGGCAAGAGTTACAACTTCCGCGCAGTGTTATTGCTGGATGCTAACGCTACGGGCGGCTGGAAAGTGGCGATGGGCGGCACTTGTACGGCTACCACATTCCGCGCAGGCGTACTGGCATGGGGCACAAGCGCGGGGTTGGTTGCCACGTTGCAAGTTACTGCTCTGGGTAGCACGACAACTGGCAGCGGCGTCAATGCCTACGAAATCATCATTGAGGGATATATCAGCGTCAATGCAGCGGGGACGCTTACTGTTCAATTCGCCCAAAACAGCGCCAGCGGTACGAGCTATGTCAAAGAAGGCTCTTACTTCCAATGCTGGCTGAGCAATAGGTAAACCTTATGATTTACACGATTGAAATTCCAGACGATCAATTAGCCGAGCTTGCGCTAGCTGTTGCCACGAAACGCGGCTGGACTCCGACTGTCAAGGATGAGAACGGCGAGGACGCGCCGAATCCGACCACGTCAAACGCAGTGCTGACTGAGGCGACGCGTGTATTCTGGCAGAACGAGCTTGATGCTTACCGGGCCGAGAAGGCAAAGCCTGTGGTTGAGCCGCTGGAATTAGTTTTGACTGTGCTATAGTGCGCGGCGGCATAAGCCGAAACACTCACACTTACTCGAAAGGAATACCCTCAAATGTTCAAAACTACCATCGGTCACTTAACGAACGCGACCGGCTACTTTGCCCGCAATGAAAACGGGCAACCTATCGAAGCGCCTTTCGGACGACTGGCTAACGCGAAGCTTCCGGCGCATCTGGCGTTTCGATTGGCGAAACTGGCGCAGTCTGTTGAGTCCAACATTCAAACGTTCCAGTCGTCGCATCGGGGATTGGTTGACAGGTATGCGACGACTGACGGCGAAAAGAAGATCATCGCAAGCAAAGACCTTCCGGCTTTCAATGAAGAACTCAACGGAATGCTCGCCGTTGAAGTCGAGCTTCCCGGCGACAAGCTGAACAGCGAGCAACTTGCTTTCGCTCAAATCTCGACGGCTGACATCCTGGCTTTGCAATGGCTGTTCTCGGATTTCGAGACGTCCGAAACGGCTGAGCCTGAGCCGAAGAAGAAGAAACTTGCCGCCGTTAAGTAATTCGCTCTTTACCCTGGCTGATTCACTTTTCACGCTCTTAGGCGGGTTTCGGCCCGCCTTTCTTTTATGGCTTACACGAAAGACCAACTTCAGGCGCTCGTTGCAAACACTGCCGCACAGTTCGGCATTGACCAGCGGATTGCGCTTGCCCAAGTGCAGGCCGAGAGCGCGTGGAATCCTAACGCGGTCAGTCCAGCAGGCGCGCAAGGTCTGTTTCAGTTTATGCCCGGTACATGGGCAACATGGGGCAACGGCTCGCCTTTCAATCCTGACGATGCGGCCCCGGCTTATGGCCGTTACTTTTCGCATATCCTGAACATGTACGGCTGGAATTATGGCTACGCCTTGGCTGGCTATAATTGGGGCGAGAATCGAAACACGCTCAAGCAAGGCTACGCGGCAGGGAAGGATGTGCTCAGCCTGAGCCTTCCGACCGAAACGAGAAACTACGTTCAAAAGATTCTTTCAACTGCGGGCGCGCTTCAGCCACAAGCGTATCTCGATTTTCCAGACAACACACAATCCGGCCTTTTCTGGCCAATCGCAATTCTTAGTGCCCTGGCTATAACTCTCTTCCTCATCGGAGACGATTAACCTATGACATCAGAGCAATATCTTGTAGCGGCTATTGGTGGACTTTGCGCGGCGCTCAGTGCGCTGTCTTACGCGGTGCGGCATTTGTACAAGCGGCAGACGGATCTGCACAACACCTGCGAGGCAGAGCGGAAGAAGTGCGAGGATACGTTGCAAAGAGTTTGGGAAAGGCTGACGGCTTTTGAAAAGAAGCTGGCTTGAGTGCGTGTTTTTAGCTGGATGCGACCCCCAGCCTTACCCTTCTTGTGGATCGGTATATCTAAACACTTCGCATCACCCCCTTTCGACTGTGCCGGTTGACGCTTATATCGCGGGGCACTTGGGAAGCGGTCAGGTTTTGGAACGGCCTGACCGCTTTTCTTGTTTCTACTCTGAAAATTTTGCGTTTATTTGCCCTTGGCTGAATTTTCCTTCTGAATCCTACTGCTTACCTAGCCTCGCTTTTGAAAATAGAGCCACGGTGCGAAAGCGGCTTAAATTCGGGGCGCTCTTAGCTGGATGAGTGTCCAGTTAGCGTGACAGTATGGGCATCTGGTATCTTGAAGTATTGAGCCATCCGTATGTATCTTTTTCTCACTGAGCCAAAGTTGATCATACCTGCCCCTTTCACCGCATTTCGTACACTGAAACTCAGCGCCTTCTTTCGGCCCTTCATAGTCTTTGAACCAAACCCAAGGGCGAACTAACGGCCAGCCCTCTGCTCTTAAAACAACGTGCGGCGATTGTTGCGGGATGCTCTGGATAGCCTCTTGAATTTCCAGGTGGGCGCGGATTTCGTCAACCCTCGCCATCCATCCTTTAAGCACTTCACATCCCGGACAAATGCTATCAGGATCAATCCCGCGAATCTTGCACAGCTTCCTCGCTGCGTCTTCGAGTTGTTCAGGTGTTAGCATTGGGTTTCCTTTTGAAATTGCGGCTTGCCATCTTTCGGATAGCCATTGATGAACTCTTGCGCCTTTTCGCCCCAGAGCATCGCGGCGACAGCGTACAACTTCGCACTCGTGTCACGGAATCGCGTTTGAGCCTCTTCGTAGACAATGCGCGATGCTTGGCACTCTCTGTATAGCCGATCAAATTGCGCTTCAAGTTCCTTCTCAAATTCAGATTGGGTCAACATCTACTTTCCTTCCCCTTCAACAGTCGAACGGATGCTATTTTTATCTTGCCCCATAAGAACTTGACCATTACAGCAATCAGGCCCGGGGATATGTAAATACCTAGTG
>ERZ724522.1308-NODE-1308-length-13622-cov-8.921869_pt1 | contig 13622 bp, 25 predicted proteins | sample MGYA00376055_ERZ724522 | MGnify/ENA primary metagenome ERZ724522 (study PRJEB28724, sample SAMN07190884) | wastewater metagenome | isolation source: effluent of sewage treatment plant in Hong Hong | place: Hong Kong | collected 2016-03-17 ... | reverse complement strand
AAATTTAGAGTAGGTATGTTGGCCTATCCTACCCTTAAATTTTGGCTTGTAGGGCGTTTAGTTAGTTATACTCAGTTTGTGACACTGACAAGGTAGCATCAACATTACTTAGACAAAGAGTATTACTAATAATAAAGTCAATATCCTCTAATTGATCGTTTCTCGGAGGACGACTATTATTTACTTTTACGTTTGCCCCAGCTTGTTTTACTGCTTTTTCTACTAACGCAGCCACTATATTGGAAAAATCACCTGGGGCGCTGATAATTATCTCTATTTTCATTTACCTATATCTCCTACTACATGATGTCTTAATTTTGTTCCAGCAGGAAGATTAGAGACAAATTCTTTTAGTTTTTCAGAATCTGTTTCTAATTTTCCTATGGACTTCTGCCATTGTAATCTTACAGGGCCTGAGCTACCGTAACATCCCCCTTTTAATCCTTGATTTATTAGTTTTTTTTTATTACCATGTGCAGTAAACTTCACAATAAAATCTCTATTGTGTCTAGCGCATAGAGGTTTATCTCTTCCCCCACAAGTAAAACAAGTTACATTTGGTAAATATTCAGCAGGACATCTAATAACCTTTATATCCTTTACTTTTTCATATTTACTAATACTTGTGGAAGGAGCGGTAATTACAGTAGGGTATCCCCATAAAAAAGTCTCTAAAGCTTCCTCTATGGAATCGGTAGATATATTTATGCAAGTTTTACCCTCTGTCGATATCGGAATATATTTTTTATTAAAATGAGTATATGTCCATGCTACCCCCTCCTTAGGAACAGCATCTATTAAAGTTCTTAGATATTCTTCATCAATTTTATTACTAGTTATTAAAATCTCTGGTTTCAGAGGGCAAGAGTTAGGGCAAGTACCATATACAGTGCTAACCCCTGCTCTATAAGTAGCTGCACATTTTCCTAACTTTGAATTAGAAGAAACTCTCACTGTCTTTAGCATATATCACTTTTTGTTTATTATTTTCACTAATGATGGAAGCCCCATTAAATATATGAAATTTTTTTACCCAATTCGGGATTTCTCTATTAGTCCAGACTCCTTTTTTTGTTTTCAAACAAAACTTAAATCTTTCTATTGGTATTAATCCCAATGTAGTAGTATAATCCTTCATCTCTGAGGTACTAATTGAGTTTCCTTGAAAAGTTGTAATAAGGCCCTCTAGATTTATGTAAGTAGCAGTAGTTAAATCAAACTCCCCACCTTTCATTGCGTGTAACTCTCTATCGTATGCTTGGAGGTAATAATCCCCTATTTTCTTTTTAGCTGCTAAGGGATTAATACTAACAGGAAAGGTTCCAACGGCAACTCTATAACCAATCGTATCAGAAGATAAATCCATTTCATTAGAAATATAGGATCTTATATTTTTGAATAAAGGTGTCCAGGTAGGATATCTAGTATGCCGATAATGAAATTCAGTTATTGAATTCTGAATCATATATATAATAGAATATAAATTAGTTTTAGTCGGTTCAAATAAACTCAGAATGAAATCCCAATTTCTAGATATATCTACTGGCTTATAGATATATACTTCCGATTTTTGTCTTTTGTATAAATCATAAGCATTATACTGTATTTTCCTAGAAGGATATGGTATTATTATTCGTCCGTGCATATCTAAGCCGTTAACCAAAATTGATGCTCTATACGTCCAATAAAAAGTCGATAATATTTGTAGTAACTGGATAGGCAGTCTAGCTAGCCTAATATCATCAAGCATACTTGGTATCGTGGGTATATTTACATCAATATAAGGAAGATAAGTTTTAGGCCGATTACTTAGAGTTTGTGGTGTCATTTTTTTGCGCTAGTTCCCTAAGTTCCCTAGGAGTAGGGACATTTAATAATTTCTCTTTAATTACTTCCCAAGAGACTGGACTATAATTATGGCAATCTACCCCTACATCCAACCTTCTTATGTTGGGATTAAAAGGTATAGTACCGTGAGTATGACCATGTAAGTGAAAAGCTCCATGAAAAGATTTATTCCATGAGAGCATTGGATAATGACAAAGAGTTACGGGTATGGTTTCAATAGTAGCATCGTGAATAATTCGAAGTAAATTTATATGTAAATCTGTTGATTTAAATCTATCATGGTTACCAGGCAAGAAATATTTAGTACCATTTAATGCTCGTAGGATTTCTTTAATTCGTTTTATATTAAAAGAGATATCCCCTAATAAGTAAACTGTGTCTCCTGATTTAACGCATTTATTATGATTATCTATTAGGACTTCATCCATTTCTTCCGTACAAGAAAAAGGTCTTGCACAATATGTGATGATGTTAGTATGACCAAAATGATGGTCGGAAGAAAAAAAAATTTCTCTCATTTAACACCTCTTCCGTCTACTATCTCTATATCTAGCCCCACTTTATCTTGGATTAACTTTATGAAATAATCAGAATCAGTTGAATCGAAAGAAATTATTTCGTCTCCATAATGAAACTGATAAGTTTCTTGAAAATGGAGTTGATCAAGACAAGTAAGAGCTAGTTTGATAACAGGGGGTTTCACCCCACTTTGTTTAACTAAATGTCTAGTATCCTTATAAATGCGATAACTAAGTTTTTTCCAATCTAAATGAGCATATCTAACAGAGCCTTGATACTGGTTATTAACATTGGTGCGGTCTCTATACTCTCCTATATCCCATAAATTCTCGCATTCAATTCCCGCTAATATAGGACCATTTCCATGCCTGGTTAAATAAGGTCTAGTACAATAATATATCTCTGAAATAGGGAGATCTTTTCCACAGTATGTGACAATGTTTTTTAATCCTGTATTGGACCTTGTTACATGTGGAAAATGTTCTTCATCATTTTGATCCAATAGTAATCCCTGGGCTCCTTCAAAGATTATTGACTCAGAAGCTTTTATTTGTTCATCTACCTTTTCACAAGTAGATATCATATTCGAGGGAACATATTTTAAGAAGACATAGAACATCTTAAATAAGGTATTGTCAGTTAAAGCCTCTCTTAAGATATCCTTGTTGGTGATTGTGGAAGTAAGTCTTTCTCTATACCATTTAACTATATCTATATAGAATTTGGATATAGTGTCCTCATCCGATAAATCAGAATAGATTAGTTTAGGTCCACCAGATACATTTCTATGTACTGTTTCATTTATTCCTAATCCACAACTACCGTGCCTGGCATTATCTCTATCAATTTCCAAGAATTGATTAATAGATATATCCCAAGGAGTAATGATGAGGCAATCGGGATCTACACGAACTCTACTCTTGAGATTTAATTCTTGAGATTCTTCCAATATAGCTAAAGGATTACACAACATAGCCGAGGTATAAGCGGTCTTAGCTCCAGCAAAGGTTCCAGACCCTAGTGCATGAAATATATGTGGCTTTTTACCTTTTATTTTTACTGTATGACCAGCTTGATTTCCCCCGTTAAATCTAATAACAAACTTTGATTTATGTTTTTCAGTCAAATAATTAACTGTGGCGCCCTTTCCTTCATCTCCATAATTTGCACCTATAACACATTTAACCATGGGAGCAGGAGAAGATAAAACTACTTCTGTAGTACCATAATCAATAACACAATCTGAAGACACTTCCATGTTAAAACCAATCATTTAAATGTAAGTATTAACCTTATACCATAATTTTTAACTAAAAAGAACATAATTAATGTTCTTCTAATTACAGTCAGTTTAGAATCTTAGTAATTCTAATTGTGCACCCTTACTTTTCTCAACCAGTCCATTAACTGCTTTAGAAACTACTAAGGAAGTATCCCCTTTCCAACTGGATATTACCTCCGTTTTAGTTGCTCCTTCAGTTATCTGCATGGTTGAAATGATAATCTCGGAGAGATTTTTATAGTCACTGACGGGGATAGCACGTTGACCTAACAGATCAGTCCATTTATCAACAACTGCAGATTTTTCACACATCATATATGAGCCTTCTTCAATCATCAAGTGAAAGACTTCATATTTTGAATGTAAAGAATCTAATAGTTGAGAGTTGGAAATAACAGGTTCCTGTTCCCTACCGTATACTTTTCTTAATAGAGCATCTGTTAGATCGGGAGGGGGAAGTTCGTCTCCTATAGTGAAGAGGTACCCTTTTCTATTTTCTTTTTCAAAGGCATCACAAGACGTATGATAATTGGCGAAATGCCATGGTAAATTATAGCTTTCCCAATTATTGCCGCCTCCCCCACCTTCCAAGTAGAGTTTTTCTAATTGGTCGAGCATTTTTAAATCAGTTTCAAATTGTGATACTTGTAAAGGAGCCTTATCCCAGACAACGTCACCCACTGCCATGTACATGAAATGTGGGTTGGAAAAGATCTTTCGTTTTATTATTTCACTTATTAAAACCCCTAATCCCTCCTTTACTATGTAGTGAGGAATTTTTCTCATACTACCAGTTACATCAAATGCAAAAATTAAAGGAGTGGATAGGGGATTTGAAGGGGAATTTCTAGACTCTCTAAGAGAGAAGGATGATGGATCAAAATAAGGATCCATCGTTCTAGAAGTAAAAGTGTCATTTATAGATTTAGTAGCTGCCGTAGCAGCTCTAACACCATAAGTTGCGAAATTAAACGAGGTGGAAGTTGGAATATAACCCATAATATTTAGTAATTAAAAAAAGATTGAATTAAGGTAAATTTATACCCACATAAGGAGCATTGGTGTGTATATGTTTGACCTGGCTTTAGAGAGATAAAAAGAGGGGGACTATGATCCGAGGATAAACAAGGCTTTGTTATCCAAGGATTATAATCTTTTTCTCTTATATTGGTTGAATAATTATACATTTGATTGAAGACGGATCTCCTTCTTTACTCAATTTGAAAGATTCAAATACCCCAGGGATGGGGGTTGCATATCCAAACTCTGGATAAACTTGGCGAAAAGTGTTTTGATCACAAAAAGGCGTGAGAACGATATCATCGTCCTCTGCCTCCTCTAATAACTTTTTTATTTCTCCCACCGTACCTAAATATTTACTCATATTTCTAACCTCTGAAATAGTTCCTCCCATCTCGGGAATCGTACCCAACACTTAATAGCGCCCTCTGAATATTCCGCATACCCGCAGGATTAGAGGAGACTATCTGCACATGAGGAGGAAGAATCCCTTCCTCTATGGCAACGTTAATTATTTGATATCCGTTCTTTCTTTCCTCCTTCTCCCCTAAATCATGGTCAATACAAAGAGTTGCCCATCTCTCTCTTCGTAAAGCTTCTAGCCCGGAATCGAACGTGCGTTGAGTCTCATCACAGTTCAAATTCCGTACATCATCAATTAAAAGCCATTTATCCATTTGTTTATACTGCGATGTATTGTTGTGTGTCTGGGATTGCAGTGAAAGGAGCTAGGTGACTCTTTCTTCGATATCCTAAGCCTCGTATAAAATTGAAAACCTCTTTTTGCATCTTCTTTTCTGCTGAGCGAGTTTCTTCGTTGACAACTTGAGGCCTGTTTTCTACTATTATCTCGTAAGGAGTAGTTTTATAAAGTTCTAATAGTGTTTTTATTTGATCCTGGTAAACAATCGATCCTTCTAACAATGCTTTCATACCCAGTTTCAAATGGATATAAGTCATTGTAGTGTCCTCCAAGGAAATATCCGGAGAAATTTCATAGGTATGGACTTTCGAAAATCGGAACTTAATTGTCAACATGATATAATATCTATTAAGGGGATACTATTCTTATACCAATATTCGGAACTAAATTGATATGAAAACTAGAACTAACTGTTTAATTTTTGCTATTAGATTATTTCTACATAGAAAAAACTTAGGTAAAGAAGGGTATATCTTAATGAGAAGAAATAGAGACCCTTATAAATTAGCCCATTTTTTATATGGAGAAAAAACTGCCAAAGGAGATCTAAGGGTAATACATTACTTACCCCCAGACTCCAATACTTCTCCTCCTTCATTTTTATTCGCTGGAAAAGTTAAATGGGGGGATACTTAGGAGTAAATATCCTTCAAATCTAAATCCCAATTAATCCAAGAAGGGGGACCATAAGCCTTTCTTTTTACTTCCTCCCAGATTTCTAGTTCTTTCACCGCAGTATATACTATTCCTGAATTAACCCAAGAACTGAGAGCTTTGGGGATCTCTTTATCCTTTAATAGATTACACCCAATAGTATCCCCCAAACATTCTCGGGCTAAAGCCTTAATCAGAGTAAGACTATTTGCTATGACACAAGATTCATTTCTTGGAATGTTGGGACATAGTCGTGCGGTTCTAGAGGGTATGGCTAGAGGTTTAGTCTTATGATAGGAAGTACAATACTGCCATCCTTCAATTAACGCAACGGAATGATATCTTGGATTTATCAGGATAGAATCAGGGGAAATACTTAAATTAGGAGTATCACTAATTTGGAGAAGACAAGCAATATTCATTAACCTAGTTATGATCCAAACTACATGTCTGGGAGGAAGCTTACCAAACTTATCGAGAATGTGTTTTAGCGAATACTGTTCAGGATCCTTTGTGATATAGATGAGGGTTCCACCATCTTCCAGGGTTTTTGTTCCATAATCGAAATCTACTCCTGTTATTAGGTGTTTATCTTTTCTCATATCCGGAGTAAGACTTTTACGAATCTTCTCTAAATTCTCTACCCAGACTTCTAATAAATCCTTATTAGAATAAGGGATTTCATAACAGATCCTAGTGTCTCCAGTATATTGTGTAAAAATCCCCGGTACTAAATCCTTTTTCTTATACTTGAATTGGATTTCCCGATCAGGACCTAATTTAAATATGTGAAGTTCTTTCCCCCCCCAGACTCCATTCTTTATTGCTTCCTGAGCTTCTTTATAAAGACTCCATAGATGTTCTAGTACTTCTTTGGCTCTAGTTGGATCGCTTGGATTTTTATCAGGATGCCATATGGTAGTTAATTTTCTCTTTAATGCTAGAGCATCCTCAGAATTATTAGGGTAAAGATTATAGTATTTATTAACCCTTAATAAAGCATCACCTGAGAGAGTTAGTATATTTGAAGTGTCCATGGTAAAAGAATTAGGGAGAAAGTATCTCCCTTTAGTTATTTAGAGGAAGGCCTTGCCCAAATAGGAAAGGCCCTTAAAACCTCACAGCTTATTGGAAGATTTGTTCTCCAAAATGAGCTATGATGTTAGTGGAATTACTGGGCATCACCAGCAGCTTCTCCTTATTTACCGAAGCTTTTATGATCTTTAGGAGATCATGATTTACGAACTTCGTCAAGACAACGAACATATCGTATATATCATGACTTCCTACATCCTTTGGATCTTTACTGACGGTAACTTCCCACCCCAAAGAACTGAACTGCTTTTGATATTCCCCTAATTGACGATCCAATGCCCCAAATATCATTATTGATTTTGTTCTCCTCTCTTTATTATTAAGGGCGGATACTTTTTCAGTGGAGGAGGGGGTAGGGGCATTTGAAATGCCATGCCCATTTGGTTCCGCTGCCTTCGTCAGAATGGACATTGCTGTAACGGAGTCTGATAGACAGATATACGCCTCTTCAATGCGTCTTTCTATTTCTTCGATATTAGTGGATAGAGCATATATCTTAGTTATTGCTGCTTCTAACCTTTCCAGCCTGCCCATTTGATGCTCCAGCCTGATAGCAACATTCTCTATCTTTGGCAAAAGGACCTGTTCCACCATTTGCTTGATCAATTCACTGACTGGAATACTGGGAGAACGAGTTACCTCTGGAAGGGGGATTAATGATTGAGGAAGAACTCGACTGGGAGAAGCAATTACTACTGGTGCCATTGGAGTTGTGACCTTGGCTGCGCCTAGATTCATCTTCATCTCAGGTACCTTCCTTTTCTTAGCTATAACCTTACCCATTTTAAGTACATGGTTTACACCAGGCTTATCCACCTTCTTGGCAGCAACCTTCTTGGCAACAACCTTCTTAGCAGCAGCAGAGGGCGTCTTCTTAACATTGGTTTTGCTAGGAGCTGTCGACATAGAAGAGTCCTTGGGTTTGGCGGGTTCCTTAGCGGGCTTTGCTTTTGTTATATCCAGAAGTTCATTATGGAAGCTCTCAAGTTTGAGAAACTCCATAGCAGAAAGGTTTCTACGTTTGGTTTCGGGTAGAAGGTTTTGAGTGGAAGTTAACCACTTAATCAGATTTGACCTGGTTGCTGGTTCGCCCTTATATCCATCCATTTGAATTCTATGGGCTTCCTTCAACAGTTTAAGCTCTGAGTTGGTATAGGAAATATTCATACTCCATCTCCATGGAATTAACAACATTTTGTTGTCAACTTTCTTATACCAAAATACTAAGGCTATATTTAATATAAAAAAAGGAGAGGGGGGATTCAATTTCTCCTTTTCATGGAATCAGTAGTAACTCCACTGTTTGATTCGAGCTATTTCTTCAGCAGCCTTCATTATAGCTCTTGTTAAACTTCTGTCTCTTCTATCTTTCCAATGCTCTATTGCATCTCTCAGACAGAACCACCTACATCCTGATCCTATATAGGCTACCCCATCAACTGATGCAATACACTTCCTAAATCCCTCCACCAATCCTAAATCAATGACATCTGTTGCATTAGCACCTACACATATATGGGATCCGAGGTTTGTTCTTTTTAATAACTTGCATTTCTCTCCTATTATGCAACTTTTTTCTATCACACAGCCTTCCCCTAGAGTACAGCCGGAGTAAATAACACATAGTTCCCCAAGTTTACAACCGTCTCCTATTTGACAATTTCCCCATATACGAGAAAAGGCTTGTATATTACAATATGGTCCAATTTTACAATTAGGTCTAATCTTACAACAACGATTTATTCTTGTGTAATCTCCCACTATACAATAGTCCCCAAGACTACAGCTACTATCAATAGTACAACCTATTCCAATAATACAATTACTTCCTAGAGTATAATGATCCCCAAAGATACAATCTCTACCAATTTTACAATTATCTCCAATTATACAATCCTTCCCCACACATATCCTACTTCTTCCCTCTATCCAATCCAGCCCAGCTGGAGCTATGCACCATTTAGCTGATGCATCTTTCTTCCAGTTTTTGGTTATATTAGAAATATTAATTGGCATAGTTACGCAATATTTTGTAATATTATTGTATCAGAACCATATCTGTTACCCATTTAAACCCTGGCATTGATAAAAACACAGAGGGGTGTTCCTCGTTTACATAAACAACTGTTAGGGGTCTATCCTCTATACCTGAAGTTAACAAATTTGTTATTAACTTTATACGATAAATACTACCAGAAATTCTGTTCTTCCATCGACTATCTAAAGTTAAAATGGATGTATCTATTGTATGAGGCACCCCCAAGGCATCTTCGATTCTACATTTGCACTCATACAAAGTAGGTCTTAATATTAAAAAAGATGATTTTAAAGAATCGGGTAAATCATATTTGTCTACGTTAGAAATTATGACCTGTATTTGGTGTAGAATAGTTAAAACGTGTCGGGTAGCGTCTATGAGGCCTGGTATATTAACCATAGTGTTGAGTAAACTAATTTAATGGTGCCGACTGTCTGAATCGAACAGACGACCTTCCGCTTACAAGGCGGGTGCTCTACCTGCTGAGCTAAGTCGGCGTTATTTAACTTTTTCTATGAAACCTGTTACTATACTATCGAATTCGCTTGTCTCTCTTGGAACTCCTATGTAGAGAATTAAGTCGTATTTATTAGAATCTAATGGTTCTAGCTGATTAGGTAATACATATTTTATCTTATTAAAACCTAATTTGAAAGCTAATTTATCCAAATCACTCGAACTCTTTATATGATAGATGAATTCCTTCAGAAGTCCATTCTTTTTAACGAAAATTTCCAAAGGGATTTCTTTCCCAAGAAAATCCCTTTTTGAAGAATCCATATTCTATTTTATTATATAGGACGCAGTAATAGTAGAGTCATCCCATAGAAGAACCAAGTTAATGTAACTGGAAAAGTCACCTCTAAATGAGACCTGACGAATGAAGTATATAGGTCAGGACCTATAACACCCCGTAAGTTCACGAGTTTTTCTTCAAGTATTTTTTGTCGCTCGTTGTAGCCTCTAATTAGCAGCCAAGTTATTACTGTGGGTATCACCCAGGAGAACCAAATAAACCAGTCTTGTTGTTCCATTTATTTAAGACCCATCAAGTTGTTGAAGTAAGAAGCTGCTACTTCACAGGCTAACATTTCTATACAATGGCTGGTTATAGGTATAGCAAATCTCAGACTGGTATCCGAGCCCCAGGATACATCCGATCCATTTAAAGCATTTTCTTGTATCCAGGCTCTCGCTACCTTGAAATGGGGGCCACTTTCTCCCATTAAAGCTAATCTACTGAGGGGAGTAGTGATCAGTTTTATAGTTGCATCAATTTCAGATATCTGGTTTTGGTCTTTCAACGGATCCAACCCCTTTTTGTGCTCTTCTAAAGCACGAATAATGAGTCTTGTATTGAGCATCGTAGATCCCAAAAAAGTTAGAGAACGAAATTGGTAGGTGCTAGCGGGTTCGAACCACTGACCTGTGCCTTGTAAGGGCACCGCTCTACCTACTGAGCTAAGCACCTAGATAATTCTACGCAATATACTTATACCATTTTATTACATAAAAAAGAAAGTAAGTAGAATAATTTTCCCTACTTTCTTTTCCAGATGCATTGATTATGCCCGAAGAAGATACCTGTTATAATTAGCTCTTAACCATTCATTTAATCTCTTCTTGTTGATTTGGTAGATGGGTGGGATATTTGATCCTTTTCTAATTATCTTAACTCTAATTAATTTCTTAACCCAAGTTTGTTTTAGTATTGTATGGGTCATCCTTTTGATATCAAACCTAGCTTCGGGAGAAAAGGACAATCTGCTGAGATTCATTGTCAAGATCAGCTCTACATCCCTAGTAGTAAAGACTCCTTTACGGGTAATATTTTGGGACTTGAAATCATCCTGACTGGCCTCAAAGTAGTCAATTACACTCTCCCACTGACCCTCTGCACTTTCATGTGGGAAAAGACCTACTACCTTCATGGGACCTTTCCCTCGTTTGAGTATTCTTCCCACGTAGCCCGACGCGAATTGTTTCGGGACCTCTTCTCCATACTTACCAATTATCTTGAAATCAGTTGTCTCTAGGAGAAAGGATTCTCCTCCCAGTATGTGTATCCTATTGACTTCAAATACTTCGTCTGGGTTTACCTCCAAAAAAGCACATACCTTTTCATCGAGAGTGAAGGTTGTGCCTTGAGGGAAATGGTGAGTGTTGAATTTCATGATTCAAATCCTTATTTGCCGGGCAATAGACGTTGAAACAACAACCTTGTCTTCAGCATGATTTCAGCCTCGAAATCGCTATTTCCACCATCGGGGAATTTGTTTTTGGTGACGGATAAGAGCGCTTGTTGGAAGACCGATTCCGCCCAATTACCACAGTTAGTGAAAGGGTCTGTGGTAAAGTGGGTAAAGTGTACTACTTGCCTATTATGTTCATAGCAAGCACCTATGACATAAATCTTGACTGCAGCTACAACATCATCCAGGATCATTTGTTTTCCTGTTGGTAGATACAATTTACTTATACCAAATATAAGATAAAAAAAGGAAGCCTGAAGAATAACTTTCCTTTTTTTATCTTATATTACTTCTTTTTAGCTCTTATTCCTATCTTTGCCATAACAATGCCATATAAAGGATGTTTCCAGCTTCTGTTCCTTTTACATAAATACTTTTCTAATGCGCTGGCGACTATTCCTTTACTTCTACCTGTTTCGTGCCTCCCCTTGGATTTTTTTTCTATTATCTTCTTTTTCCAGGATCCCATGCCAAGGGAAATGCCTTTACCTACTAACGGTGCTGTTACATTAGACATCGATATTGATTACATTAAAAGAGGAATGTTTTTCTGCTAATTGAAAAAAGAGTGATCTCTGTTCCAACAAGGGTTTGAAATCATCTGTAAATACCCAGATGTGGTAGGTAGACACTCCTAGAAAGGATATCTCTATACCCTTTGAATCATTTAATAGATAGTTTTTTATAAAAGTTTGGTAACTTATATTCCCCGCTAAGTGAGGTTCTAATAATTGTATTAGTTGAGCCTGAGTCGGTTCGTGTAGACCCAAGCTCGCGAAATTAACTCTCATATAAAGATACGGTAGTGACTACTTTATATATTTTATGGCAAGGATATAAAACTTTCAGTTTTTCCAGTTGGTCTTTGTTATCTGGAAATCTTGCCGCATTTTCCATACTATGGACATAGTATTCTATATTGGCAGGGTCACTTCTTAATTCTAAATATTTGTCGTCTTTGGCTAATATCAAGTAACTGGAACTGGTGGAGGAAATGGCCATAAGGTGCTTTCTTCAAAACTAAGTTTGTAACTACATAAGGCAAGGGCACAACTTTTCTCCAAAGAAGTTAGTTCTTTAGTATTTATCGAAGGAAAAGCTAGTGCCTCAGTGATCTTAAGAGCACTAGCTTCAACTTCTGAAGAAAGGAAGGCTATACCCTTATCCTTACAATGATAAGCAAAATATCCTACAACGAAGTAGAATATTTGCTCTTTATTTAGAGAGACGTAAAACACGAATTTATATCTCTATAACTCCTACTAAGAGGCTACAATCACTTAGCGCATATCTCAGGAATAGATTTTTTCTGGCGATTTCCGGGACTGGAAAAGAGGTAATCCAAATGTGCCCAAAATGGAAATAATCTAGTTCTGGGTCTGTTAAGGCGACATCATATACGCTCTCAGGATTCTCTGTTGGGATAATTATTATCCCTCTTATATATTCGAACAACTTCTCACCTATCTTTTCTGGGGTGAGAATCTCTTCTTTTTCCAGAATTACACCAATAGAACAAATATTAAATTTCATGATTTAACATTCTAAATTAGGGTTAGTAAACTAAGAAGTTTGATACGCTAAAAGAGGTGGCTAGTTACTCCCACCTTGCTCAGAACGGGAGAGAAAGGTTTATGCAACCTTACTCTTTGCATCTGAGTTCTTCCTTATAAATCTCCGATCGAAGCGGGAAAAGCGGAAACTCGAAGGAACTATAATTAGGCGGCTAGTTGCTACCACCATGCTCAAAACGGGGGCTACAGGGGTCAGCCTTGCATTTGAGTTCTTCCTTGACCATCATCGTCTGAGGGGAGGGAGGGGAGGAGGAGAAAATGACGGTCTTTCATGTGTGGGTCAGGACCACAAACGGAACTGGGAGATTATCCCTCTTAATCGTCGAAGCACTATCCTCCATTTTTGATTTTTAAATACTTCGACTATTGGGGTACTTCTGCGCCTATATGCTTCTTCTGCTCCTTCCCCAGGGGTATAGAAAACCCATACGGTATCAGAACTTGCTCTGGGGTTGAGAAGATATCTTCCACCTGTATCGCAGAGTACAGCATGGAAAATTCCAAATTTTTCTTTCGGTATTCTGTCATAGATTATAGTCATGAGGATTTCCTTTAATTCCCCATTACTGGAATGGTCTCGGTTTATGCAACTTACCCCACCGAGAGGTCTCTAACACAGTTGCCCTTTGGCTGGTCA
>ERZ724522.1306-NODE-1306-length-13627-cov-4.294430_pt1 | contig 13627 bp, 17 predicted proteins | sample MGYA00376055_ERZ724522 | MGnify/ENA primary metagenome ERZ724522 (study PRJEB28724, sample SAMN07190884) | wastewater metagenome | isolation source: effluent of sewage treatment plant in Hong Hong | place: Hong Kong | collected 2016-03-17 ... | reverse complement strand
CGTCGCGCCCGCGCTGGCACCTGCGCCGCTTGACGCTGAGGCGTCTTTCAGAATGCCCTGCTTGCGGAATTCCTCAAGCAGAGAATCGCGCGTCACTGCGGCGATCTGTTTGATCTGCGCCTCAGCCGCTTTCTTGGCGCTCTCTTTTCCCTGACGACGTGCCTCAGCCGTCATCCGATCCACGTCCTCTTGAGAGAACGTGCGCGGTTTTTCCGCCGCTGCCGTTGCGTCTTTTGCCGCACCGTCTGCCGTGGATCCGCCGCCTGCGCCCGCGGCATCGGTTGCCGCGCTCTCAGCCTCTGCGCTGCAGTCGCCGCTCAGGCGGGGCTGCATGCTTTCGTTGTACAGATGGCTACTCATCATGTCTTTGCGCATCGCGTCTCCTACAGCAGGCGTTACGGCATTTCCGCCGCCCGTCCCGGTTTACGCCGGTTCGTGCTCATACAGAGCGGTTTGTTTCAGATGAGAATTGCGAGGCTTAGCGGGTAGAGAAAGCGGGTATTACCACGTTGCAGCAGAGGGCAGACCGGGCACGCGGAGGATGAGGTTTGCGCTGATCGCGATGCCGATGCTCTGCTTGACGTTGCCGCCAGCGGGTACGTTTGCATCGCCGCTCTTGCAGGGTAGCGCGTCGCTGCCAATGTAGTAGTGTGCGCCGACGGTGTACGGCCCCGCGCCCGTCTCCTCCGTTGCACCGGGAACGTAGACGACGCAGCCATACCCGCTGCCGCCCGGGGCTGCACCTAGCAGCTTGCGAATCTGCCCGATCGCGGGCATCTTTGCCGCGTCCGCGGGATCCGCCTTGCGCACGGCGGGGCAGTCGTTTGCAGAATCGCGAGCGCTGACGTAAACGCTCATCCCCTCTGCCTCTGCCGCGGAGCAAGTGCAAAGCAGGTAGCGCCCCGGGGCTGGCACGTTGCCGGGGCTGCCGCTGATCAGCCCGACATCGACAAGCTCAGTGCTGATGAAATCGATCGGCGCAGACGGGCCTGGCTCGCCCACGTAGGGGCCAGAGGGTGACGTGCCAGGAGGAACCTGCGGAGTCGGTAGCTTGAGCAGATGGCCGATCAACAGCGCTTTCAGTTTTTCGGATGCCATGTGAACCTCTTTCGGTGGAACGTTGCGCTTGAGAATTGCTGCGCTATGCGGGTACTAGCGATTCGGAGGATTGTTGTACCAACCGCCATAGCCGCCGGGGATTTCTGCTTGAGTTTTCAGAGACAGGGATGGCTTGTTCGGTACATCGATACCTAGATCTTGCTCACGAGGGCGCACGATACGCACGCGAACAAGTTTTGTTGGATCGTTGCTCTGCACCTGCGCTGCATCCGTATTCGTTTGCTGAGGCGGATGAGCATTGACAATCTGCCCCTTGCCATCGGCAACAACTTGAGCAGGTGCAGCCTCAATTCCCTGCAGGTCTGAAACCTGTTCAATTTCGCTGTCAATGATTTGCTGCTCTGCGGGCGCAAGGTCTGGCACAAGTTGCCGATAGACGCGCTTTGTCAGCGTGGCCACACCATAAGGCCCGATGGGCAAAGAACGCGCCTCAAGAGCGCTCTTGAGCAGCACATCAAGTTGAGCAACTTGATACTCACGCCTACGGCGGATAGTAACTCGCTCAAGGGCTTGTGCGGGAACATTGAGAGCAATTGCGACGATGGCGCAGATGTCTAGCTCCCACGTGTCGAGATGATCGGCAACCTCGGCGAAGATCGCGTTGGTCTGCAAACCTCTCAACCTGCGACCCTCGGCAGTCTCTTGATGCTGCGTCTCTCCGCGGTCAATGAGTGCGGTGCGGTAAATCGATGCAACCAAGCGCTCAAGGGCTTTTTCGTACGCGTCTGCGATGGTGCCCGGTGGCGCAATGTACCGCGTCAGCCCTGCGGTTTTTTCGTCCTCTGTCAGAGCGTTTGCCGGGCCTGCCTCAACTACGCCCGCCCCATCGCCGCCATCATCATCGTTATCGCCAGGAACGATGAGTTGAGCAAACGTGCTTTGACGTAGGTTGAAATCAAACTCGCTTTGTCGGTTGTAGAGAGCGCGTGCGAGTTGTGCAATAGTGGCGATCTGTGGATATCCCCCATTGCTGCGATGATCGCTCACAGGGTTACGCCAATAGCACACAGCAACCGGCACAATTCCAAGCAGGTTTGGGCCGGTTCTCTCCTCATCGCTCAATGGGCGCAGATGCGATCCGGCTTTGTCGTCTACGATTTCGTAGCGTTCCCATTTCTCAGCGGTCCATATCGTGATGCGCTCGACGATTTTTTTATCGTCAAGCATACTGGCCCGCTCAAGCTCATGATAGGTAACAATCTTGATGCTGCGGATAGTGCCATCCGCATTGAGATCGTAATCAAGAATATCCTGAGGCCACAGGTTGATTAGCCGTGGAAAAGCGCCAAGCGCCTTGCTCTCTGCAAGGTTTCGGCCTGTGTTCCTTGGCATGTCAACAAACGTAAACACGCGTCCGACTAGCTGACACCTCAGCAAAGCTTCCTTTGCAACATGCGCGATATCATGACCATTGCCATCAACATTGCGCAGCCATTGCTCAATCTGAGGGGGCAGATTTTCACGCACCGCATCCTCAGCGCAGAGGAAAGCGCGCGTCACGTCAACGATCGGTTCAATCGGATTTGGATATACCGATGAGTTGACGCGATCGTTGTAACTTAGCTGATCCTCATTGCGGAATGGGACTAGGTAAGACCATGTTTGCCGCGCCGGTCCGCTGAGCAGCGATGACACCGGGGGAACCATGGTTGTCGCCAGCCACGCGGATCCGTACTCATATGCTGCGCGGCCCCAAAATGGGGCAGGTGGGGATGGCACCTGCCCATTGCGAAAGCCGCCGCCGCCCGTGTAGCTGTCTACCCAAAAACGGTGCAACGTCTCCTCATCCGCATAGTCATCGCGCACACGGCGCAGACGTGCGATAAGGTCTTTCTCTGTCCATCGATGTTGGAACGGGGTTGCACCGTTGATCGCGCTCATCCTGCACCGGGGCGGTTTACGCGCCGCTCTAGGCCAGCCGTGTTAGCGGTGCGGCTCAAAAGCAGCGGGAGAGGATCGTAAATGGCTGTAGCCGCACCGCCGCTGCCTTGACCTGCGCGGAATGCTTGCGGCAACGCTGTTCCCTCAAGTTGCGATGAGCGCGCAGCAACGCGCGCCTGAGGCAATGGGATTGCTCCGTCGTTTGCGTCAACGCTCATCAGGCACCAAACGGATCGGTGCCATCCCACGGGCCAACCGCAAGATCACCGCCGCTGCAAAAGAAATTCTTGGTGCCGCCGCCAACATTGAGCGGCACCCATGCGGTCTGCGCAGAGCCTAGCCAGCGGAAGAACGTGGATCGGCCTTTGCGTCCCACCGGCGACGTGTTGCTGACAGCGCGGTGATACACAACCTCTTGCAACTCAAGAGCCCCGTTGTGGGGGTTGTCTCCCGCGTTGTTTGGAAAAATCGTGCCGCTGTAATCTCGCAGGTAGAGCGCGGGCAAGCGCACGATATTTCCGCCGACAGTGCCTTTTTTCAGCCATCCGACAGAGCATCCCACAGAAAGCACGTAGTCAAACTCTGTGGTCTGCCAGTGACTGTTGATTCCGACGACAACGGGATCCGGATCGGTCACACCGTCAGGAACGATAACAGGATCGATCCAGAATGTGAAAATTGGAGCACCGCCAGCGTTGAGCACATAGCACGCATACAAGCCAGGCCCGTTGCTTTGCGCGTACATCACACCGCGATAGGTGTTTGGACTCGCCGCGTGAAACACATCAGCAAAGGTGGGGGATGCATCAGTGTCGCCACCTGCGATTACGATTTCCGTATCAGCGCATGCTGGAGTTTGCGACGCGCTACCACCGCCGCCGGTAAACGTTCCGCATGTGTACTTGACGCGGTGATATCCATCCGATGCACCGCGTTGCACACAAATTTCACGAATGATGCCATCGCCTGCATCTTTGAGGCGCACACGAAACCATGCATTGCTTTGATTTATTACAGACGCAGAGGAGATGCAATCCCCACTTGCGCTGTAAACAGACGTTCCGTCGCCGCTTTCTTTGACCTGTCCGCCTGCAGCAACAATCAGTTGCTTTAGCTCGTAGATCACCTGGCTGTGAGCAGTCGGCGTGTGATTTTTCTTGTACGGCATTGCTGCACTATTCCTGTACAGGTACAGCGATGTTTAGGAAAGAGTTGCCAAAGATTTGCACGTGCGGTCTACCGCCGGGTGCGGGCGCGCATGTGCTCTTGTATATGCCCGGCGCTAGCTCTTCCACGTCTGCATCGGCCCCGCACGTGGTCTGCGGATCGATGACTTGCGGGCATTTGATCTTTGCAGGTACAGCCATTGATCATTCTCCCGGGTTGAATTCCGCAGAATCAACCATGCAGATGATTGTGTATCTGTGCAGGTTTGCACCATAGCGCTGATGCAAGACCTCTTTGATCGTGGTCCTGTACAGCGTATCCGCCTTGCCCGCGCCCGCCGAGATTTTGCGTCGCACGTTGAGGATTGAACCGATGTTGCCGTAGTAGTCAAGGTTTGCGCCCTGCGCAGCCGTCGGCTCATAAACCAGCGTGATCAGACGCTGCCTCTTGACCGTTACCGCACCCTCATTGACCGGCCCATAGTCCACGTCTACGCGGTCATAAATGACCTGCGTTAGGCCGTCGAGAGGCGCTGTTCCCGATGCAAGCCCGAAAGCCGTTCCCACCTCATCATCAGGCAGCGTAATTGCCATGGCTTATTTTCTCCCGCGCGATGCTTTGTTGCAGCGCAGCAGATTAGGGCGACTGCGGATCGGCCTGATAGGTGAGCGCAACGTTGAGCACGTGTGCGATATACGTCTGCATCAGCGCATCGGCAAGAGTGATTGCGCTTGAATCATCCGTTGCATCGGCTGCGCTGATCTGCACCGGCGATGCGGGCAACGGGTTGTGTTCCGGCTGGCGTGCATAGTGCGAATTGAGGGTTGCCTTTTCCTGATTGAGCAGGGTTCGGGCGGCATTGTTGCCGTTCAATGCCGTCGCGCTTGCAACTGCAACGGTGCCGGTGCCATCGCCCGCGTTGGCAACCGCAGACAGGAGCGCCATTGCAGCAACACTGCCTGCAACCGCCGCGCGCACGTCCTCTGCGGTAGAGGTCTGCGCCCAAGTGAGCGTGGTGCAACCAACCGCGGATGACGTGCCGCTGCCGTCGCCAGTGTTGGCAACGCTGGTAAGCAGTGCCATCGCAGCAACGCTACCAGCGATTGCGGCGCGCACCTGATCGGCGGTCGATGTCGGCGCACCGTTTGCGTAGCGCAGCGTTACGGTGATTGCTTTCGCGACAACCGAAACCACCTCAGACGCGGCGTTTGCACCGGGATTGACTAGACGTGCGGTAACGCCCGTCTGATTCGCCGTCAGTGTCACACCTGCATTGCCGCCACCGCCAAGGTTCACACCGCTACCCACGCCAGCGAGATTGACGGTGATTGCCTGTCCGGTGACAGAGGTGCTGAGCGATTGCGTGATGCCGCCTGCATGGCGAACCGTAACACCTGCGACCGATGGCGTGTAGAGCAGACCTGCGTTGCCCGTGCCGATCTGAGTCGTGTTCCCCACGCCGTTTGCATCTGCAAGCGGGGCAGTGATTGCAGGCGAGGTGCTATCAATGGCCAGGTGTGCAAACGCCTTGTCCAGCAAGTGCGCCTTGATGAGCGGCTTGAGCGCATTTGCGACAAGGCGAGCTTGCGCGGTCGTGGTGACGTTCTCGAAGCTCAGCGCACCCGGATCAAGCACCTGCGGATCGCTGTTGTACTGTTTGAGAAACGCGGCATCAACATACGCGTTGTGCAGCCCTAGCCCCTGCGCTTTGAGCGATGCATTGAGGATGTTGAAACCGCGCAAAATTGCCGCGCCGACAAGCGGCGGAGTCGCGGGCACTTTTTCTACGAATCCTGGCATGATGGTGTCTACTCCGTTGATGACTAGATCCATGGCATCAGAGAATTGCGGAGAGACACGGGCTGCTTGACTAGCGCTTATTGAGAGGGTCTTTGAGCAAGATCGGGCCGCATGCGTCGGTTGCTCTGCGCGGTGATCCCTTGCAGAACGTCAGGATGTTTTGATGCGTCTTTCCGACCTTCCGCATTACGTCAAAATGCTTGCCTGTTCTGAGCGGCAAACTCCCAACCATTGTCACCAAAATCTGTTCATTGTAGTAGCGCAAACCTGCTGCCTCAAACACTGCAATCGTGTCTGGCACAAGACCGTAGTAGGGTCCGCCCTCATCAGGCCCGCGGCACTCTCCCACGACACACGTAGCGAACCGATCAGGCTTGAGACGTGCGCATGCAGCCGCGATGATTGCGCGATATGCCTCTCGAAACTGCGGGTATTCCAGCGTCGAGATATCTCGCGGATCCTCTGAGTACACCTCTAGATCTGCGTACGGCGGGCAGGTGAAAATATAATCGGCGCTCTGCCCCTCAATCAGCGTAGCTATATGTCGCGAGTCTCCCGCAATCCATCGCGGATGCGCCACGCCAAACCGCGCAAGAATTTGCTGTGCTTGCTGCTCATTTGCAGTGACCTGCTCACGCCGCAAATCAACACCTGTGTACGTGCGCCCTAGCAGTGCAGCAACGATGCCGCGAACGCTGCCGCCTGCGAACGGATCTAACACGTGCGCGCCTTGAAATGAGTACCATAGATAGCAACACTCTGTGAGGACAGGATCGAATATTGATGTGCCGCTCTGCTCTGCATCTTGCGCGGGTTGCGCAGGCGGATTTTTGCGCTTGCGCAAAGAAAGTGCGGGCGCGATGTCTTGATCGTCATCATCAGAGATTTCATCGACAAGATTTCCCCGGCCAATCTCTGACTTGATGCCTAGCGCCAGCCATTGACGCTTGCGCTCTTGCCAATCCCCTTTGCGCGCATCTAGCACGGAAAACGGAGGCATGCGATAACGCTCTGCAAGAGCCTTTTCCGTGCGCGGTGCTCTCACGTCCGGTGCAACGTTGAGGGCTGCCAGCAAACCACGCGCAACGGGCTGCGTAAGCGGTACATCGTACTTGCCAGACTTTAGCGCCGTCTCGACATCGCAGAGGTTGCCGGTCAAGCCGCGGGAGATCTGCACCGCAGGTGCAAGCGTCACGTGCTCAGGCGGTACCTTGATACCGCGCTCACCATCGACGTAATCGCAGACGTAGTGAGGGAACGGATGGAAAGCCGTGCCCTCTGCGTACGCATCCGCGATGATCGCCGGTGCCCCGTTTACCAGGACACGCGCGCCGCGCTCTAGTAGTTGTACCGGGGATTTCTCAACCTGTGCCGGGGCTGCGTCTAGATCGTCGTCTGTGAGCATGGCGGCACTCTGTTAGACGGTGCACCGTCTGTCAAGAGCGGATGCGGCCCTGAGGCATATAGGAACGCTGTTGCACAATCTGGCCGGGGCTGCGCGGCTGGCGCCATCCCATGCGCGCCTTATGGGGCGCATCCGTGCCCTCAGCCGCATGCAGGGCTAGTGCGAGTGCCCATGCCCGATCGCCGTGCCCCTGCGATGAGCTAGAGCGTTCTACGTCAAAGCGCGTGTTGCCCGCTGTGGTGAGCAGCCGCTTTAGGCTGAGCAGATCTCTGCGTAGCTTTTCCTCAGAGGTTGGAATGCGCAATTTGCGCGTTTCAAGCAACCTGCGCAAGCGCGTAACCATGTCCTCTTTTGTTTCTAATGTAAACTTTACGCCTTCGACTTTGTTTTTATGTTTTTTCTCTAGATCCTCAGCCATGTTTGTACCGATGGCGCTACGGTCAAGAGCAATGCGGCGCACGCCATTGTCTTTGATCTCCGACGTGACTACATCCTTTTGAGTATCAAAATCAACACCCCGTTCCGCCCATACGTTAGGGCGAACCCAATAGATATCTCCAATTTTCCACACAACTACTAATGCTGTATAGTCTCCCTGCGCAGATCGGGCAACGTCCATTCCGCCATAAGCGCGTACGTTGTCCATTGCGTCATCAAACATCTTAAGGATTTCAGGATCGGTAGGGTCATAACCTGCTGTATCAAGCAACTCAGACGGGATATAGCGGCTGCTAGCGCTGAGAAATTGACAGCAATATTCCTGGCGAAAAATATCCTCATCGCCAGCCTCAAGACGCAGAGCGTTGATATCCGCGGGAAATCCATCTGCAACCGCGCGATATACGTCTATCCAGTGCCAGGAAAACGCGCGTCCCTCATCCGTCTTTGCAAGACGGTAAAACATATTATCGTCACCTAGCGGTGTGCCGATAACGCGTAGGCGGAAACCTAGAGGGTTACGCCAGTTAGGATCGACAATCGGCTTTGCAGCCCCCCATATGTCATAACTATGTGGCATAACGCCAAATTCATCAAAGGTCAAATTGCCGGTGCATCCGCGCACAGTTGCGGGATTAGCAGGGCGTGCCTCAATGCGTTTGCCGTTAACGAGGGTGATACGATCTGAACGTGCCTCTTTGATGAGCTTGACACGGGACAATCCCTGAGGAACGGCTTTTCCCATGTCCTTAAAGCCTATGCGGTTTCCTTTGCGCTTTGCTACATTTCCGCCGTTTTCCTCGTGTGCCTGATACATGGCCCATAGCACGTCAGGCACAAGAGGCAAGCCACGCCTGCGCGCAAGCGGGATCATTGCTTGCACTGCGGTAAAACGAGTCTCAAGATCCTCAAGGTGCCCGTAGCATTCTCTCAACATCTCCTCTGCCTGATGTTGAGAGGCTGAGATCATAAACTCGTCCTCCCCCTTGGAGAGGTCAAGACCGCCGCTGAGCGGATCGTAACCACAGGCGCTCAATACAGCATCTTTGGTGACAACGTGACTACCGCCGATGCGCCGACCCTTGACCATGCCCTTAAAGCGGCTGCGGTCAAGGATCCACTCTACCTGATACGCGCCTAGCGCCATCGCGCGTTACCCGTTGCCGTTGTGCCGGTGAGGATTCGGATCGCCAGGTAGGGTTGCCCATGGCGACGGCGCTTGCGGGTTTGGTGCACCGAAAGAGCCTGCGTTGACCGCACGCCTTGCAGCCTCTTTGCCCGCGCGAACCGCTGCTTGCTCTGCGCTGTCGTCGGTATCGCCGCTTTCGACTCCAAACCAATCAATCAGACGATCTGCAGAGGCGATGGCCACGCGCGCAGCGGCAACGCGATCTTTTGGAGTTACGCGCTTGTCGCTTTGAGCAAGCCCCGCCATGACATCGCGCATCTCGCACAGCGTGCGGTAATTCGGATCGCTGTGCCATGGGCGCGGCGGGCGTGCAAGAGGTGCAGTCGTCTCCTGTGCGCCCTCAGCGCTTGCAGGTGCGTGCGCATCGTGCGCATGCCCATGATCAAGCAGATCCGGATCGCCCTCGATTTCCAGATCATCGGACGGAACGAATGGGGCCGCTGGCTGAGGTGCCGGGGCTATGTCTTGATCATCGGGCGGCATGCGTGCGCTACATCTGAGAAATGCCGATCGGTGCGGGGCAGAGCGCAGGGGAGAAAAGTTACAGGCGGGAAGATTGATAAGAGCAGATTCCCTCGCACCTGCGAGCATAAAACGGATCAGGTGTTATCCGTCGCTGAGGGGTCGTTTTTCAACACCTCTAACACCGGGGCATTTTCAGGTGTTGACGAAATTCGCCATTGATTACGCCAGGTTAACACCTGAAACACCTGAAATGCCGTTTTGAAACCCCCCTATATACGCGCGTGCGCGCACACGTGACGTATGAAAAAACGAAAATAGTCTCACGCGTTAGACTCAAATCAGGTGTTATAGGTGTTAAGAGGGTGTTAAGCCTATGGAAACGTTAGGCTTTTTCGTCAACACCGGCACCTAACTGCCGGTGTTTTTCGGTGTAGCAGGTGTTAAGCCGCCTGAGGCCGGTTCGCCCTCGTGTCAAAGAGAGAGGAGAAAAGTTAGGGTGTGGAATATTCAGATCGCTACTGCTTTTGTGCTCAGTAGCGATCTACGCGCCGATTGGCATAGCGATCTTCGTCGGACAGGAAAAAACTTCGGTACTCATGCAGTTTTTTCTTGCACGTGTTTTCGCGATCGCTTAGATTCATTTCATCAACAGCGCACAACACGGCGCTAAAAAAACGGAGATGAGAATCATGACGCAGACCGCCGCTGATACCGCCGAAGCCCTTGCCCCGTTCACTGGTAAGGAGAAAAAGTTTTCGGTTGTCACTCTCAACAAAACCGGTGCGGTTGACTATGCGGTGAGCGCGTACTACAACCCCGCGGACATCGTGATCGCCTGCGACCCTACGCACCCGTTCTATGAGGCGCACTCGCCGGGGCGCTATGATATGTCCAATGAGGACAACATCGCCGATGCCGACAGCATCAAGACCGATGGCATCATGCAGGATCCTGGCGTTGTCATCGTCGGCGGAAAGCCGGTGTGCTATGACGGCAGCCGCCGCATCCGGATCCTGCGCTGGCTGATGGAGCAGACGGGCCAGCCGATCGCGGTTGGCGTCAAGATCAAGCGTGAGCGCGCGGACGGCAAGCCGATGTCCGATGCGGATGCGCTTGACTACTGCTACAAAGCGCACGCGGCGGCGAATGAACACCGTGTTGATGACAACCCCATGAGCAGGGCGCGCAAGTCGCGCTTGATGCTCAAGGGCATCAAGGATGATGCGGGCAACGTGATCCGTCCGCCGATGTCGCTGGAAGAGGTGGCGCGACTGTTCCGAGTGCAGCCGAAAGTGATTGAGGAAATCCAAACGCTGTTCAATCTGTGCCCACAGGTGCAGGCGGCGCTTGAGTTGCCGCCCAAGAGCCCCGGGTACATCAATCAGAGCACTGGCCTGCACATCGCCCTCGTGCGCAACCATGAGCAGCAGATCGCGATCTACAACCGCACGACGCAGAACGGTACGCAGGCGGGCGATCGCGACGTAAGCCGCAAGCTCTCGCGTGAGGCGGTCAAGACGGGTGAGGTTCCTGCGCAAGCGCAGACCTCTGCGGAGATCGCGAGCGATGATCGCGAGACGCACGAAATCGCCGATTATCGCCCGACGCGATCGGCGCTGGAGAGCGCCCGCGCCGCGCTCAAGCGGATCGCCAAGGATGACCGCGGCCTGCATGACACGGTGTGCGCGGTGTTTGAGCACCTGCTTGATCCCAGCGGCGCCGCGCTTGACGGCTACGATGCGCAGATCGCCCGCATCTTGCGGGAGACGATCAAGCCAAAGCGCGCCCGCAAGTAAGCGCCCGCTGTGCTGAGGTGCTGATGCCAGGGGGATCATCGGCACTCTGCCCGCAACAGGTGCTTGCACTCCGTACCTGTTCCGGGTAGACTGCCTATGAGTTGTTCGGCGACGATCGCCGGACGGGAGATGAGAGAATGGCTCAACTGACGATAGAGGAAATCGGTGCACGCCTGTACGTGCGCGGTAACACGTTCCCGGTCAAGGATCGTCTGCGGGCGATCGGTTGCCACGTCGTGAAAAACGACGCTGGCCAGTGGGAGACGTGGATCGGCAAGGGCAAGCGCGCCGAGCTTGAGAAAGCAATCGCGGCATCGGCAAGCGCTGGCGCCGATGACATGCTCAAGCGCGATCGCGAAAACATCATCGGTCGGGCGCGCTACGACGGACACGATTACTACCTCGTGGGAGAGGGCAGCAACGATCGCGGCGCATGGGTGCGACTCCTGTTCCGCGATGGGTCCAAAACGTTCTTCAAGCCCCGTGCCGATGTCGAGATTACGCGTCGCTACGATCGCGCTCAGACGCTTGATGGTCTGCGCGCCTACGCAGAGCGCATGCGCAAAAATCCGCAGAGCGCCGATGAGTGCCGGTGCTCATGCCACAGGCGCAGCGATTGCACGTGCGCGCAAGGCTTTTGCGGATTTCACCACGACGGGTGCGATCGCTGCGGATGCGAGTCATGAATCGATCAAAAAAGCGAGACGCAAGGTGGCGCTTTTGCGGCGCTACGCCCATGAGGGCAACTATTGCCGCTCTCAACGATGCCACGGATCCGGTGTGGCGCACGGTCTTGCACCTGTGGGATAACGACTGGCGCGAACACTGGCACACGCGGCGCTACAGCGCGCTTGCTGCGCAGGGATAAGGTACATGCGCACTCTGCTTGCTGCACTGCTATTCGCTGGCGCGTGCTACCGTGCGCCACAGGTTGACCTGCAACCGGTGCTTGAGCTTGATCATGAGCTTGAGGACATCGCAGGCACTGACTACGCGCGCGGTGTGCTCTATGACCGGCTGAGCGCAGCGGCCCCGCATGACCGCAAGTTGCAAGCGGCGATCGCGGGCAGGCGGTGTGCCCTGGCAAGTCAGTATGAGCCGAGCAAGGCTGAGGGGCTGTGCAGGGATGCCCTCAGGGCTGCGCAAGGGGCTCAAGAGCGGGCCTTGGTTGCCACAGCCCTGCGGAGGCAGGGCAACGCGCTACGGGCCGCAGGGCGGTGCGCTGAGGCTCTAGCGACCTATGGCCGGGCAGAGGCCATAGCCCCCAAGACCGCCCACGTAGAGCGGGCTATGCTGGCATGGGGTCAAGCCCTCTGTCACAGCGCCCGCGGTGAGCACGCGGCGGCACGCGCGGGCATCAACAGCGCCCGCGAGCACATCGCGGATGCGGGCAACAAGTACGCTGACTTCAACGCTATCGTTGACCTGCACAGCGCCACGGTTGCAGCCGCCGCAGGTGAGCACAGCGCAGCGTGCACAGACTTGCTCGCGGCGATTCATCGGCAGGCTCGCCTCAAGCTGGAGAATCCAGAGTACGCAGGCTATGCGCACTACTACGCGCGCATCTTGCTTGCTGAGGTGCAGACCGGGTGCGCGCCGCGCACAGCGCTGCAAGAGGCACGGGAGATCGCCGCCGACTTGCTAGCGCACGATCCGCGTCGTGTGGAATACAGGCAGCTTGCAGAGGCGGTGCAGCGATGAAAAGAGAGACGGTCAAACACTGGATTGATGGACGGAAAGAGATCACGCTTGATCGCGAGGACGTAGATCTTGCTCGCGTGTATCTGCGAGAGGGATACAGCAAGATTGAGGTGGCGCGCGAGTTTCATCAGTCGGGCTACATGCTGCATCATGGGGTAGCGATTGCGCACTGCGCAGCGCAGGAAATCGAAAGGGACGATGCGCGATGAAATGCGTACCGACCATGAGCAAAGATCCTGTGCCGAAAAAAGTAGCACTGGCGCTGAAAGAGAAAAACATCATCGCCACCTCTGGATATTTCACCAGAGGTGGCGACAACCGCGCGCTTTTTACCGCGTGGGATGAAAAAGGAAAAGTCGTCGCTGTGCTCAAGAATTTTGCGGACGGATGGAGAATCGTAAAATGATCGCGTGCACATCTTTTGTTGCGCCCAATAATCCGCGCAGCGCTGAGGACTACGATATTTGTGCGCAGTGCGGCAAACCGATCTGGGAACACAGCGCACCTGCGCTGCACCCGGATCCGGTGATTGACGCTGAGGTGCGCGCAGACGTTCGCGATGCACACATGATGCAGGTGACTGATGCGCGATGATCTATTTTCAATGGTCGTAACAGGTGCAACCCCGGGGCGCAGCGGATCTGTGTTAATCAAGGGTCCGATGAA
>ERZ724522.1305-NODE-1305-length-13627-cov-19.586133_pt1 | contig 13627 bp, 33 predicted proteins | sample MGYA00376055_ERZ724522 | MGnify/ENA primary metagenome ERZ724522 (study PRJEB28724, sample SAMN07190884) | wastewater metagenome | isolation source: effluent of sewage treatment plant in Hong Hong | place: Hong Kong | collected 2016-03-17 ... | reverse complement strand
AGGTTGTGGTGATGTGCAGTACATAAATTCCGTTAATATCTCACACACATTATTTGCATACATATTATTTGAAGAGATAGTATCTGCCATGCGCCATTCACGGCAGATTCGATATGCGAAAAATCTGCACTGCTCCATTGCCCGCCTGCCCCGCCGTATAGAGATACCCTCCGAAATACACAAACCCTCCGGTTGTGGCAAACGGCGCTCCGCTAATAAGCGCGGAAGTCGTCGCAAGCGATGACGTGAGGTCTATTTTCTCTAATCCAAGATTGCCGCTATTATAAAAAATATCATTGTTGGACGCCAGCGTAAATTCCGATGTGGTACTTGTGCCATAATTAGGGTCATATCCAACCGGAACAGTAGTCCATGTACCAGACGCTCCGGTGGTGCTGTATGCATAAAATCCATTTCCGTCAGAAACCCAGAATTTACCATTATTAAATGCCAGCCCGATTCCGCCTTCGGGCGCAAGGCCAAGCGTCGCCGACGACCACGTTGCACCGTCATCGGTGGAGCGTTGCGCTGATATCGTGTTTCCGGCGATAAGCCATGTGCCGGAGCCGTTGCTCGCAATATTTGTGTACGTGCCGGACGTAACCGTAACCGACGAAAACGTTGCCCCGCTGTCGGTGCTTCGGGCAATTTCCGTTGCCGCCCCCGTCCTGACCGCTATAAATGTCGAGCCGGCGCACCGGATTGCCGTGAGGGCAGTTGTCGAGGTAGGATTGGTAACATTAGCCCATGTAGCGCCATTATCCGTGCTGCGGCGCATGGCGTTGCCGGCGCTTCCTCCGCACACGACAATCGCGCTGAAATCCGCCTTGCAGGCAGCGCCCGTAGGGGAACTTCTGCCGGGTGTTCGTTCGTTCCATGTTGTGCCGTCCTGCGAGGTATACAGCACTTCATTGCCGGAGTCAAGGATGGCAATCCACGACGTGGCGCGGAGCATAGTTTTTGCTATGATGGACGATGAACCGCTGGCCACATACACCACCGCGCTGACGGGCAATGATGCCGAGCTGCCTCCTATATTCCCTATTTGCTTGATTGCACTCATGGATAACTCGCATAATGTGTTGCACCAAATGACTGATAGCGAAGTTCCGCGCTGGCGGATGCTTCAATAACTTTAATCACCGTATCGCGCGTAATATCGAATGCCGTCATCGTTCCGGCGGTCAGCTTAAAGCCCGCAGTTGCCGAGGGCGTTTCGTTGTGCAGCGTTACCCAAATGTCCTGGATAAGGGGCTGTAAAATCACCTGCGCCGCGCCCGTTGCAATCGGCACTGTGTATGCCGCCGATAGCGACGTGCGACGCTGGGTATCTTCTAAGGGGGAAAATTGTGGGTTCATTATCGCGTTGTTTGGGGTTAAACAACGGGGCGGCCGAAGTATGGAAGTCGCCCCGTCAGTTCAATTTTAAGCGAAGTTGCCCTTCGCTCGAAACTAAACTACGGGGCGGAATTGCAGAAAGAAAGCGTGTGAATTAGTTGTGAATAACTTTTTGAGTTTGTAATAGCGCAAGGGCGGCAACAAGGGCGCGATACGCCTCGCTAACCGCTAAATCCTGCGTATGTTTGCGTATTGCGTAGTGTATCGTTGTCCGGTCTTTACCCAATGCCGCCGCTATGTCATTTTCGGGCATTCCGTCTTGGTACATCTGCATAATAACAAAATTGCGTACTATGCAGTCTTCTCGATAACGCCCCTTGCCTTCTGCTATTACGGAAAGTTCGGGTATGTCCTCTACGGTTGTTGTTAGTGATAATGACATCGTTGCTCCTGTTAGTTGTTATTCGCCTGTATAGGTAATCCCAACGCTTGTTAATATGTCCGTTATTTCTGAAAAACCTTTTCGCCCAATGTTTCTCCACCGCTTAAATCCAAGTAATTCATCTAACGTTATGTCTGCTACCAAAGTATCAAAATCCCAATTCGCCGCACGGAAGCAGTTATAGACGCGGGCGGAATATTCAAAATCACTCCATTTCGCCGCATAGTCTACATTGTCTGATTTTACCAGTAATTGCTTTTTTCTTTTTTCAATTTTGCGCTTAAATTTTAGTTCTGTATATCGCAAACCCTGAATGACAGAATCCGCTGTTTGATATTCATCGCTTAATTGCTGCTTGTATGCAAGTAATGTGTTTATTGCTTGTTGTGCTTGTTTCCGTGTTATATGTTGTCCTGTCATCGTTCCTACTCCGGTTTGTTCAAATTCTCCAGCATTGCATCCAATGCCAAAATTTCCGCTTGGTAATCGTCTATTTCCGTCGTTTTAGCCACGAGAGAAGCCCGTAGCGCGTTAATTTGTGCCGTCTGCGCTATATTCCGCGCCTTGTAGCGTTCAATCATCTCTTCCGCAATGTAGAGGGCATATACCGCCTCAAAGGCAAATCGCTGACAGGCGGCAAGTTTATTCGGCACGTTGAAATTGATGTTGCCGCCCTTTATTTGCGCGATACGGTGGGCTTTCATGACACAAGCACCCCGCACGGTTGCCATGATGTGCCGTTGTGGTATTCGTAGTGAGCGTATGCAAGTTCTATGCTTATCCGCCGCGCCGATACTTCGATTGGTAAGTCTGCGCTTGGATTTACGGTAGTAATCAAATGTCGTATGCCCGTTGCTTTATTTCGTAGTATGCCGCCTATTGGGATTTCGTACAATTCCCACGGCCGCCATTTCGGTTCGGGTTCGGGTTCGGGAATTATTAAATCATCTCCGTCTTGAGATGATGAATAAACGATTCCACTATTTGTAGTGGTTGCAGTAAATTGTTTCCCTGTTGATTTGTTTGTATAGAGAACTATACAGGGATGTAGTTTGTCTATCGAACAATTACTAATCAATACTCCTGTATTCTCCCTGTCGCGAGTTTCATATACAACATTAAATTCTAATTGCTTTTTCATTTTACCCTCAAAAATTTATGATTAAAACTGTGTAAATTCGTCCTGCACGGCGCGGGTTTTCATGAACGATCCCGCCGCGTTTTGCGCCGCTTCTTGCGACGTGTAGTTGCCCATGTCGGTAATGTCGTGCCGCGTCAGATTATACGTACCGTCGCTGTCAAGGCACACGCGGAATGATACGTTGCTCTCAAATACGTGTGCGAATTGCGCCTTGTCGTCGGTTGTGCTGGGTTTCCACTGTAATTCAGGCATTTTTCGCCCCTTCCATTATTGTATTAAATTCGGATTCTGTAAGTTTTCTTCCCTTTTCGGACGCGCTTATTAGTATTCCCACGTAGCGGCTTGCTTCTGTTTCGGCGTTCGGGCTTGAAAATTGCAATATTGCTTCTGTCAGTTTTTCTCCGTCAAATTCCGGCGGTTTTTCAAGTTCTATTTCCCTTTCAAGCGCAATGATTTCCTTCCGTAAGCCCCAACACTTTTCATAGTCCGCATCGTTCATTTCCTCGAAACGCCCAATACCCGCCGGCCAAGATTCTTTGTATTCCTTTTTTAGTCTTTCGAGTTCGGCAAGTTTTTCAGTCATTGCGTTTCCCTTTCTTATACGCTTTGTTAAATGCTTTTTTAGCATCTTCTACGGTTTCGTACTTCCCCGAAAACACGCTTGAAATTAACAGGTACTTTAACCCGTTATTTACTATACCCGCAACGGGGCGTATTCGGGCAATAATCAGTCCGCCGACGTATGCCACATTTTCTACCCATACAGGTTCTGTCATTGCATTTCTCCAAAAAATGATTAAATCTTCCCGCCGTAGAACAAATCTATCTGCGCCGATACCGCCCGTCGCTCCGCTTCTTCCCGCCGCGCTTCTGTGTGTGCCGCTATGATTTTCGCCGCGCTCCCATGCTGTAATAACCACTCGTACGGATCAGGCAACGTTCCGCCGTCATGTGCGACGTAGAGCCGTTCCGCCCATTCTGCGACGTGCGGCGGGAGCGCGTCGAAGTCATGGTGTGTCATGGGCGGGTAAGGGTTTTTCCCAAAATTCAGCCGGTATAGAATTGCGGCACTCCAATTCCAACGGGTGTATCGCGGTGAGTTTCTCTGTCAGTGAATCGGAAAACTTACAAGCATCTTCCACAGTCTGAACCTTAACAGGGAAGTCGGAATATCGTTCAATCGTACCGTTTCTATGGATTTTGATAAATACGCCGTTGTCAAATCGAATGATAATAGCGGGTTTATCGTTTATCAATTCCAACTTAACCCGCCGTCCGGTCATGTACTTGTTATCTTGCGTTTCAAGCAACGTTTCCATTACATCAAAACACGCCTCAAGCATCGTTCGCCAATTTTCCCTAATGTTTTGTTTCGTTTGCTCGTCTGCGATTCTACTTTTTTGGGCGGCAATGAAATCGTTAATTTCCGCCGCTTGTTCGGCTGTCAGATTTACGACGTTGCCGCGCTTCCAACGGCGTTGTACGTTGGGTTTGTAATAAGCATCTTTCACGCAGAAATAATCGGTCGTAAAATCCACCCGTAAGAATTTTCGTGCGTCTGGTATTATCGTTTCAAAGTACGCCCATACCCTTTCGACAAATTCGGCGTTAATACCTTCACGGCCGGAGCGCGGCACTTGTAGTTCTTGCGTTGCTTCTTTCATACCTCAATCCCCCATTCTTTACATTTATGAATAATTGCGTTGTAATCCGGTTCTGCATATAATCCCTGCACCCCTGTTTCAAACGAACGGAGCGCAAATAATTTTACGTTCATTTCACGCGCTAAATCCTTCGCTTTAATCCCGCGCTCTTCCCTCTTGCGGCGAAAAGCCATGCCGTAGTATGCCACGTTGTCTATTCGCTTATATTTGTACGGTTTGCGCTTCGGTTGCACCTTAACAGCGTCCTCCTGTTCGCAGCGCGGCATCGCGCCGAAATTCGTGCCGATTGGGTTATACGGCTGTCTGCGTTCGTTCCAGTAGCCGCTTGCCGCGCCAACATCGGAGCAGATTGCGTTGTGGAGCGCGTTTCGGTTTGTGTTGGTCATGGTTCTTCTCCAAACAACAGTGTTAAAAATTGGTCGAGTTTTTCGGGGGAAGTGAAGGATTTAATCTCTATTTCGTCAATATTACGAAGATGTAGGCATACTTCTACGATAGAATTGTTCTTAGAATATTTGTAGAAATAGTAGTTGTTCCAAGTGTACTGCCATCCGAATAGACCTATGTTATTTTTATGCTTTCTCAATACTTCTTCAAAGGTTTTCATTCTATTTCTTTTCCTTCTATTACATATTTCTTAAAATCATCTTCACCGAGATAGTACATCAGCACATCGTCAAATGAAGATTTAATTTTATTTCCTTCGGAATTTCTTTTCCGTATTAAATCATTTACGACTAATTTAAGTTCTTCGCGCCACGATATTTTTACAGATACCGCCAACGCTTCCTCCGTGCGTATAATATAATCATAAAAGGAACTCGCTTTTTTATTCATACCGCCACCCCTTGCATTTCTTCGTACATTGATTTTTCAGCATTTAACGACGCAACAAAGCCCCGCCGTACATGGTCTTTCGTTGCGACTTCGACAATCGCATCATTAACATTCTTGTACCATTCTTCAAAGTCCGACACTTCCGAAAACCCAACAAGCACCAGCGCGGCGTGTTGGGTACGCAACTTGCCGAGCAACAACCTAAGCGCGGCAATTTCTTCATTCAACATAGTTTCCGGCGTTTTGTCGGTAGGCTGCACCTCTTTCCGGCGCAATACCTCACGGCGGAACTTCTCGGAGTTTTCGCGTTCGTCTTGCCGCCCGTAATCACGATATGTTTCACAGAGTTTGCGTAGGTCGTCGGTAGAAATTAACCGCATATCCGAACCCTTTACGCTTTCAACTTGCGCCGTCGTTGGGTAAAAGTCCGAGAGTTCTATTGTGCCATTCTTGCCCTTGTACGTCCAGTCGCCGCGCAAAATCCACGCTTCGGCGTTGCTTGCCTGTAATGCTGAAAACGATGTAAGTTGTGTGAGGAAATAAGCAAACCGATTCGCGGGTAAGTCAATGTTGCGAGCCATTAGTAAGTTGTCCGACAAGGCTGTTAGCCAATTTTCTATGTCGAAACTCATCTGCGATTCTTGCCCGCTCTTCGCTCCGTTGCTTGAGTAATTCCGTGCTTGGGTTTGATACCCGTTCGCCAGTTCGTTCATTGTGTAAGTTGGCATTGTGCGCTCCGTTAGAAAATGGTTTCGCTCTGTCTTGTTCTCTTGACAGCCAAGAATTGATAAATTTCATAATCCCGCGCTTTGTTTTCCGTTGCGTCCGGTTTGAAATGCACCACGACGACATTTTGCGGAATTGCTCACGGAGGTCAACCGCCGGAAACAGCGGGGTAAATTTTGCAATGATGCTTTCGGTAATCTGAAATTCTGAACCGTCGTTCAATTCGAGAGTGATAAAAACGGGTGAGGTGTCCGTCGGCGTAGAGCGAATTTTATTCGGCTCTGCGCAATAAGTATCTTCTTTCTTTTCTTGTCTACTTCTTGTCTTATGTAGTGAGTCAGGTTGCGTATCAGGTTGCGTATCAGGTTGCGTATCAGGTTGCGTATCAGGTTGCGTATCAGGTTGCGTATGAAATTTTAATACGCAAGGGAACGTATATTGCGTAACTGCCTCATATCCGCGCCCCTTATTTTTGGGTGCGTAAAAGTCAAGTATGCCGCGCTGCTTTAACCTATTTCGTGCCGATTTCATGGTGTTTATATCCATGCCGGTTTCTAATGATAAATGTCTGTCTGAGTGCTTGAATGGCATCTTCCAACCTAAGCGATTGCAGGTATGGAGTAAAAAAAACCATAGCCGTGTATCGTTCCCCGCGAAAGGATGTTCCATGTCGCACTTCCAAAACTCATTTACTATGTCGATGTAGGTCATAACAGGTTAGATAATATCTAAAGATTGGTCATATTCAACATCGCCGCGTTTCGCTATCGCAATCCCGGCTTCGATGATTTCGCCGTGTAATCGCAACCAGATTTTCTTTTCAATTCTACGCCCCATTCTGTTTAGTAGCGCGATTTCTTCTTTTGTTAAAATGTCGCCGGAATAACGGTATTCTAACAGCGCGGAAACCGTATCGCCAATCTTTTCCGCGACAACTACCCGCCTGTTATACTCGTTCAGGTTAATCATAAAACCTCCGTAAACGGCAAAACCCGAACACAGTCCCCACGATTGCCAACACCACACAAGAGGTGCTACCGATTCTACGGTATATCGTAAGAGATTGTGTCCGGGCTTTGCCGAACAAATATTCAGTTGTAAATAGTAAAGTCCTTATGTGAAACAACGCTGTTATACGTTGCGACACTGACGGCAAAGGACGTGCCGTTGTGTTTTTTGGCACTGCAAAAATACGGATTATTTTCGATATGGCAAGAGGATTTTTCATAGATTTTCTTTGTGGGTAAAAGCAAATTCATTGGCAACTCGTACAATGAAATCGGCAAGAGAAATCCGCTCTTTGTACTCTACGGTATCATTCATTTCGTCGTAATTTTCGAGATACAACGTTCTGCCACGCAATTCAGCAGAAATACTCGTCGTAGCACCCCAGTAATTCAGGTAGGTTTTCCCGTCTGAATTAACAACTAATTCGATAGGTATTTTCATCATTCCCCCTTTTCAACACGATATTTCTGTTGCTTTCCTTTAATATATTCCTGAATATACTCTGTCATGAATTTGGCTATATCCGCAATATCATGCCCCTTCACGTACCATAAATTAACCAGCCCTACATCCCTGCTAATATACCAGTCGAGAGCATCTTGCAACAATGCTTCATCACCCGTATAATCAAGCGTATCGGCAAGAGGTTCAGCAAGTTCTTTTTTCCAGTTGAACGTTCCATTTATATCGTGCCACCCTGTATATCCTTTTTCTGCTTGTTTGTCTATTACTTTATTGATTATAGCAATTATATTCTCCCGCTTCTTATCCCTGCGGATTGCTATTGCCAAAAAATCAATGTTCTTTTTCAATTTCGTTACGCGGTGTTCGTACCGCTCCGGCACTTCCACGCTGTCGAATTTCTCCGATATGGCAGCGAGTTCGGTAAGGATTGTGAGGAGTGTCATGGTGCATCCTTTTTACTACGGATAAAAACGACATCATTAGGTACGGCTTTATTTATGTCTACAAGTGGTAACAAAACCTCAAATTTTGCAAACAATATGCCCCGCGTAGTTCCATACGACAATTGATATACGGACTGCGCCGCCTCCATAGGAACGATAATTTTATCCTCATTTTTTACGAATAAATCGGGCAATTCATAAAAACTTTCTACGGTTATTCCTGTGTTTTTGCTGTCTAATTCTATTTGAATTAGGCACGAAACAACCCCTTCCTCTCTTATTATTCCGAATCCACATTTTATAGAAACGCCCCCAGTTTTTTCATCGTCGTAGTCACGATAAAGATTGTGGATTTTCACGCCTTTTAATGCTATGTTCATGGTGCATCCTTCGCAATAGTTGATTTTACTAAAACTAAACCTTGATAAAACCACCATAAGCCAAGAAGTAAATCTATTAACCCTTGTAACCACCACCAGCCAAAGGGGTGTATATCTAAACTTCTTATTCCGAAAAGCATCATTATTATTGCAGTCCCTATTAAGGCGAAACCAGCCACAAACTTTCGCGTTTCCTTGTTCATTTCACTGTTTCCTTTTTTAGTATTTTGAAGTCAATTACGGCGGGTTTAACGGCTGTAAACCGCCCGTAGTAAAGGTAGTAACCACCACCATAAGCCGACACCCCAAACTTTGCATCTTCCGGCAACACATATGTTTCGGTTATAATTTTGCCGTCTACCCGCGTCATTTCGAGCGTAAATTTTGCCTTCGGAGTTTCGGCGCAACTGATAAGCAGTAGCAAGGTTAATAGTAGTTTTTTCATGGTGTTGCCTTTCTATGTTTGTGAATTAGACATTTTTACCACGCCGCTATTTTACAGTATCTCGCATAGTTTTATCCATGCCCTGATAATCCCATTCAGTTTCTTTTTTGTCGGTATCAATTACATCGGCAATTTCTATATCGTCAGAAAATAACCAATTCCATTTAACAGTACCCTTTACGTCGTTTAGCGTTTCAAGAATGATTGAATAAACACCTTCGTACCCTTCTGGTGCATCGTCTATTACATCGGCAATAATCCCCTCTCTCTGATTGCCTGTTTTTATGTATTTGATAGTAACAGTTTGCCCTATCATTTCGCGCAATTCTTCATAGGTTTTCATTGTGTTGCCCTCTCTTGAAATTCTTTCACTGATGCTTGGTATCTTTCTAAACCTTGAAACGTAGTAAAATACTTACCTTTCCACTCCATAACTTCTACCAAAATTTTATCCGCTATGCACTTTGGTAATAGTGTTTTATAGTGCGTTTGACTACCATCTGAATTAGCAATATCAACAGTCAATTCGCTTACCTCATACTCGCTTTGTTTTTCTGTTTCCTTGTTCATCATTCCGCTCCTCTTATTTGATTAGTAATTGAACAAACCAACCTGTTTTTTGCGCTTCTGTATGCGGCGCAACGGGTTGCTTATTTGATTGTTATTTCACGTCGCTATTGCCGCCGTCCTTTTCCTCATATTTAATTACCTTCCCATCCGCGCACTGGTAGTAAATATCCGCTTCGGGGTGTTCGTACCGGAAACCAGCCAACACACGCGGCAAATCCGCTTCTTTGACGTTCAGGCATGACGCAAGGGATTCCCCGCGCCTACCGTTCGGACGACGGGCGAAAACGCGGTAGGTCATGGTTGCACCTCAATAGCAAATCCGCGTTCAATCGCGCCGTAAATGTCGAAATGGAGAGAGAGGGCAAGGCGGTCAATTTGGCGGGTTTCGTTAGTTGTTACGTCGACAAATGCAGAGTTACCCAGCAACGCATTAAAAACATCTTCGCCCATGTAAGTTTTATTCCAAACTTTGTCCGCTATCCACTCCGCAGGGTTCTCTATTTCTTCGCCCGTTACAGGGTGCTTCATCGGAGTATTGAGTAGCGTCAAGGGGCGCAGGATAAGTTGTACCCCATCATAAAAAAGTACTGATGTGTTTAATGCGCCGAATGTAAATATGTGTTTGGCTGTTGTTATACACGATACATTGTACGGCAAATACGCGCAAAAAATCTCGAATTTAGTTTGCATTTTGCACCCCTTCCGCACACTCTACGACGCGGTACATATTCACATCAACAAGCCCAGCGAGAAATTCGGCAACGTTGCTGTATGCGTCGGAGATTCCGTTGTCCGTAACGAACACAAGCGTATCGCTTTGTACTTCAATGTGATATGCTTTGTAATATTCGCCGTTGCCTATGAACGTTGCTGTCAGTAGTAGGCACGTTTCCGTTATGCGCGGTTGATCGGTTGTCCATGTCATGGTTAGTTCCGCGTTGGTTAAAAACACTATTTGCGCCGGAGCGGGAATCGAACCCGCGCTGTTGGGGCAGCCCATTCCCGGCGTTTCCGTTGCTGTCCGTTAGTATTTCATAGCGTTACTCCGTATTGTTGTTGCTCGCTAAGCACGGCACGGCTCTCTCGTTTGTCCGGCGGGTCGGACTGCTTAATTAACCGCCTCAATTATATCTGCTTTAATCGGCAAGACACACACACTCCATCATCGTCGAACCGTCCGCAGTCGGTACATAATTCCATCTCGCAACCTTCACAGACAGCCCAATCGAAACTATGAACAGCAACCTCTTTCTCGCAGTTCTCGCAGTGAATATGCGTAATGTTGGGTGTAGTATCAGCCATTTTCCGCCTCACTTTCCGTTTGATACTCATCAATGGCAAACGACAAATACATTTCGTTGCCTACCCAACCTACCGAAAACCCACCAGTACAAACGGGAACTTCTCTGTCGTATGCCTGTTTGAGTAAATCGTAAGCGGCGTTTTTTATCGTGTTTATGCAGGGTATTCCGAGTTTATCCTTACCATACTCATCTTTGCCGAAATACCAATTCCACTGTAACGCAACCATTGCTTTATGTATATTTTCCCAATTGATATTTTTGGCAATGTCTTGCGCGTAAAATTCAAATGGTTTTTTCTTAGCCATTTTCTTTCTCCTGATTATCCCCCGCGTTCGGCGGCACGGCATCCCCACCGTACCGCCGTCGGTACGCAGCACCGTTGCGGGTTTTTGGTTAAAATTGTATTTCCATCTTGCCTGTATTATCGCAATCTTCACATCCCTTACCTTTACAGGTAGAACACTTTACAAGCGCTGTGTGTCCGTTACGGAAACGCGCGTGTTCGGGTATGAGGTCGTAATTGCGCTTACCGAGTTTATCTACGCGCAATTCGGTTTGCTGTATATGGTTCGTTGCTTCGGCGTTCATGTTTTCCTCGCGGCAAATACAATGTCGTCAATGTATTTGTTGAACTGTTTTTGCGCGTCTTCATCGGAAGAATATACCTGTTTCCCGTTTGCATCTACGCTGGAGCGGACTTTCAAAAATTCGTCTAATGTTTCGGCTTGTCCTTGTGTTAGTTTTGTCGTTGAACTAACATTAAATAAACTCTCTAAAAATCCTACAACTAAGTCGGAATCCTTGTTGCCAAACCCGCTTAATTTGGTTCGTATTGCTCCGCGTAATTTTTCCTCAACTTGCTTAATTTCGCCACCTGTTTTTTCAGCGTAAAGAGCATCTATATGTTCGGCGGCGGAACGCAGGCGTTCTTGCAATTCCTTGCCACTTAGTAAGTGCTTTACAGGCGTAATTACCTTGCCGTTTGTATGCCCGTTACCGTTTGCGTGTTGGTAATCCTTTTTGTACTTGTTTTGTTCTTCGGCGGCTTCGTTGCCGTCGTCGTCGTCGGCTGTAACGCCTACCAGTGTAGCAATCGAATAACGACGGGCATACGTCAATGCACTGCCAAACGCTTGCGCGGTGTTCCCGCCGATAATAGGGCATAGCGTCGAATATTCAACACCCGAAACGTGCCGTAAAACTGTTTTCAGCACCATACCGCCTTCCGGTAATTCTATCTCTTGCGTAATAGCAAATCCGTTGTCTGTCAGTGGTTTGCGTATTGTATCCCAAACACTGGTAAGGTCGGCATACTTGCTCTTAAAATGCGGGTTGCTTGCGTCCTTAATAGCGTGTGTCAGTTGCGATTGCATTTTAGACAATGCTTGTACTGCTTCGTTGTTTTCCATCTGTTTAGTCCTCTATTACCGTTGCTGAAATTGCCTTACCGTATTCTGCTTCATGCAGACTTCCCGTTATGTACCGCTGAAAATCGTCGTATTGTACTATCCGTGTTCCGCCGTCGTCGTCATTATACTGCACCGTTATTTGGTGCTGTTGTGGATTTTCCATAGTTTTGTATGTGATTGTTTAGAATTGCGCCCCGCTTTGCTCCAACAAAAGGGGCGTTTTTAATTTAATTGCGCTAAGATTTTCCCCGCCGCGTAAGCCACGCCGAATAGCACCAGTCCGCCAAATGCCAACCATGTCAGCACTGCACCGATGCGCCCGTCTAAGCGGCTGTTATAGCGGCGGTCGTAAAGTTCGTTGTAGGTGTTCATCGTACGCTCTCCATTTCTGCCATATCGTGTAATTGTCCTGCGAGTTGTTCCATAGCGGTAAGTGCTTGCTTTCCGCCGTAGTACCGCCCGAAACATTCAAAAATCAGTTGTGCGAATTTCTCTGTTTTCCCGTCCGCCCCGCCGTCAAAAATCGAATCTATAACGCTGGCAATTTGTTCGCCCTTCGCGTGTGTAACGTAAGTGTCCGTTCCGTTTGCGCCCTGCTGCACCAGTATTGCGCCGTTGAAATTTCTAAGTACGAATGTCATGCTACTTTCCTTCCTTGCACATGAAACATAGTCTGCTGTTGCTCTTGCGCCCGTATCGCTTCACAGAGTTGCTCAATCTCGCAAATCATTTGTTCGCAAATTACCTCTGCCGATTCGGTGCAACCGATGAACTTGCCGTCGGCTATCTTGCCGCCAAGTTCCATGAGTTCGCCGCTTTTCCGCGCTACGTCTGCAAACTCTCCGAAGATATGCGGGTGCTTTATCGGCGAATAAATGTCAATTTGCTGTGGCATTGCTTCCCTTTCCTTATAGTTATTTGCCCGTCGGCATGGTTGTTATAGCCGCGTCCGGCTTACATTGCTTTCATTTTCTCTATGAATCCCGCGCTGTACGGTCGTGCCGTAGCAACGGGCAAAACTCGTATCGGCGGCGAAACTTCGCCCCTGCTTTTCGCACAAGCCCTCTCGTAATCGGCGGCGGTGTATCGCTTGCTTGCCGTTGTGCTTGTTAGCCATCCGCGCTTTATCCAGCGGTGCAACGTTGCGCGGCTTAGGTTGCTACGCCGCGCTAATTCCGTAACGGTATATCCGTATATGTCGTTTGGCATGATTATTACCGTGCGTTATATTGCGTTTTGTTTTTGGTTAACTGCTTGGCAAATTCCTTTGCCTTTTTGTATTGCTCCTCGTCGCACGAAGAGCATACAGCGTCATATATTTTGAGCGGCTCTATGTATTGCGCTGGATTTCCGCAGATGACGCACTTTTTCGCTGTAGTTTTCATAGTCATTTTTCATAGTCATTCTTGAATTGTAGGGTACGTTACGGCGTGGTCGGCTGTTGTGCCGTCGGAG